>Ga0129333_10000278_pt1 | contig 38507 bp, 21 predicted proteins | sample CPB6_08_DNA_FD_94474 | JGI IMG/M metagenome (GOLD analysis project Ga0129333, IMG submission 94474) | Freshwater to marine salinity gradient microbial communities from Chesapeake Bay, USA - CPBay_Sum_0.6_0.8_DNA | ecosystem: Environmental > Aquatic > Marine > Coastal | place: USA: Chesapeake... | reverse complement strand
AATCAATCTTCAAATATAGCTTCTTGGAAAAGTAAGTTTACAACCGCCAGTTCAAATAAATACATAAACAGTAAATATCACTATTTAAATTAATCATGAAAAATTTTGAAAACATACAAGTTCCACAAATTCCAATAAATCCAACTCATATTTTATCAGAGCAGACTCCTTTTATTTTAAGAGAAACTGCTCCAAAAACAAGCGCATTTGTTACTGATAATTTTATTGGTCTGACAGTCCCAGTTATTGTCCTAGAAGAGTGCGTTGGCTTTGAAGGTACTTGGGCTAAGATAAAAGTCCAAGATGAAAGTGGACAGTTTAACTTAATTGGCTATATTCTTCAAAAAGCAGTCTATACTGCAATAAGACCTAGTGACGTAAAGCCGTCAATAATTCCGAATCTATCCCCAGATTTTTTAGCAGATGACTCAAAACCAGAAATTTTATGGAGAGAGCAAGCAGCCAATAGACCTTTTAATGATGACAAAAGGGGTTTATACTGTGTTCTGTATGATACTGGTATAGAAAGGCTAGAACAAAAAGAATTATTGAAAGAAGTCATGACCGACGCTCTCTATAAGGGTCTTGAGCTAATTTTTAAAAATAGAGGTAAAAGCGCCGACCCTGAATATGTAAAGACAACGCAAGATAAATATTTTTTATTTGGTACTGCGGAAGCGATAGACTTTTCTCTTAGAAAATGTTCAACATTGCTTGTTCTTGTCACTGTGCCAAAAAAATATTTAGAGTCTTTTGAGATAGAAGATTCCAAAGAAGAAACTACCGAAGATCCAACCGCAGAAGAACCAGCGGAAGATACAGGGGCTGAAACTAATGAAGAGGAGCAACAACCAGAAAGTAGGTACGTAACTTTATTTTTTAATAGCTATAATGATCTTGGCGACGATACAAATTTTGAAAATTTTTTTGAAGATATATCTGATAATTTTGGTGGCTTGCCTCTTGGCGCATTAAATAAAGGCGATATAATTTTTAAAAATAGAGACTGGTACATAGAACCAAACGACGTTGATATACAACTTGGCACAAATGCAACACAAATTGCTGATCTGAAAAATAAATTAAATTTATTGGTGATGAAAAATATACCTTTAAATTTAGCAAGAGAGTCTATTTCTGGTATTGGTCTAGCTGAATTTTTAAACAATACAGAAAAAGCATCTGAAAAAATTTCACTTGCTAATAAACAAGTTACTGAATTTTTTAGAGATATTGGGACAACTAGTAGTGATGCTGGCATTGCTAGCCAAGTTGGCGTTGGTATTGCAAGAGGTTTTGCTCCAATAACAGTTGTTGCTGGTGGCTTATCTAGCGGTGTAACTGGCGTTGGAACTGAATTAGCTAGCGGCGTAACTAAAAGATTTGGTCAATTTATCGGAAATTTCCCAATAGCCTCGGAGTTACATTGGGAGGGAAAATTAAAAATTGTAATTGATTATAAAGATTTAAAAATAGTACATTTAAAATATATAAATCCAAAAGGAATAGCAATTCCATTAAATATAGAAATTCTAGAGTTTTTAGATGACGAAATTTGTAAATCAAAAACGGTGGTAAATTTTATATTGCAAAGGCACTTTAGTAAACTAAAAAGAAAATATCACATAGAACTTAGAAAACAAAAAATTCTTTCTGACAATAAAAATCTTTCTTCAACTGACAAGGATGTGATAGATAGAGCAGAAGACGATGAAAATTTAGGAGCATCAAAAGACTTTGATGAAATAACACCTTTAGAGAATAATTTAAAATATAGCGAAGTTTTAAGAAAAAAAGCAATAAATTCCTTTGCAATATTTGCCGATTCATTTCTAATAAAAGAGTTTAGAAATGAAATAGAACAACTGGATACTAATACACCACCAGTAGATGATGAATTTTTTGAAACGCTTGAAGTTGCGGATTTCTCAGCGCTTGGAGAATCTACTTGGAATTTGTTAAAAGCGCCATTTGTAGACGAAGGGGCTGATGAAGTTACTGGGCCTCATATTGGTTTATCAAAATTTTTATTAAAATATCATTATCCAAAAGTAACTGTCGCTACGGTTAAGCCGCTGAATATTTCACAATGTGTTCAAGAAAACTATCAAGCAATTAAAGATTTGGGTGATAAGGGCCAATTTATTTCTGATGAATATATAGATAAAATTAAAAAATCAATAAAAGATAAAGAAAAAGATAGAAAAAATGATATTGATAGACAATTAGAAAAAGAAGGAGACTTAATAAAGCAGAGTTTAAAAGACTTTCCAAATAATGTTACAAATAAAAATTTAAGACTTCTTCTTGGTGTCGACAAGGTTCCTTCAAATGTAAAAGCATATGAGGCTTTAAACCAATATATTATACCAGCGTTAAATGAGCTTGATTTAAATGCTATTCTAGCAGAAGTTTTAAAATGTAATTCTTCTGCACTAGACCCTCAAGAATTTAATGATTTATTAAGAAAATATAATAGAGCAAAAAAATTATTAGAAGAATTTGCAGCAAATACAGTCTGTAATCCGTTTTTATCTGCTGCTTTAAAAAAACTTTCTGGATTAGAACTTCCAACGCTACCAGTATATAATCCAAATAGAAATTTAGTTGAAACTTTGACAAATTTAATTGTTGAGCTTATTCAACAAATATTAATTTTATCAGTTAGATTATTGTTAACTGGCTCTATAAAAGCTTGTCTAAGAGATCCTAATAAAGAAAAAAATCCATCTGCAATTGATAGTGCTGATGAAATAGCGGATGCTTTAGCCAACCCAGAGACAGAAAATGATCAAGCTTTAAACGATACTTTAGACGATATTTTTGGGATTGATTCTAACAATCCTAATTTAACAGATGAGGAAAAAAAGAGACAAAGGGACGCAGCAAAAGAAAAATTGAGAAACTTTTTTGACGCTGTTTTGTGCCTCTTAAGCTCCAGAGAACTTTGCAATCTATTAAAAGGACGCGGAGTTGAAGACGAAGTGTTCAGAGTAATACAAGGTGTTATAAGAAATAAATTCCCAGAACTCGCTGGTGCTATCAGTACAACAAGAGATATAAAAAATTTGTTTGCAAAAATTGGAAGAGTTGTAAATCCTGAAATATGTGTTCAACTTGATGATCCAAATTTTGCTGGCAGGGTTATACCAACAAATCCTCTTTGCGATGATGGAACTTTGCAAGACGCAAGAAGAAGAATACTTGATGAAAAAAACATACCAGAGGACGTAATAGACGATATTTTGTCCGACATAAAACAGCAAGAAGCTAAAAACGTAGAAGACATTTTGAAGTTTTTAGATTCCGATCAGCCATTTGATTTTTCAAATGTACCAAGTATATTGTGTAGAAAAGGACCAGACGGCGAAATAATAAAACCAGAAATAAGTTTAATGCCACCAATAGGAAGCTTTTCTAATGTCTTAAATACATTATTTAAAGACATATATACTACATTTAATAACGAAGCTTTAGAATGGAGTAAAACAACATATTCTATTAGAACAAAAGGCCCTCAATTATTGAAGTTGAATGAGCAAACTGGAAAACTTGAACCTGATTTAAGCGGGCTAGTTAACCCAGAAGAGCCAGATAAAAATAATGCTAGCGATAAGGGTGACAAGGAACTTTTACCATCATATTTGTTCAAAGATATCTTAGATAATAAAAAATACTCTGGTATTGTCGGAGAAAGCTCTAGTGAATTTACTTTTTCATCAAAAGCTGATGGCAACATACAAGAAAAAGAGGATGCAAATTTAGTTAATGCTTCTTTGCGACAAAAAGTAGATCAAGCTGACCAAAAATTAAGACTATTTTTGTCTGATTTTTTGGACGCATTAAATGTTTCGGTAACTATAGGCGCGGCATCTTCTACTATAGAATCAATAAACACTGCAAGCTCGCCCGATGTTCAGGGGTTTTTTAAAACTCTTGAAGAAATATTACCAAATTTTACAAATGCATTAGCAATATTTGATAATTTTATGAGGAAAAATCCTGCACAAATGGAGGATGCTTCTTACAAAAATCTTTTATCTACGCTGGGTCCAAATATAGAAGCAACAGCCATGCTATTTGACGCTCAGGGTGTAGCAGTTTATATAAAAATTATGGAATTCTTGTCTTCCAGACAATCAGAAATGAATAGAGTAATTGATTTAATAAATAAAAATACTCCGTCTAGCCAAGTACGTTTAATTAATAATCGACAAAACTTAGGCGAATTTTTAAAAAACTCCTTACAGGATAACATTAACGAATATAAATCTGTTTTAAAAATTTATTCAATTGTCCTAAAGGCTGGTTTAAATTATCCAGTTTTTGATTTAAAATTTTATGATAATTATAGACCAAATGCCCCAGTAAAATTTAATGATGATTTACACGATAAATATAAATTAGAAATTATAAAAAATAATAATATATACATAAACATAGAAAACTACCAAGATATCGACAAAGATGTTCTTGGATACGCAACTAACAATTTAAAAATCGATAATCTAAACGCCGATAAAGAACAAATATTTAAAAAATTCATAGAAACAAATAATAAAGATATTAATTTTGATTCATCAAGATTTTATAAAGAAATTAATTCTTATATTTTTGATTCTTGTTTAAAAAATATAGGGACAAGTGATTTCTTTGATAAGTACTTAGTAACTCAAGAGCAAAAACAAAGAAAAGATCCAGAAGATTCTGAATCTGAATTTGTTAGAATTCCCCCAACTTATAAGGCCATAACAGACTTTATAAAATTAGTCATAGAACCAACGCCAGTACAAATACAGTGTAATATTAATCCTCATTATTTAGACATTGATTCTCTAAAAAATGAAGCAGTAGAAAATAAAAAAAATTCTTCTTGTGTTGACGAAATTTTAAATCAAAAAATAGCCAATAATGAACCAATAAATGCAGAAGAGTTAAGGAATCTTGAAACAACTGATGACCAAAACATCATGTTGTCTCCTTTGTATCGTCTTGCTATAAGAGTTTATGCCCACGATATTATTTTAAGAGGAATTGCAACATTTGGTTATTACGATCCTCAATTTTTAAGGTCTGATGGTTTATTTATAGACTTTTTATCTGGTTTGATAGAAACCGAGATGAGAAGCGTTGATCAATTATTTTATGATATGATGTCGAATTTTTTTGCTAAACAATATGAAAACTTGGCATCACTAGAAAAAAACCAAATTAAAAAAGCTCTTGAAAGAAACGAACAGTATAATAGACAATTTACTACTGGTCAAGATATAACAGTAGACCCTACAAATAAAATTGTGAAAAGACAAATTATAAAAAATATAATAAGACAAGAACTTAAAACGGCAATATTGCCAAAATTGTCAAAAAGAATTTTAGACGATACTAATTTTGTTTTAAACCAAAATGCAATACCAAAAAAATTTGATTTAAATTTTGTTACAAATTATGAAGAGCTTGAGAAACAATTTAGTTATGTGGCAGAAAAAATAAGCTTATTTGAATCAAATGGTTCAATTTATTTAAGAATTTTTGATAGAACCGAAAAAGTTACAGTTAGAGAGGCAACTTTATTAGAAGATGCGGTGATACAAGAACAAAAATTGTATATTGACTATAAAATTTTTAACGGGACAAAACTACAATTTGATGATTCAAAGCCCGAGTTTAGGCTTTTATTTGATTTTATTTTTCCAATAAAAAGATATATAACAACCATTTTTATTACAAATGTTCTTTGTACTTCCACAAGAAAGCAGATTTTAGACGCTTTTAAAGGAACTAAGAAAGGCATAAGAACAACTGCAAAAATTGTTCAATCAAACGGGCAAGGAGTAAATATAAATTTAAGTGATCCACAAAGCGTAATTAATGATGATCCAAATGAAGATGTATTTTGGTTTGTTTTAAAGACTTTGCTTTCAATACCAGTAAAAATTGCTAAAGGATTTATAGAAGGAGCTGATTTAAATGCTGGAGTTTCCTCTACAATTTATAAGATTGGAAGAATGTTTGACGAAAACTTAACAAGCTTTGTAGTCCCAGCTGTTGGAGTCCCGCTTGGGTTCCTTGGGTTAATCCCATTTAGCCCATTTATGCCATTTGCTTGGAACCCATTTAATATCATATATTATGCTGGTCTACTATGGTACGAGGATAACTCTTCCGATTCAGAAAAAGCTCAAGAACAAAAGAGAAATTATATAAACGGCCTATTTAATACTGAGGCTAATCTTTCTAGCTGTGAGGCGGCAAAGGATCATAGCGATATAATAAAACTTCAACCAGCACCTAAAGATTACTATATAAAAAATACATAGGAGTAAAAATGCAGGGCGTATCTCCAAAATTACCTTTAGTAAAAGACCCAGACGATGGTCTATATGGCATGAATAAAACACTACTTGAGTCAATAAAGCAAGACTTAAAGATGCTTTTATTGACTAATCCTGGTGAAAGAATGATGTTACCAGATTATGGAGCTGGTATCAGAACACTGCTTTTTTCTCAAAATAATAAAAATTTAAATGGTGAAATTTCAAACAAAATAAAAACACAAATAAACAAATATATGAGATTTATAAGCGTACAAGATGTTGTTATTGCACCAGTTGATAGCAATGAAAATGCTCTGTTCGTATCTATTGTATTCTTTATTCCATCTATTAACGTAAGAGATCAGTTAAATCTTTCTTTAACATCTAATTAATTGTTAAAGAGGGAAAAATTGATGCCTAAAAAAGTACTTCCAATAAAATATACCAGCAGAGATTATGATTCAATAAGAAGAGATCTTATTGAGCATGCCAAGAGATACTATCCAGATTCTTTTCAGGATTTTAATGAAGGAAGTTTTGGATCTTTGATGGTCGATACAGTTTCCTATGTTGGAGACATTCTATCTTTTTATTTAGATTATCAGGCAAACGAATCATTCTTAGAAACAGCCTCAGAGTTTGATAATGTATTAAAAATTGCAAAACAAGTTGGTTTTAAATATACAAATGGTGCAACTTCTACTGGAATAGCTACTTTTTATATTTCAGTACCATCCAATTCTACTGGTCTTGGACCAAATTTATCATACGCACCAACTTTAAAAAGAGGTAGCGTATTTTCTACCAAAAATAAAACAAAATTTATATTAAATGAAGACGTTAGATTTGATTTGCCAACAAATGAAGTTAGACCTTTAATTATTGGTTCAAACGGGCTTCCTACAACTTATGGTATAAAAGCCAATGGTTTAGTGATTTCTGGTGTTATAAAATCAGAACGTGTAACTATAGGTGATTATCAAAAATTTTTAAAATTAAAGTTGGTTGAGCCAAACATAGTTGAGATTATTTCTGTAGTTGATGACGAGGGTAACGAATATTTTGAAGTAGATTATTTATCGCAAAATGTTATATATAGATCTGTAACAAATAGAGATGCAACATCTGCTAAATTAGCTAAAGAAATAGTAAAGCCATTTATAGTACCAAGACGTTTTACTGTTGAAACAGAAATTGGAGCGACATATTTGCAATTTGGAGCAAGTTCTGATGTTGTTCTAGCCGACAATAAAAGCTATTTAGCAGAGCCTTCGAGGGCTGTTTTAGATATTTTAGGAAAAGAATATATATCAAGTGATTCTTTTGATCCCACGGCATTGGTAAACAGCGATAAATTTGGTATTTCACCATCAAATACGGTTTTAACGGTGGCATACAGATACAACCCAGTAAACAGTGGTATAAATTTTGGAGTCAACTCTTTAATAAATGTTGAAGGAGCAAATTTTGCTTTTAATGATGAAGAAAATTTATCTATCGGTTTAAAAAGTACTGTTAAAAATAGTCTAGAGGTTACAAATGACGCGCCATTGGTTGGAGAAATTGGAGTATTTGATTCTAATGAATTAAAAATTAGAATACAAAATTGTTTTTCAACTCAAAATCGAGCAGTAACCGCAAACGATTATAAATCATTGGCATATTCTATGCCAAAAAAATATGGATCCATTAGAAGAGTCAATGTTATAAGAGATGATGATTCTTTGAAAAGAAATTTAAATATTTATGTTTTATGCGAGGATTCAAGCGGACTATTAACACAAGCAAATCAAACAGTAAAAAATAATTTAAAAACTTGGTTAAGTAAAAGCAAAATGTTAAATGATTCAATAGACATTTTAGACGGAAAAATTGTAAATTATGGTATAGAGTTTGTTGCTTTAGGCGGCAATGATAGACCAAAATACGATATTCTTGCAGACGCTATTGCTCAACTTAAAAAAGATTTTGCCATGCTACCAGAGTTTGGAGAAACTTTTTTTATAACAAATGTTTTGAGTAGTTTAAAAAAAGTTAATGGGCTTTTAGATGTTATAAGTGTAAATATAGTTCCAAAAAATGGTGGCGTTTACTCTGATAGCGTTTTTAGTATTACAGAAAACACCTCGCCAGATAAAAGATATGTTAATGTTCCATTAAATGTTGTAATGGAGTTAAAATATCCTAATACTGATATTAAGGGAAGCATAATATAATGCCTTTTAAAAAATATATAGCGGATAAAGATACAACAATAACTAACGCCTATAAAATTGATTTAATTAATAGAGCAACTGATGCAAATATGGGAGCATCGGATTCATTAGAGATTTTTTCAATTTTTGGTCAAGCAAATACTTCTTCTGTTGAAAAGAGCAGAATTTTAGTTCAATTTCCAATAAGTGATTTAGTAAATGATAGAAATAATTCTGTCTTACCAGCTTCTGGAAGCGTTAAATTTTATTTTAGGCTCTTTAATGTAAAACATCCTTTTAGTCTTCCAAAAGACTATACTGCGAGCGTAGCAGTTGTTTCACAATCTTGGGATGAAGGATATGGCTTAGATATGGAAGCATATTCAGATAACGGCTGGTCTACTAGCGGATTAAAAGGCGCTGGATCGACTTGGAGTTATGCAACGAGCGGAACGGTTTGGACATCCGCTGGCGGTTCTTTTTTATCTTCTTCTGGCTACACATATGATTTTTCTTTTAAAGATGGTACAGAGGACATAGAGCTAGATGTTACTAACATTGTAGAACAATGGATGTCTGGAACGCTTAATAATTATGGTTTTATGGTAAAGATGTCTGGTTCTTTTGAAGAGGGCGACCAATTTAGGAGCTTCTACACTAAAAAGTTTTCTGCTCGCGGATCAGAATTTTTTTATAAAAGACCAGTAATAGAGGCAAGATGGGAATCCATTGTAAAGGATGATAGAACTTCTTTTTTTGCTTCAAGCAGTATCTTAGATTCGGCAGATAATAAAATGAACATTTATTTTTATAATAAGGTAAATGGAAAATTAAAAAATATAGCTGGAGGGATAATACCAGGAGTGAAGTTTTATACTAATTCTACTTTAACAAACGAATTATCTTCCTCTTTTCTACAAGTAACAAACCCTCTAGCTGGTATTTATAAAGCTGTTGTTTCATTAGATACAACAGCAAGTGTTGTATACGACAAATGGTATAATACAACTTCTTCTTTAGCCATATTTTCAAGCTCGTTTGATGTTTTGCAAAGACAAAATTATGATTATGAAACAAATGAAGATTATATTATTAATATAACAAATTTAAAAAATACCTATAAACAAAATGAAGTTGCAAAATTTAAAATTTTTGCTAGAGAAAAAGATTGGCGTCCAACAATTTATACTGTTGCAAATAATATTATAGAAAATGAAATAATACCTGATCTTTATTATAAAATTTTTAGACTTAGTGATAGTTATACGGTAGTGGATTATTCTACTGGCTCTTTGGCCTATACAAAAACTTCATATGATTCAAATGGTAATTTTTTTGAATTAGATATGAATAATATTGAAAAAGGTTATGTTTATGGTATAAAATTAGCAAGATGGGATGAAGCAAGTTTAAGAGAGCTTCCTAACGTATTTAAATTTAAGGTTGAATAAATATGTCAATAAAAGATTTATTTGGCAAGTCATCAGAGAAAGTCGTAACATCACAAGAAGTGCAAAAACTTTATGACGAAGCAGAGTCTGAGGGGTATCTTGAGGAAATATCAAAAGATAATCAAAGATTTTTGCCCGCAATAGATTTTTCGTCTGCTTCTAATTTTGCTAAATATGGTTCCGCCGAGAAATACTACTCGGATGCAATAAAGAATATTTATCAAAGATATCCATATGATGGTTCAAGAAAAGAAAAATTAGAGTGGAGAAATAATTCTTCACAGTTTGATCTATATGTTTTTGATAATATATATCCAAAATCAGCTGGTTTTGTTACACTCAACGCTGCAACTGCTCAATATATTTTTATAAATGGTGGTCCGCACACATCTTCTACTGGCAAATTTGCAGATGCAAATATATTTGATACCGCTTCCAATAGAGAATCTAATTTAGCAATAAATCCATTAAATCTTGGAAATACTTTAGAGTTTTGGTATAAAGAAGCAAACAACGCTTCTTCTTCTTACGCTCTTTTTGATCTTTGGAATGGCGTTGCAAGTAATCAACCAAACTACACTAGATTTTTATTGGAAAAAAAATCTACTGGTTTTGCGATAACGTATGCTTCTGGTTCAAGAGGCGTTTCAAACGCAAATGTTGTTTATTCTCATGATATAACAGCTTGGCACCATTATGCATTTACAGTCAACAGCGCTTCTAATGGTTTAGAGATTAAATTATATGTTGATGGAGATTTAAAAAAAGAAATCACTACTGGTTCTGCTTTTGATGGTTCTGCTGACAATGCAAGTTCTGTTGCTTATATTGGAGCATACAGAACAGGTACGGTTGCTTATAGCAGCGGTTCTTATGATGAATTTAGATTTTGGAAAGAAGCAAGAAGCTCTAAAAATATCAGTAGATACTGGTTTACTAACGTTGGTGGCGGTTCAAATACCGATGATTCAAACACTGAGCTGGGTGTATATTTTAAATTCAATGAAGGTATAATTTCTACAGATAGTATTAATACCCTAGACTCCAAATGCTTAGATTATTCTGGACGTATTTCAAATGGCACTATAGCAAATTATTCTATAAATGTAAGAAGCACTGGTTCAGCCATTGAAGAATTTAATTCTAGCTTAGTGGAAGAAAAAGATCCTATCTTATATCCAATTAATTCCTTAGTGGCAGAAACTTTGGATATTTATACAAATTCTGGCTCTCTATACGATATTGAAAATAATTCAAATATTTTTAAAAGTTTACCATCTTGGATAGTTGAAGAAGACGAAAATTCTGGCGGTCAAGAATTATCTAATTTAGTACAAATTATTTCAAGTTATTTTGACACTTTACATCTTCAAATAGAGTCTTTGCCAAGAATAAAAGATGTAAAATATTACAAAGAAACAGAAAAACCATTACCATTTATAAATAAAATTCTTTCATCGTATGATTTTGAAAATATTGAAATTTTTAATGACTCTACGTTCATAGAGGATGTTTTATCTAGAAATGAAACATCGGAATTTGAAAATAAGCTAGCAGACATAAAAAATACTATTTATCAAAATATTTATAACAATTTAACATATATTTATAAGTCAAAAGGTACAGAAAAATCTTTAAGAAACCTTATTCGTTGTTTTGGTGTTGATGATGAATTAATAAAAATAAATCTTTATGCCGATAATGCAGTTTATGAAATAAAAGATAAGTACACATATACATCAATTCCAAAAAAGTTTGTAGACTTTAATGATCCAGACCGCAATTCTGGAGTTATCTATCAATATGCAATTTCAGGAGACTCTAATACAAGAGGTTATATAAAAGGTAATTCATCAAATAAATTAGATTATGTCCCAGTAACAGTCCAAGCTGAAATTATATTTCCAAAAAAACCATCAGTAGACGATCCAAACTATTCTATACCAAATTTTACTGAGGTTTCTCTTTTTGGAGTACATACCGCAAATAGTAATCAAAGTTTATTAAGTTGGGGTAACGACGAATTTAATTTTAAAGTATATGCACAAAAAAGAGATTTTGGTAGCAAAGATGCTTATTTTGCAATTAGCGGATCTCTTTCTGGTTCTGGCTTTCATTTATCAAGTAGTTATTTTAATGATTTATATGAAAATAATAAATGGAATTTAGCCGTAAGGATTAAACCAGAAAAACTTGAAAATACTAATCTTATAACTGGAAGTGCTACAGGTAGTTATATTTTAGAATTTGTCGGTTACAATTCTGTTCTTGATAGTACAGAAAATTATTTTGTACTTTCTGCATCAATCAACGAAAGTGACGCAAAAACTGCTTTATCTAAAAATAAGAGAGTTTATGCTGGTGCCCATTATCAAAATTTTGACACTTCAAGTTTGTTGGCAAGCACGGATGTTAAAATTTCTTCTGTAAGATTTTGGCTTGATTATCTAAGTGACGATGAATTAAAAGCTCATTCATACGATCCTTCAAGTTTTGGAAGACAATATCCTTATTGGAATGCTTTTTTAACAAATAAAGATGCCAATACTTTAATGCTTTCAAAAGCAGATTTATTAGCTTTAAATTGGGACTTCAATACAGTAACTTCTTCAAATGCACAAGGAGAGTTTACTGTTGAAGATGTATCTAGTGGATCAGTCGCGGCAGCTCTTGAATATAATTTTGGTTGGCTTGGCGATATTGTAAAATACCGCCATTCTGGTTTTGCTAAAGCATTTTATCCAAACGACACCCAAGTTACAAATAAAGAGTACGTGTATGCAGCCAAGCTGCAAAACCCAGAAGTTATCTCAAATTCAGAACTTATACAGATAAGAGATACAGATGACATAAATGTAACAAGAAACTCAAAACCAATAACATATTTCTATTCAATAGAAAAAAGCATGTCTCAGATAATAAACGACGAGATCATGTCTTGGTTCGCTACGATCCATTCTTTTAATAATTTAATAGGCGATCCATCAGAAAGATATCGTAAAGAGTACAAAAATCTCTCTTATTTAAGAAAACTATTTTTTGAAAAAGTAAGAAATGAACCAGACTTTGAAAAATTTATTGAGTTTTTTAAATGGATTGATTCTTCTATTTCGTTGATGATTAATCAGCTAATACCAGCTTCTGCAAATGTTTCTGATAACGTTAGAAACATTATTGAAAGCCATCTATTAGAGAGAAATAAGTATGAAAATAAGCTTCCAACGTTAGAAAAAAAGGGCGAACCAGTAACTACAACAACAAACCCATTAAGATATAAGTATGAAGAACAAGTGGCAGCAAACAATCCTACTGGTTCTATGTGGCTTAAACAAAGAGTAGAAAGAACTAATCCATTGGTTTCTTCTGGCGATGCAGATGTTGACCGCGATAGAGAGCAAATTAGAAAAGTTATATTTGGAAAAAATTTAAATCAAGTTCCTAAACAATATGATACAGTAAATGAAGTAGAATATCAAGGAAAAGAAGATATTGTTAGAGCCTTTTCAAATATCGGGCTTATTACGTCATCACTTCTAGAAAACCCAGTTTCAGTAATAAATCCTTTAAAAGTTCAAAATATACCTTTCAATTCTACATTTACATTCGCATCAGAATCTTTAACGGCCTCTGGACAAATTTTAACACCAGATGTAGACCAAGGAAATTATTTTAATAAATATGAATACGTACAAACTTCTGGTAGAACTAATACAAATATAGGTTTAAACGAAATAATTGATACGATCAATTTACCTAGCCCAAACCCAGACATCAGCGGTGTAGTTGATAGAGCTTTGCCAACAAGACCAACAGTTAAAACTGTTATTGTAGAAAGATTTTCTGCTCCAGGTGGCGCAGAAGTTATCAGTAGGGGCGCGCTAGAGCATACAGGCGAAGAGCTTTCTCCATACAATGAATTAAATAATAGGAACTATGTAGTTAGAAGAAACTTAAATAGATTATATGCAGAAACTTCAAGTATAAATGAAGAAAGACCTTCTTTACATAAAGTAAATAAAAATTCATTTAAACAATTTTCAATATTAACAAGCGATGATGCAAATATTGGAACAAAAACAAAATATGATAATCAGTTTATTGTCCACCAGATACCAAGAAGCGATTCACAATATTTGTGGATATCCAGTTCTTTAACGGGAAACATGAATGCTGGCGGCTATATCACGGATTATGATAATCTAACAGTATATTCTCAAGGAGATTATACTTCCTCATTAGCCTTCTTAAGCGCTAGTAGCGGCTCTTTGACCGCTGGTGGTTTAGGTGCGGTTGCGGATTTTATTGGTTTAAATACAAATGTTATAATTAATGTAAATACCGCCTCTAATACAATATCTCCACTATCATCTTTGAGTGGAAATTTAAATACATATTTATTAGCAAAAGACGGCCCTTATGGTATGGCTTCTTGGAAGCAGATTAGAAATGCAGATAAAAGAATACTTAAACTTTCTAGAAAAAATAACAAAATTTTGGTACAAGATCCACCAAAGCAAAAAAGCAAAATAGAAAAACAAAGAGTTGTCTTTTATAAAGATAGAATTTCTGATACTTTTACATCGTATAAGGAACCACCAGTCCAGTTTAACGCACCAATGACACATTTAGTTGCTGTTACTGGTTCGGAAAATCCAGTAGAAATTTTAAGCACTTATGACAACAATAAAGACAAACTAGCTAACGATTCTTTAACAAAAATTTTGGGAGCGAAAGAAAGAACAGAGCCTCAAACAAACGATATTTTGTCAGAACTAGAAAATGGTTTGTACGAACCAAGACCAAAAATTTTAAGAAAAACATATGCACAAAATATTTTTCCAAAACGTAAAGACATAACAACATACCAAGTTCGTTCAAAGCCAAATTACGAAGAAACAGATAGCACCGCAAGTGTTGTTGATGTAAACACTTTTTGGAAAGATGATGTTAAACAAAGAGAAAAAATTTCTGGTAGTTTTGATTTATACGGGTTTGCAAAAGAAAACTTAAATAATCTTCCAAGCAGTAGAACAATGGACGCTTATGCAAATAATTTTTATCCAAGAAATGATTTCGAAGGTTCTTTCACAATAAATCAAAACAAGACTTATAAAAATTCAATATTTTCTTTAGATTCATATAATGATTATGATAATTCTACGGTTTCCTTAGAGACTTCAAGTATTTTGTCAGATCTTGATTATCAAAATATATCAATTTTTTATTCTGGTAGTATGAATAAACTTTTAGAAGGTCTTCCCTTTGATGACACATACAACTTAACTTCTAGCGTTTATGATTGTGCTGTAAATAATTATTATTATTTATTTGGTGGTAAATTTGCTACTGCATATGGCCAAGAAACAATCGCTGGATACAACACAGAGGCGGGATCATATTTTCGTGTCCCTAGCGAGTTTAGAGTTATAAAACAATCTAATGAGTTTGAAACAACAATTTATAAAGTAATACCATATGGTAAAAATTATTTTTTTGCGTTCGGAAATTTTGATTTTATAGTATCAACAGAAGAACAAGGGGGAGATGTCGATGCCCCTGGTGTCGTTCTCTATTATCTTGTTGAACCTGATCTTGCTATAGCCGCTTTAACTCCAATACAAGGTGCGCTACTCGATGAATCAGCAACAGAAAAAAGAGAAATTAGAACTGCTATTACTTCGACTCTGCACCCAGTCGCAGTTAGTAATTTTGGTTTAACAACCAACAAAATTATTTATGTTGGCGGTAATTTTAGCGGAATTGACCCTGCTGGTGCTGCGCCATACACTGAATTTGAAAAATTTGGTTTTTTTGCGATAGACGATTATCAAGATGGTGATGGCGGTTACGCCTTTAAAAATACTGGAACAAAATTTGGAACTGATGCATCTCCGTTCCATGAAACAGACACTAGAGATATAATTTTATGTATTATGACCGCCTCGGCTACTTCAAATGGCATAGGCGGGTATGCGTCTGGTAGAAAAGGAATAGTAATTGGAGGAAGATTTATTGGCAATGAGGATAATTACGTAACAGGCGGCAGGTTTGAAGGGCCTATACTTTACTATCCTCCAGATGATGATTTTCACGGTATTGGACATCTTGCAAATGGATGGAAACGTAAGCCAGATGATGAGTTTGAGTCATACTTTACAACAGTTGCGTCAATCTGTGAAGATTCAGCAGACAACAGTGGCTCTTTTTTTATTGCAGGAAATTTTCCAAATAATGAAGGATATTCAAGTGGTGTGGCAAGATGGAACAACGTTAATCAATATTATCAATATTTAGATGTAGGGATATATTTATGGGAAAATATCGACAGTAGTAAAGATTTTAAAACAAGTATTGGAATTTCTAATGAATTGATTGTTAATGATATTTTATCTAATTCTTCTGGTCTTTATGCAGCTGCTTCTTCTAGCTATCTTGGGACTTCATATATTTTACGATACAATACTACTTCTCGCGCTACGTTCTCTGGCAGTTGGAGCGTTGTAAAGGCGCTTACTGGTTCTGTACAAACACTTGAAAACTTTATAGATAAACAGCCAACAGTTGCAGACCCAGATGTATTTTTATTTGGAGGCAGTTTTGATAGAACTGGAAATGATTATAAAAAAACAATAACATTACAAGATAGTGATAAATTTAGAGGCTATCTAAATAATATAACTTTCTTAGAAACAGACTATAATAGAAGAAGAAACATACAGTATACTTTAAACAATCTTTCTTATTACGACATTTCTCGTACTAACATTTATAAATTAAATGGCAGAATAGACGATAGTTTCTCTGATACTCTAAAAACAACTTCAAGCTATGCGTTTATCTCCAGCTCGGAAGGCTTATATGTTGCTGGTAATTTTTCAATTGTTTGCGGAAGTGTTGCAAACGGAATTGCAAGATATCATGGTGGTAACTTTAACCGTCTAACAGCCTCTGGTGGTGCTGAACTATTTAATACCCCAACATCAAACGACGCACCATACGTATCTGTAAAATCAATTTGCTCTTCTTCTCATTTTGGCTTGGTTGCGGCTGGGGCGTTTACTACTTCTAGTGGTGGAAATTTTGGAGGAAATGCAAATTATAATAGAATTGCTAGATGGAAGGATAATCAATGGATTCCCTTTTATAGTTCTAGCCAGCCAAATGATGAAGTATACCAAGTAATTACTGCTTCTTATGACAACAGAACTTATATAATTGCAGTTGGCGCTTTTGATGAATTTGATGGCTCTTCTGCTACGAAAGGTATAGCGGCGTTTATTCCTGAAAGTTCAAGCTGGTATGGTGGTTTAACATTTTTTGGGGAGGGAGTTTTTGACCCAAAAAATTATCCAGTACGTTGTATTGCATCTTCATCGCTTGGGATATTTATAGGTGGAGATTTTACTGGCTCCTATCGTAGCAATAGTAACAGCACGTTTAATTATATAAAAAGATTTACGCAGGCTAGTGTTGGGTTCAATAGCCAAAAATTAATAAATGGGGCTGTTGGAATTGGCTCTGGTACTATTGGTATAGGTGGTCCTGTATACTCAATAGCTTTAAGTCCTACGGCAAGTAACGGCGTTTCTGAAGTTTTTATAGGAGGTAATTTTACTACAGCTGGCGGAAAAGCTGCTAATAATATAGTAAAATACAATGGTGGTACATTTGTTCCTAATGATGTAGGTGGTGTTCCAAGCATTACTGGTTCTTTTACGGCTCTTGGAACTGGATTAAATGGACCCGTATATACCATGATTTCAACATCAACTGGCCTATATGTCGGAGGAGAATTTACAAAAGCTGGTAACACACTGGTAAATAATATAGCAAGATGGAGTAATAACACGTGGAACGTAATTGGAAGAGATGAAAGAAACGGCTTTAACTTAACAGCTGAAGACAAGGTTCTTGGTCTTACAATGGTCGATAATAAACTTTATATAGCTGGTCAATATCTTGGCACAAGATCTGGTCCCGTTCTAAAAGACAGAAAATACTCTAGACAAATAGAGGGATATAGCGGATCTATATTAATGCCAAAACCACAATTAATTTTTAATAATTTTATACCACCATCAGTTGGAATAACAGAAAGTAGTGGTATGAGAATAGATGAAGTTGAATATAATAGCGATTCTAATACAATTAAAAAAGTAACTCAATATAGGGGACAAGAATTTATCCATATTTTAAATAACGGTTATGTATACGAAATAGAAGAAATTTCTGGTAAAAAACCATTTTTTGATTCTTATAGCGATTATGCAATAGATTTTAAACCAATGTCCCAAAAATACTCTGTCATACCAGAATATAAAATTAGCAGCTATGTTGAAAAAACAATAAAAGAAAAAAATGGAAATTTTACAACTATATTAAAAGAAGATTATTTATCTTATAGAGGATTTGATGAAAATATAAAAGATTCAAATAATATAAATAATAACATTGTTTCAACAGATACAATTAGAAGCAAAACAATTTTTGAAAATGTAAAAAATAATGAAAATCTTTCCTTAAAAATAAAAACTTCTGCTATCAAAAAATTAAGACCAGAAAAAAACTTTTATCCTAGTGATTATATTTTACAATTATCAAATTACTTTTTAAATTCATTCTTACTATCTCAAGATAATTCTGTTACTTCTTCAATAGATGCGGATGAAAAATTTAGTTCAGTGCTATCTAATGGAACGCCAATAGACAGACAAGCTCTGGCTTTGATGCAGCCGTTGTTTTCACCAGGAATTTTATTAAATACAATTAAGGCTTCTATTGCAGTAGATTTTCCAACGTTTATAGCAAATTCTGGTAGTTTTAGTACAAAACCTGGATTTTATTCAAATTCTGGTTCAAGTTTAATTAAAGAAACTTTATACGACGCCATAGCATTAGAAAGAAGATCATATAGTGGTTCATTTTATATTGACTCGGAATTTAATTTCAGATTTCCATTTGAATCATTGGTAGAATTTGATACGATCATCCCAGAACAGCTTAAAAATAGTTCAAATAATCTTTATTACTTAAATCCAACCTACTATTCATCAGATACAATTACTGGTTCTGATTACACTGATTTAGCATTTCCTCTTTATAATATGGGTACTGGGTCTGTTAGAAAATTTATGTTTACTGACAGTGTTTACAAACTTGCAATGCATAATTTTTTGGCAGAAGTGCCAAACTTTTTCTTAAATGAAAAATTAAATAATTTTAAATCATCTCCTGAAACAGAATTTAAAACTGCAATTTCTGGTACAACATATTTTATGGATGTTGTTTTGGAAGCAAAAGACAATTTTACGCAGTTTTTTGCCGATCCTTATCAAGAAGGTTTAAAAACAATAAGAAGTAATTTTAGAGATGGCGTATTATTATTACCATCTGCCGACTCTTTATACGGTCCACCTACAAGATACTGGCAAACAAATACGTATGATATTTTTTACAGCCCATATAATTACTTTTTTAAGTTAATTGATACACCTTCTTATGCTCCTTATGTACCTCCTTATTATTATGGAAAAGCTGTTGGAAGAATATCTTTCTTAGCGGATGAAACAAGAAATTATACATTAGCTGAAATACAATCAAAAGCTAAAATTGAGTACATAAACGAAGAGCTTGAAAATCTTTTTGCCGAAAGAAGCTCATTCCTACAAAATAATTTTACAGCACCAGTTAATACAAATTATAAGAATTCTCCAGCATATACTCAAAGAATGAATTTAAGTGCAAGTATTAATTTATTGTTAAAGAAGCAAGAAAAAAATGTAGAACACGACTCTAAAACATCTACAGTTAATACTATTAAAGATAGAGAAAATAATTCTTACTCTTGGGTTATACAGACAAAATATGAAACTCCTAGTATTAATTTTATTAATAGCAGATTGTCTGGTAATCTTGGTTTAAGATTTATTGGAGGAGAAAAACTTTCTAGCGGGATTAGAGGATTTTATGAATATTTGTTTAAAGGCATGTGGACGACATATGGTTCTCCAACAAAATCTGGTGAGGGTATAGACTTTTATATTCAAAATTCTTTTACATCTTCACAAAATGCTCAAGGAAGAGGGACTGGCTCTTTGATTGATTTATGTGGTTTTGAAAAAGATGAAAAAAGAACAATTGGTCTAGTTGGAGATAATAAAAGCTTACAAGAAGGTGTTCTAATGATCCCTTATACTTTTATTAAAAATCATGGTGGCTCTATTAATAGAAATTTTGCAGAAACATTACCAGAAATTTTAGGAGAAAATGGTATATATGATGCAAACTCTAGAAAAAATGGTCCATATTATTATAAAATTGATAGAGAAGTTTTAAGCAAGGCACTTGGTTTGTCTTTTGATAAAAATTCAAAAATAACATTTGAAGAAATAAAGTCGGTTGTTCAGTCTGACAAGGTAGATAAAAATAATAGCATTGTAAAATTAGTAAACTCTTTAACAAACTATGTTATTCCTCCTCATTTAGACTGGTTAAGGAATCTAAGTATAGACCCTTTTGTTATGTATATAGCAGAATTCAGCACAAGATTAGAAAGAGATGATCTATCGGATATTTGGCAGGGATTGATGCCAAAATCTTCTTACACGACAGAACTAGAAGATTTTACAATCTCTCATCCATTAACAAAAAACGATTTATTCCACGGATTAAAACCAGAACCAGATACAAGAATGAAGTTGTTTAAAGTTAAGAAAAAAGCAGGCACAAACTACTATGAATTAATTGAAGATTCACCAGAAGATTCAAGATTTAAATTTAAAAATTTTAAATCAAAAAGAGAAATACCAAAATATTCATTTAATTATCCATATGATTTTTGTTCTTTAGTAGAAATGGTTAATGTAGAAATTGAACTTGAAGCTGAAAAAGAGGAAAATAATTAATGTCTTTTTTTGACTCAAAACAAGAAATAATTAATATAGAACTTACACAATATGGTAAATATCTGCTTTCTAAGGGCAAATTTCAGCCTTACTATTATTCTTTTTTTGATGATGACGTTTTATATGACGCAAAACATGCAAGTGTTACAGAAAGTCAAAATGCGGCACAGACTAGAATTTTAGAAGAAACTCCTATAAGTAAACCTGTATATAATGTTTTTTCGGTTTCAATAAAAGCCAAAGAACAAGAGCAATTAATAATTAATGAAGATTTAGAGGGATTAAAAAAATCAGAAGAAGGTCTGCGAAGATATAATGACGCAGAAAATATTGTTCTTGCCCCACTTGGCAAATCGTCCCCTAATTCAAAATATTATCCAGCATGGAATTTAAAAGTATTATCAGAAAATTCAAAAATAGATACAACAGATTCTAGCTTAATTATTGAAAATCCAGTAAGTTTGTATAAAAATTTTTATAACATACCACAGGTCAATATGGCTACTGGTAGTTATAAAATTTTTTCAAAAGAAAAAATGGATGACGTAACAAGTAAGGAAAATATACTAGTTGAAATTGGTATATCCAGAGACAAAAATGTTATTTTAACTGGCAATGCAGACGAGCTAACTAAAATATTTGATATATTAGAAAAAAACGTAGAAGACAATAACAAAAATTTTGAGTTAGAGGTCTTTTTAGAAGATGAAGAATTATTACCAAATGGTGAAAAAAGAAAAATTTGGAAAAAATTGTACTTTTTTAAAAAACCAACAAATATAAAAAATAATATTTTACTTGACGACTATATTTATAAAGAGGCATCATATGCCACGCCAGATGAAACAAATGTAGAATATTATTTAGATATTTTAGTTGATGAAGAAATAGACTTACCAGAAGATGCTAAGGTGGATACGTCTGGAATTTATCAAAACCCAGCTCAAACAAAACCTTTTGGAGAAGATTGTTAATGTATTTAAACGCCACGGAAGATTTAATAGTAAAAATTAGAGAAACAAATTATCCACTTTTAACTTCTTTTTCTATTAAAAGCGCTGTTTTCAGAAGTTCTGGCACTGATACGCTATGTGATCTAGACATCAATATTGTTGAAAATATAACGAATCCAAAAATTTTAAAAAAACAAGATAAAAAAGAAAATTTAAAACTTAAAATATTTCAAATTTCGTCTGATTCTATGAAAAATGAGTTACTTTCGGCAACAAATATAGAACAAATAAACAATATAATAAACAAATATGGCACTGAAAGCCTAGAAATATTTCCCTCAATAGAATTTATTGGTGATAAAAAAGATATAAATCAACATTATCTAGAAGATGATAATGTCACGCTTTTATATCAAAAAAAGTTTATTTTTAGAGAAAAAAATTTAGGATTTTTATCCTATGGCATGATTTTTTATTATAGTTTACAAGATTTTATGACTAGAACTGGTCTTATGAAAGAGTATATAACCATCGAAGCTCTTTCGAGTAATTTAAAAATTATAGATATATTTGATGAAAGCGGAAAAAATGTTAACCCAGACATTGTACAGGATATTAGAAGTATAAATAAAATTTTTAAAACATCCGAAATTTTAGAAAAAATAAATGAAAAAATAAATTTTGATTATAAATTTACAAAAATAGCTTCTCAGCAAATAAAAAAAGAGCCAACCGACGTTTTTTTCTCGGATTTACATCACTCAAGGGATACTTTGGGTAATTCAAATATTCTTTTTTCAATTGACTATAAAAAATTAATTCAAAAAAATTCTAATTTTTCAAAATTATTAAATAATTCTATTTTTTCTTCTGATCTTCAAGAGAAGTGCAAGATTTCTTCAATAAAAGTAGTAAGAAGGCATCTACAATATACTAAAGATAATAAAAAATATTATTTAAAAAAACTACCAGTTGAATTAGTTGCTTCGACATCTCAAAAAAAAGATTTTAGTTTGTTTTTATTTGAAAAAGAGGATAATAATAGTTTAATAAGAGAAATCGATTTATTTGATAATTTTAGGACAATTGAAGTTGTTGATAAAACTCTTTATAAAAATAAAAACTCTTTTTATCAATATGGAGTAGAGATAACCGTTAATGATGGATACGTAAATTATTTAAACGAGATAAAAAAATTATTTTTAGAAAATATAGCAGTTTTTAAATCTTACCTAAATGAAACAAATAACCTAGTAAAATATAGAAATAATTCCAAAAACATATCTCCAATACAAGGATTTTACGATCCGATCACTAATTCATTCACTAGAAATTTTGCAGAAAATGTCTTCCCAGCTTCTTATGAGTCTAAGCTAACCGATGCTGTAACTAATTTTGTTCGAACCATAAAATTATTTGGTCTTTTACTAGACGACGACAATGACCTAGTTGCAAACATGCTCGGGCTTCTAAGCCCAGCTAGCGCGAATACAACAACAATAAATTATTTTATAAAATTATATGAAAAAGTATGTTTGCAAATAGAAAGAATTTTAAAAGATAATACAAATACTTTCTTTACAATCGAACATTGGTTTGAAAAGCAAATAATAAATTCTTCGGAAGGTTCTTCAATAGGCTATGGTTTTTTTAATATTCCAAATAAAAAAAATGAATTAACTAGGGTTTCAAACCAAGTATTTGAGGAAAAAATTGCAAAAGATATCTTTGAATATACAAAAAATAATTCAATTTCAGAAGCCGTGGAATCTTATAGATTTTCTAGCGTTGGACCAGAATTTATAAATTCAAAAAATAAAAAAATAGCTATAAAAAACATCAGAACAATTAATAATGATGATTTTGTAGATTTAGAACTTGATATTAAAAGATATAACTCATTAGGAAATGAAGAAAAAGAAGCATCTATAGAAAATTTTATAAATTCAAAATCACCAGAAAAGCAAAAATTAATATTAAAAACAGAAAAATTGATTAATAGTTATTCATTTATAACTAAAAATTTATTTTTACCACTAGAAGACAATGAAAAAATAAAAATAAATGCTGCGGAGATAGGAGATTTTCAGGATAATACTGTAAATCCAGAAATTCTTTTTCTGGGAATGTTAAAAAATACGAAACCAAAACCATTTTTTAATAAGGCTCCAAGAATACTAAAAAATAATAAATTAGGTATTTTTAGTGAAAAAATAATTGAAAAAGAAATGTTCATACCATTTCAGATATATTCTTTAATACAAAAAAACGATTCAATATTTTCTGACGCAAATATAAAGTATCTTACCAATTTAGAAAATAATTCTAAATTTTTATTGTTATATAACACTGTGCATTCAATTGAAATAAAATTAGAATCTAAAAATATTAAAGATTCTAATTGGCAAATTCTTACAAAATCATTATATACCTCTTTGCCGCAAAACAAAAAATTTCTTTGTAGACTGAAGCTATTTTCAGACTCTTCGTTTGATTTAAATTTTTTTGAAGAGGTATCGTTGCCAATTTTTGATAAACATTTTATTTTAGAAAAAAACGTATCCGCAGAAAATGTTGAGCTATCTTTAAAAAAATTAAAGAACACAAATTTGTTTTACTTATTAAGTTTAAGATCAAAAATTAAATTTAACAAAATAGAAAAAACCTTTAAAATTATTGATGTACAAAAAAATATTTTTCAAAAAAATCGCCCTATTACACAAATTCCAAATTTGACTAACAAATTAGAAAAAAACAAACCAAGACTTAATGTTAGCTTACCAGTAAATTTAACAAATACAAATTTAGAAATTTTAACAAAACCAATCACAAAATTAAGCGCAGTTATACAAAAGCCTTTAAATGAATTAAATTTAACGAAAGAAATTTCTATCGAAGAGCAAAATACAATAAGTAACGTAATTATAGAATCAAGAAACAAAATAGTAGATACACAAAAAACTATATCAACCCAAGAAAAAGAAAAAATATTAACTATAGAAGCTATTAAAATGTTTTCAACAGTTAAGAGCTTAAAGTAGGAAATAAAATGATTAATTTAAAAAAAACAACTTTACGCGAATCATACGACAATGATATTTTATCTTTTTTGAGAGAAGAAGAGCAATTATTAGAAATACAAGAAACAATAACACCAGGCGAAGTTACTGGCAGATTTTTTTATAAAAATTTATTAAATACAATTCCAATTTTTTCGGATAGTAGCTACAATTTATCTTATTTAAATTTTGAGGTTCTTACGCATACTGAAGAAAAAGTTGAAGCTCCGTCTATAACAAATTTAAATGCAAGTAGTATTTTTAGTTTTTTAGTGAATTTGGAGTATAATTTTTTAATAAAGGCTTTTGAAGATTACGTTACAAGTACAACAAAAGTAATACCAGAAGTCAATCTTCCAAATTTTTACGATACTGTCCTAGAAGAATTAATCAAAAGCCCAGAAACTAGATTTGATAGTATTGATTTTTTTGAAAAAAATTTAAGTACAAAATATCCACAATTACCAGTAAAAGAGACATATAAGAAAGTTTCTTATGATTCAAAAATAAGTCAAGATTTATTAAAAGCTATACAAAAAAATGAGCTAGCGGACAATTTTAAAACACCTAATATTTATTCATATTTTAAAACTTTTAATCCGTTTAAAGAACAGTTTCCATTTTATACTGAAATATTTTTTAATAATTCTCTAGAAAACTCCTCTGGGGAAAAAAATTTCACATATATTTTTGATAAATTTGAAATATACAAAAAAACTTTAGATGAATTTGCTCTTAAATCACAAGATTCTAGTATTTTAGTTAATAAAAAAATCTTTGACGCGGTTCAACCACAACCAGTATTTTCAAATTTAAGCATTAAAAGGCTTGATCCTATTAATTTTTTAAATGCAATTATACAAAACAATGAAATTGTTGGAGATACTAACGAATTTACTGGAAAGATTAACGAGCTGCTGTCTTTAAAAAAATTAAACTTAAGACAGATCATAAAAAATGAACCATGCTACTCAGAAGTAATAGGTTATAAAATAACAAAATACGATACTATCAACGGCACAGTACCATTGCAAGAATTTTATTTACCTGGTGTTTTGTCTAATGATAAAATAGAGTTTATTGACACTCAAGTAAAATATGGAAAAAATTATAGATATAAGCTTTCTTTGATAGTTGCCGTTATTGATTCTGGCGTAAAATTTTCACAAAAAAAGATTCCAGTTCCATCAATACCAAGCAGCAACAGACCTCCCGATACTGTCGTAATAGAATATAGTATAAAACCAGCGATTAAAATGTATGAAGTTGAGAGCGCCGAATATCAAAATATACTTTATGATAACCCTCCGCTAGACCCAGAAGTAGAAATTCTTCCACTAATTGGAATTCATAATAAATTTAAAATAAACTTAAATACATCAGTTGGAAGAAAAACAGAAAAGCCAGTTTCATTTTCCGCTGAAGAGGAAAGTTTAATAAAAAAATTATTAAGATCGCAAGACAGAATAGACGGTAAATTAATCTACGAGTCAGAAGAACCTAGTGATTATTTTGAAATGTATAAATTAGAAACTGCCCCAAGATCAGTTGAAGATTTTTTATCTGGTAAAAAAATTGTAATAGATAATTTAGAAAGTTCAGCTGGTTCTTTTGTGGACTCTGTATCTTCAAATAAAAAATATTATTATATTTTTAGAAGTTTTGACTACCATAAAAATTTTTCTAACCCAACTCCAATATACGAAGTTGAAATAGTTAATGATAATGGGATGATTTTTCCAATTGTTAATATTTTTGAAATAAACAAAGAATCACTAAAAGAGCCTACAAAAAAGATGAAAAGATATCTATCAATATCTCCATCTCTTGGTAATAAATTAATCGATTTGGAGAGAAACAATGAATTTAAAGGGCTAACAGATAAGAAAGAAATTTTAGAAAAATTGCTAGTTGGCGTCAACAAAGAAGATGTTTGGGGCAAGAAGTTTAAAATAAGAGTAAATTCCATATCTTCTGGTAAAAAAATAGATATCAACATAGCTTTTGATGTAAAGAAGATAGAAGAATAAATGGTTTAAATACTACTTATAAAAAGAATTTTGTTTTAGGAGAATAAAATGGCGTTTTTAGATAATAGCGGTGATATAATTTTAGATGCGGTTCTTACTGATACTGGCAGAATGCGTTTAGCTAAAGGCGATGGTTCTTTCCGAATTACTAAATTTGCTCTTGGTGATGATGAAATAAATTATGGCCTATATGATAAAACCAATGCGAGCGGATCTGCTTATTATGATCTAAAAATTATGCAAACTCCAGTTTTTGAAGCTTTTACGAACAATATTGCTTCCTTAAATAGCAGATTAATATCAATCTCTAGAAATAATTTATTATACTTACCAGTCCTTAAGATCAATAATATTGAAAAAGGTGGTTCAAATTTTGCTATTTCAAAAATAGTCCAAAGTGGATACATTTTGGCAGTAGATAAAGATACAGAAGACGGTTTTATATATCAAGATGGTTTAGAATATGATGGAACTGCCTTAAGTAAGGCTGGTATCCTTAGAGGGTTTAGTCCTACTGCTGGTGGAGAAGTTGTTAGAATTGACCAAGGCATAGACAATACCAGCGTTCCAGCAACACTTCAACTAGACCCAGACTTGAAAGAAACGCAATATTTAATTGAAGTTGACAATAGATTTGCATCAATAGTTGATCCAAATGGGCAAAATGCTGCGGTTCCTTCTTTTATTGATGACGACGATATTGCAACGTATTATTTATCTTTAGGGCCAGACCCAGCATATATTTCCGAAAACACAGACCAAACTGTCATTTTAGCTGGTTCATCTAACACTAGCGGACAAGTAATCGCTGGTTCTAGAGGCACAACATTAAAGTTTAAATTAAAAGCCGCCGTAGAAGTTGCAACAAGCGACTACCTATTTAATCAAGTGGGTACAAATATTACTAACGAATTTACAGTAAATGGCGGCGCATCCAGCGCGACCAACGTTAGAAGTATAGTAACAACAGTAAGAATTACTGGTCTAACTACTGGTTATGCTATCGACGTTCCAGTTGTTTTAATAAAGAAAATTTCATAATTTTAGGGGTATTTAAATGGCTACTACTTATAAGACATTTCTTGATGATGATATTGTTTCAACAAAAACGCTTTTGCATGAAAATATTCCGATCACAGGAACGATAGTTGGAATTAGCTCATCATATCGTGGAGCTTCATCTGGTGATCGGGCGCTAAAAACTTATTCACATGGTATGTTTACAAGCTTTTATGATTATCCTTATCAAAGCTCTTCGGCAAATCATTTATTTGATGCAACGATTGGTTTATCAAGCGGCTCAATTGGTAGTAGCGGACCCCACAACGGTATTGATGCCTATGCAAGTAAAAAAATAAATATATACAACCAGATGGCACAAACGTTAGTTGGCTTCGATACAACTGGATCTATCTTAAAATTTGATAGAGATGGCGACCAAGCTTCTGGCATTGTTACCGATAAATACACCTCTGCATTTTTTCTAAATTTCAGCAGACTTTTAGTTAAAGATGAAATTAAAAAAGGAAGTTTTCAGCTAACATTAGGCATAGGAACAAGCAATACGGACCCTACAGCACAAACTTGTTTAGTTTCTGATTCCGAGGCAGCAACAAACTATAAAACAAATTCACCAATTGGAGAATTTGGAATTTTAAAAATTAGTGGTATAAGCGGAAATGATGGAAATAATCCAAACGAGGAAGTTGGCTTGATATACTACCAGGCTGGTGTTGTGGTGTTATCAACTGCTATTTTTGCCGCTAGTAGTGCCAGTACAAGCCCAGTAGATGCAATAGAGTCTAATTCTCAGGGCCAACTCAGCACAGCTGTACCATTTTCTGGTAGCGGCACTACTACTTTTACAAATCTTAAAGATTTATTTAGGTCTGGCTCTATTGACGACGCAGTGATAGGCTTTAAGAAAAAAATTAAAAATATAACTTTTAATAATACTACCGAACTAAACTCTACAATCCATTTTTGTAGAATAAATCATAATGATTTTAATTATAGCTCAAACCCAACTTATTTATCACAAAGTCAAATTGTTGTAAAAAATAAAACAACAGATGCCCCAGTTTCGTATATAACCACAGTTGGCTTGTACTCTCCTGATAATGAATTATTAGCAGTTGCTAAATTATCAGAACCAATTAAAAAAGATCCAACACAAGAAATAATTTTGAGAGTTAGATTGGATTACTAAAATGTCTTTAAAAAAATTTGAAAAAAACGATATATTTAAAAATGTTTTAAAAACTACACCTGAGTTTAAGTTTAAAATTTATGTAGGTGAAAGATATTTAAACAATTCTTTAGATGGATATGCTAGATTAAACGGTTTAAAAGTAGAATCGGTGCCAGATGCCGTAGTTGGGTGTGGCGATAATTCTTTTGATTTGTCATGTGAAGAAAATTCTTATAATATAGCATTAATTTAATATGGCTAATCCAACTCAATATTATGCATATGTGCCAAAAGGAAGCAGCCAGGAATCGTTTAAGACAACTGGTACTGCTTCCTTTAATTCTAGTTTACCTGGTGATTTAGAATATTCTCTTTATCCTAATACTTCTTCTATAGATGTAAAATATTTTTATGAAACCTCCGAGTACGATACATCAAAAAAAGAAATTTATGCTTTAAAAAATACTTTAAATAGAAATACGGTTTATAGCCCTCATTTTGCTTATAGCTCTTCTCACGGTAGTAAAGAAAAACAAAAATTGGCTTTAATTAGTATACCATCTATATTTTATGGTTCTTCTATAGAAAAAGGAACCGTAGAAATAAGTTTTTATGTTTCTGGTACTTTAATAGGAAAATTACAAGACATAAAAAAAAATGGCGAAATGATAGAAACAACTGGCTCTAATGTTAATTTAGTTGCTGGTGTTGTTCTGTATAACGAAGGATTTATAATATTAACTGGCACTTGGAATTTATCTACGTTACACGATGAAGTTTATGTTTATTCTCCAAGTGTGCAAGCGGCTGAAAACCCTAAATGGATACATTGGGGAGCTGGCTGTGGTATAACGGGTTCAAATAATTTAACAACAGGCTCCAGCTTTGATTTAAATTTTAAAGGTATAAATTATGTACCAACTATAACAATGCTCGCCCATGCAAATAAAGGCGATATGAACCATTCTAACAATTTAACATATATAAAGTATGGAGAATTAAAAACTAAAGGGCCTATCACTTCTTCAAATTCATATTTAGAAAATGAACAAATTGAAATAAAAAATATTGTAAAATATCCATATGAAAATTATTCTGGTTCTTTGGAAAAACAAACATATATATCAAAAATAGGTATTTACGACGAAAAAAGAAATTTAATTGCGGTAGCTAAAATGGCAAAACCAGTTAAAAAAACTGAAAACAGAGCGTTTACATTTAAACTTAAATTAGATATATAACTAATTATCGATAGAGAGAAAATAAAATGGCAGACATCGCAACAAATACATTAGCAATAAAAGACGGCGCAGGCGCAGATTCAAGTTTAGCAGCTCAAAGTTCAAGTTATGGTCTAGTGCCAGTTCATGCTATAAGTGGATCCGTAAATGTGACTTCTTCGGCAAACAGTCCAGTTTTAGTAACTGGTTCAGTAGCTATTTTACAGCCTGTCAATGTTGATATAACAGTTGCAGACAATATATCTGTTACTTCGTCTGCCGCAAATCCTCTTTTTATTTCGTCATCAGCAAATAGCCCAGTCTTGGTAACTGGTTCAGTGCTACTTCTTAATAATTCTTCTTTAACGGCCTCAATCAGCGGAACCCCAACAGTAACTTTATCTAGCAATGCAGTGACTGCCTCAATCAGCGGAACTCCGACAGTAACTTTATCTAGCAATGCAGTGACTGCCTCAATCAGCGGAACCCCAACGATAACAGGCACGGTTAATATAAATAATACCTCACTTTCTGTAACATCTTCTATTAATAATTCTTCTTTAAATGTTACAGCTTCAATTAATAATAGCAGTTTAACCATAACCGCCTCGAACACAAGCCCAATTGCAACAATTTATAAAAAAAGCTCCACAACATCTTTTGCAACAAAAACTGTTCATAATTCTTACACAACTGGCGACTATTATATTGATTACACATCAAGTGCAAGTGGAACATTCTTAATAGCCGATGGTGATAATGATCGTTCAACTTTAATTATTTTTAATCCTTCAAGTTACAATCTATACATAAATGTTGGTTCAAGTTCTGAGGGTCCAAACGGCTTTCAGATGTATAATACTTCATCTGCTCCATTAAAATACTCTTTTATTTTGTTTCCAAGCGGTACTTATATGGCAGATGAAACAACTTTAAATTGCAGACATAGCGGATTTTTTGTTAGCAAAAGCGAAGGTGGGTTTTCGCCAGAAGCAGTTTCAACAAGGATAAATTATTAAAATGCCTATTAGTTATCCAATTAATTCTAGTGCTGGTGGCGGCAACGCTACACAGATTCAAGGCAGAGATATTACTACAAATTCTCCTCCAGACGCGGGAGTTTTGGTGTGGGAAAGCGAATCAAATCAATTTAGATTTAATAATAGTTTAATTTTTAATGTATTTGCGGGAGCTGCCGATTGTTCTTCTACATCTTCAACAGCTTTAACAAGATTTTATCCAATTAGCACTCTACCAAGCCCAATTCCAAATCAAAATGCATTCATTCTTGTGCAAGCAGATATTGATAATGGGAATTACACTGGCTCTGTTCTAATAAGCGCGTCATCTGAAGCGTATGAAATACAAATTTCAAGCTCAGATTTTGTTTTCTTTAAACAAATTCCATTGTCTGGAACTGAAGTTTATAGTGTATACGCCTCCTCCTCAGACAACTTAAGTAATTTTTTTATATATAATATAGTGGCTAGTTATCAAAAAGCTTAAAGCAAAATTAAATGGAAAAAGGATCCTTTGACACAAAAACAAATTTTTTTAATCAAAGCTCAATTGAAACAATTGATGCTGCTTTCTTAGATTATGTTGAAGGTTTGAATCTTTTTTGTACAACTATAAATGGCTGGGAGAAGATACCAGTTATTTGGGCTTCAGCCGAAAGAGCTTATCAAATAAAAAATAATAGAGAAATACGCGATAAAAATGGATCGCTTATCCCTCCTATTATTTCGATAGAAAGAGTTTCAACCACAAAAGATCCTACAAAAAAAGGGTCATATCAGGCCAATGTTTCTCCGACAAAAGATAGATTTTATTATGCAAAAGAATTAAACCAAGACAAAACATCTAATTTTGCTAATCAAGAAACTCTTAGAACAAGAAATCAAGTAAATTTTATAACATCTAAAAAAAATAAAAAAAAAGTATATCAATTTTATTCTATTCCTATACCCGTTTACATTACTGTGGAATACAAAATTAATATAGTAACAAATTATCAAAGTCAGATGAATGAGGCAATTCAGCCTTTTATGTCTAGAACTGCTCAAAGTTATTTTGTTATAGAAAAGGAAGGCTACAAATACGAATGTTTTATGGATTCTAATTTTCAACAAGACAGTATAGCAAATCTTGGGGAAGAAGAGAGAAAATATAAGTCCGTAATAACTGTGAAAGTATTAGGTTACCTGATTGGAGAAGGTAACAATCAAGAAAAACCTCAAGTAATAGTACAAGAAAACGCAGTTGATGTTGTTATACCAAAAGAAAATTTAACAATTATACAAGAAGAGCCTAAAAAACAAAAAGAAGCTCCGCAACTTTTTAGAAATGCAGGGGTTCAGGCTACATCAACAATTGCTGTTAAAAAAACTTATAATATTGGCAACGGCATTGATTCTGTTTATACAATAAATCATAATCTTGCAACAAGAGACATGTTTGTCCGTATAAGAGAAAATTTTGGAGATTATTCATTTGTCGAAGTATCTGTGACTTTTACTGATTTAAATAATCTGTCAATAGACATGGGTGATATTATAGAACAAGGCTCTTATACGGTTACAATAATTGGATAGTTTAAAAAAAATAAACTATTTATTTAAAAGAAATACTTAAAACGGTCTTTTGACCAGGAAAAAAATAAATGGCAAATCCATTAAAAATTTTAACTGCATTACAAGTTTCTGGTGCGTTAAGCACAAGTGGCTCATTATCGGTAGGCGGCAATGGTTCTTTAACTGTAGCTAATGGGGCTACAATTACAGCTAATGGTATAAAAGTTACTGGTTCATCAGAATTTTTAAATGCGCTTACAGCAAGCGCAGTTAGCTCAAGCGGAGTTTCAAGTTTTGGTACATTAAATGTTGGTGCTGGTGGGCTAACAGTTGATGGAAATTTAACTGTTAATGGTACTTTAACAAAAATTGATACTGAAAATTTATTTATTGAAGATAAAAAAGTTGTTATCGCCTCTGGGTCAACTCTAGCTTCAGCTGTAAATGGCGCTGGTTTGTTTATCGGTGGTGTAAATAACGATGGAACTGATGCAATTTCTTCAATTACATTCGTTTCTTCTTCCGATGCAGAGCATGAGCTTAGATCATCTCATTGGTTAGGAGCTGCTGCTGATAAGGGTGTTAAAATTGGTGGTGCAGTCGCGGTAAAAACACTAGACCTAGGAATGGGCGGAACTGGTTTTGCAATAACCAGCGGATCTACTGGAAATTATGTTGGTGTTACAGACTCTCGCGTAGTAATGAGCGGTTCTCAAGTTGATATAAAAGGAGCTACCGTTTCTTTAGGCCCCAGCGTTTTAGGTGGCGATGCAGAAGTTGAAATTCAATCATCAAACGTCTATATACGTCCTAATCTACAAATAACAGGGTCTGGAAAAACATTCACGAACCTGACTAATACTTCTTACGATGGCGGTTTTGTTAATGTTCTTGAGGCAATAAAAGAGTTAGATACAAGCATCGGCGGCGGTATAACTAGATCCTCTTATTACGGTCTACGTACAGCGGTGCAGGCTCCTCACGATGGGCAAAGTGACGTTTCTTTCTTGTTTAGCGGTTCTGTTGGTTTCGGTGATAACGGTACAGATCATTATTACAAAGCCGTCACTGGTCTTACTGCTAGCACAGCTGGTGATTTAATTAATTTATTAACATCTGCTTCTTTTGATGTGGCCGTAAAGGCCGCAGGTGCTAACAGCTGGACAAACGATCTTGTTTCTGTTACAGTAACTGCTTCAAATATTTCAGGACCAGGAACTGCTTCAGCAAACTATTGGTTTCCAAAAGTTACTATTAGTGCTCCAGCTTTAACAAGCGGAGCAGCTGTAAGATTGATTCTTGTTAATGAAGCATCTGGTGCGGTTTAAAATTATTAATTATTTATAATTTTGGACAGGGCGGCTTAAAATGCCGCCCTGTTTTTTTGTATACTATTTATTTTGAGGATTAAATGAAGCGAAAAATAACTTATTTATTAAAAGATTTTGATGAAATGACAAAATTAATTTTGTTTCACGTAAAAGATATAAAATCACAGGCGCAATTATTAAAAAATAAGCAGGAAATTTTTGATGAAATTGATAAAATGTCTAAAAAATATGACAAAATTATAGCAGAAATAGAAACAGAAAGCGAAGAAGAATATGAAGTATAGTTTTAATTTTATACAAGTTGCAAATTGGGTATATATTATAAGAACAAAATTAAAAGAATTTCGTCTAAAAATAGATAAAGAAAAGGTTTCTAAACAAGAAGCTTTAGAATTATTAAAATCACAAAAGCGACAGTTAGAACTAATTAAAGATATATTAAATAAAAAGGCCCGTTTGCAAGGAATACAACCTGATTTTCTTAAAAATTTAAAAGAAATAAAGCGGCAATACGGGATAGAGGAATAAATTAAATGGCAGTAAAGCCAGTAAAAGTTCTTACAGACCTTTTAACTAAAAAACAAGTTATTAAGCAAGATATTGACGGTAATGTTCTTTTTAAAATATCTGGTTCATTAAACAATGGTACTGTAAGTTCTTCACTACCAATCACTGCATCGTTTTTTGTCGGTGATGGTAGATATTTAACAAACATATCTGCTTCTGGTGGTGGTGCTGATACCACTATCGTTAATGTTAATTATAAAAAATTAAGATATAAGGTCACTGGGACTTTTAACGCTGAAGGTTACGCGGAAGAAGCTTTACCTTTAACGCAATATGGAAGTTCATCTTTTGCCGTTGCGGATCAAGATTATTTTATTATTAATTTAATGGTTAAAGAAAGTGGTTCTGCTAATTGGGTTAATGATATTATTGCTTACGAGCTATTTACTAGCGCATCACAAGTTTTTGTTGGTATGTACGCCCCAGATATAGCAACGTCTGGTTCTTATAAATTATTGGCAATCAATGAGAATCCAACTGCTTATGATGTTTCTTAAAACTATTTATAAAAATAATAGAGGAATAAAATATGGCTACTACTAGAAGAAAAGTTAGGTCTTTAACTGATTTAAACGCAAAACAAAATTTACAAAAAGTTGACGGCAATGATGTAATTTTTGAAGCGTCGGGATCATTAGCTAGCGGTAAAGTTACTGTTAATGTACCTTTAAGCGCCTCTGCTGGTCTTGCTGTATCTGGTGCTGCGGGATTAATTGTTAATCAAGGTGGCGTAACAATTAGCGGGGGTGATTTAAGACTTAATAATAATGCTATTAAATCCAGTAGTGGTTTTACCGCCATCACATTAAATTCAACTGATGTTAAAACAGAAGGGGATTTAATTGTTGGCGCGGGTCATATTAAGGTTGGAACTAATACTGAATCCATTATTTTAGATTCATCAACTGGTCGGGCCGACTTCCAAGGTGGTGTTAGAATTACTGGTTCTACTACAACAAGTGGTTCTTTAACAATTGGCGGCAATGGAACATTAACCGCTAACGCAGGTGCAACCATAAATGGATCTGCGCTAACAGCAAACGCTGGCGTTGTTGTTAATAATAGTGCATTATTAGTTACAAACGGGGGAATTAGTGGTTCTGCAACGTTACAAGCTGGCGGCGATTTAACTGTTGGTGGCGATGCTACTATTAGAGGAGATTTAGACGTACAAGGCAATATGACTGTACGCGGAACACCAACTATTATAAATACAGAAGTATTAGAAGTCAAAGATAATATTATAGTTGTAAATAAAGTAAGCGGAAGTGAAGCCGCTTATGTTTCTGCTTCTGCTGGTATTTATGTTAATCGCGGTAATTATGAAACAGCTTCATTGTTATGGGTAAGTTCAAGTAATGATTGGCAATTTCAAGCAACAACAGGCGGGACACCAGCTTCAGCAGACTTAGTTGTTAATAAATTAAAACCTGTATTGATTAGTGGTTCAGCTGGCGTTGCAGTTAATTCTAGCTTAACTATCGCGGCTACTGCTTCTTTACATACTTCCGCTAGTTTTAATTACGTTAGTATACCGACTAGCAGCGTAGTTGTTGAAGGTACTACATATAAAATATTTAACATTGATGATGCCATCCATGCAATTGATGCGGCATTACAAAATGCGGGCTTATCAGCGGCTTCAGTTCAAAGTGCATATAGAGCATTAAGATTCCAATATAGTGGTACTCTTGACGCAAATGGAGAATGGTCTGGATCTTTGCCATTGACTCAAGAAAGTGGTAAGGCAGCTTTCCCAACCTCGTCGTTTAATCATATTACAACCGACGTAATGATTGATGAAAGCGGTAGATGGATAAACGATCTAGTTGCTGTAGATATGGAAGTAAGCTCATCTGCTGTTTGGGTAACAATAAGTGCCGCCGCTGCACCAAATACTGGTTTTAGATTAATTGCTGTAAATGAAAATACTGCAAGTTACTCAGTGGCATAATAATGTCGTTACAGACAGATATAGCAAGTTTAAGATTTAGGATTAATCAATTAGAGGGCGGCACTACTACTGGCGGTGGTGGTGGTGCTGAAACATATTTTTACGTTAGTGGCAGTGAGACTATTACATCTTCTAATGGTGTTTATATATCTGGTAATACTGGTATTGTTTTAACTTCTAGCACAACTAATAATTTATTAATTATTAGCAGTTCTTTAGCTGAAGTTATAAGTGGAACAATAAATAATCAAACCCCAAATTCTATTACGCCAATAAATGCTATATTAGCGACTGGCAGCGCAGAAACAATCAGTATTGCAATATTACCAAAATCTTCTGGTTCTTTTTTATTGTCAATACCAGATAATACAGCTGTTGGTGGAAATATAAGAGGAAGCGGTTCTATAGATTTGCAGAGAGTTAGAGATCAGGCATTTCAAGTAGCTGCGGCAAATTCTTCTTCTATTCTCGGTGGTATAAAAAATGAAATTACAAGCGGAGCTCATTTTTCTGTTTTGGGTGGTGGAGAAGAAAATATAATAAAAAATTCATACTATGGTTTTTTAGGTGGTGGTTTAAAAAATGCAATAACTTCTGCGGCAACAGGCTATCCTTCTTCGTACTCTGTACTTGTCGGAGGATCAGAGAATAGTTCTTCTGGTATGTTTTCTTTTTTAGGTGGTGGACAAAATAATAAGATGGGAGTAAATAGCTGGCAAGTTATTGCTGGAGGCAGGTCAAACAATTGCGCTGGTCAGGCTTCATTTATAGGCTCTGGAGAGTTTAATACAATAGTAGGTACAATAGGGACGGCAGCAGTTGGAAATTTTATAGGAGCTGGTAGAGATAATACTATAAATAGTACAACAAATAGTCCTGCTCAGTACTCTTCTATTTTAGGAGGTACTAGAAACGTAATAGAGGCTTCTAATTGCGTTATTCCTGGTGGAACACAAGCTAATTCTCTTAAAACTGAAGGTAGATTTGCATTTGCATCTGGGCATTTTGGCAATAATACTTTTAATACTCCCGCTTCAGGTCTTGGAAATGCTCAAATGTCAATATTAGTAACAAGAGCAGAGACAACTGGAACTACTCCAAATTATTTAACAACAGATGGTTCAACATTAAGACAAGGCACTTTTTTAAGTCCTATATATTATTGGAATTCTAACTATGTACCTGGATTTCAAGCAGTTAAAGCTCATTTAATAGCTGCTTCTTCTGATGGTGAATACGCATATTATGAAATTTCCTATGCAGCAAAATCTACTGGAGTTTTAGGAACACCGACTGTTACAACATTATTTAGTTCTGCTGGAGCTTCGACTTGGTCAATAGGAGTTTTTCATCCTGGTGTATATAGCCCAGCTACCGCTTTTTCTGTTACTGGATCGTCTGGTAAAAATATACGCTGGGTTGCAACTTCCTATACAACTCATCTTTCTTTTTAGTATAATAAAAATATGATATTAGGTTTAGATATAAGTACGTCAATAACTGGTTTTACTGTTCTTACAGAAGATGGACATATTCTTCATAATGAAGCAATACGCCTTGATTCTAAGAAATTTGAGTCCGTGTTCCAGAAAGCTCAAGCAGTAAAAGATCGTTTAATAGAAATAAAGCATCTATACAACGTAAAAGACGTATTTATTGAGCAATCTCTTAATGCATTCCGACCAGGATTAAGCAGCGCACAAGTTATCTTGACTCTTGGAAAATTTAATGGTATAGTTAGTTGGATTTGCTGTGAAATTTT
>Ga0129333_10000277_pt1 | contig 38562 bp, 46 predicted proteins | sample CPB6_08_DNA_FD_94474 | JGI IMG/M metagenome (GOLD analysis project Ga0129333, IMG submission 94474) | Freshwater to marine salinity gradient microbial communities from Chesapeake Bay, USA - CPBay_Sum_0.6_0.8_DNA | ecosystem: Environmental > Aquatic > Marine > Coastal | place: USA: Chesapeake... | reverse complement strand
TTCGCCAGGGGGCATGCGATTCATTCTCTGCCCACGATAACCATATGGAAATCAGGGGAAGAGAAGGTGCGGCTGATTGGCATGCGTACAATCGCCGAGTATCGCAGGATGATCGAAGAAAATCTTTGAGGAAGAACATGCAGACGAGCACGAATGAAACCAAGGCAGCCATGACCATAGCAGAATTTGCGAAGAGGGAATTTTCGCTTGCAGCAGAGCGCCGCGATCCCTCCGTCCACACAGACGGTACGGCGGAATGGATTGCCAAGATCGAAGGATCAGTTCTCCAGATGCTGGAGAAGGTTGATGAATTGCCAGTCGAGGACAGGAGCCGTTGGCTTGCACTGTCCCTGTTCTCAAGGCTTTCCGTGGGACAGGTCGTCACCCCACTCCTTGGCGAGGAAGCCGAGTGGGAGCCCTTTGGAGAAGAAGGGTTGATGCAGAACAAGCGCTGCGCCCATGTGTTCAAGCGAACCGATGGGACGGCTTACGACGCACGGGCAATTGTCAGGCTCTCTCTTGACGGAACTGTGAAGCCAGATGGCTTCGAAAGCAGGGATGTGGTTTTCCCCTACATGCCCAAGCAGGAAGTTCTCGCCCCTGGTCAGCAGTCAGCAGCTAGGGCAAATCCTGAACTCAAATTGGTCACCGAATAATTCGGTTGACCCTCCAGGCGACCGATCTCTCTGGGATCGTAGCAAAATGGTTAATGCAATCGCCTTTTAAGCGATAGATTTGTGAGTTCGAGTCTCACCGATCCCATTGTTTGTGGAGTTGAGAGTTGGAAAAAGTGGACCATTTGATGATGAGAGAGTCTTGGATGGCCAAATATAGGTGGCTCAAGACTTGCGAATTGGAATGCGGAATGGGCTGGGATGATATTTTGGACAAGTTGTTTGTCCTCATGGACCAAGAATGGAAGAGGATGGACTGTCTCGACAGTGCCAAGTTCTCTGCAATTCAGGTGAAGCAGAAATTTGGCACCTTGAGGATATACCTGACGGGCGAGGTCACCGAAAGGGTGCATGGCATGATAGCCATGGCTGAATCAATGTCAGCAATCACCTGTGAGAACTGCGGTTCATCAGGAGCCAGGCTGAAGGGACAGATGAGGATGCAGACCCTCTGTCAATCATGCTGAAATCTGCCCGCATACCGGCTCCGCCTTCTAAGCGGTAGTACCGTAACTGGATTTATGCAGGTTCGACTCCTGCTGCGGGTGTTGTTGCGTATAATTGTTTCAGGAGAACAAAAATGGATGAAGCACTTAAGACAAGGTTGAGGGCATCGGGTTTTTCGCAGTGGGTTGATGGCGAGACAAACGACCTCATCAAGGCCATGCTTGCAGAATGCGAGTCTGCCCGGTCACGGGCGGAAATGAGAGGAAAGGAATCTGAATCCATGAGGATTGCCATGAAGTCCGTGCAGTCAGACCTTTGGGTTCAGCGCGAGATGTTCGGACAGATGCAGCAGCAGTGGGTTGCTGCACTCAGGAAGGTGCATCAGCTTGTCAGCGAGTCAGAGAATTCTAGCCAAGCTGCCACGCAGAGCATGATGCGCTGAAGGCCGATACATAACTGAAGGTTTTATCTAGATAGTCTCCTAATCTAAATGGGAGACTTTTTTATGGACGATCAAAAAACGAAGGCTGGGGTGAAAACGACCGAATTTTGGGTGTCAATAGCGCCCGTGATTCTTGGTCTGATAGACAGGCAGCAAGACGACCCAGCTCTCAATATGACCCTTGTCATCTGCTCAACTGCACTTGGCATGGCATACATAGTCAGCAGAACTATGGTAAAGAAGTGCACAAAGAAGTAAGTGAATTATCTTTTACTATTTCGATATACTAGTAAGACTGCAAAAAGCAATTCATTCAACAAAATATGATGAATGAAACTATTGACACATTTAAAATAATTTGTGCCATATTGCCCTGATGTGTATTGGCACTGATTCGCAAAAGTTTTGATGAATCATTGTTTGTGTGGCAGACGTGAAGGGCGATACCTCGATTATGTGAAATAAAAATAATGACTAGATTTAAATCTGCTAGGTGCAGATGGAACGGATAAATCCATGAAGGGTATAGTTCTTGCTGGAGGATTAGGGACACGACTTTATCCTGCAACCAAAGCTATATCCAAGCAATTGCTACCTGTTTACGATAAGCCAATGGTATACTATCCAATATCTGTTCTGATGCTTGCGGGAATCAGAGAAATCATGGTGATAACAACACCACAGGACAAGGAAAATTTCATACGATTGCTTGGCGATGGATCATTATGGGGACTGAATTTAACAATTGCGGTGCAAGAGACACCGAGGGGGCTTGCGGAAGCATTCATTATTGGCGAAAGGTTCCTTGCAGGCGAAAGATGTTGCCTTGCTCTTGGTGACAACATATTTTATGGGGCAGGCTTCACTGGCCAACTAAACGAGGCTGCCTCTAGACATCGTGGTGCGACGATATTCGGATACAGGGTCAAGAACCCCCGAGACTTTGGGGTGGTTGAAATTGACAACAGTGGAATGCCAGTACATATAGAAGAAAAGCCGAAAGAACCGCGCTCAGATTTGGCAGTACCTGGTTTATACTTTTACGATGAAAGGGTGTGCGAATTTGCACACCAAGTTGCTCCGTCTATAAATGGAGAACTTTCTATAACATCAATCAACAAGATGTATCTTGATTGTGGTGATCTCCATGTTATACGACTTGGCAGAGGTTTCACATGGTTTGACACTGGAACCCACGACAGCCTTTTAGAAGCATCAAACTTTGTTCATAGCGTAGAGGAGAAGCAGGGATTCAAGATAGCGTGTCTTGAGGAGATAGCAATGCAAAAAAATTGGGTTGATAAAAATTCCGTTGATCACATAATCAAATTTACACAGACGTGTAAATACAAATCTTATGTAGCAAAGCTAGCTAGTAGCGATTTAAGCAAGTAATCGTGATGAGAGAAGGAAAGAAAGGATAAAAAAAATCATGAATATAAAAATACTTGGTAATGGATATATTGCGGGATACCTAGGGAGAGAGTTGCAAAAAAAACATGATGTAACAACAATTTCTAAATCAAGTATGAATTACGGAAATAAGGATGTACTACATGATTATCTCAGCAATCAGCGTAGTGACATAGTATTTGGAGCATTCGGGTTCACAGGTAAGCCAAACATTGACGAGGCAGAGCATAAGAAGAATTTGTGCTGGAATTTAAATGTTCAGGATCCACTTAATGTGTGTCGCATATGTGCAGATATGAATATACCATTTGTTCACATTTCATCTGGGTGTATTTTCAATGGATATGAGAAAGACTGGGAGGATACGGACATTCCTAATTTTGGCCTATTTGACCATTCTTCTTTTTATTCAAAAACAAAACATGCATTTGAAATGCTTTCCTCAGACCTTCCTGGATCAATTATCAGAATAAGGATGCCTTTCAGTGGATGCCGAAGTGAAAGAAACTATCTGATAAAAATATCCAAATACAAAAAGTTGATTGATTGTGTTAACTCAAGAACGTGCGTAGAAGACTTGTGCAACGCGATGTCATTAATGAATAATGATGGAACATTTATGCGTAGAAACATTAGGCAGATTTTTCACATCGTTAATCCGAATCCATTACGCACATCAGATGTATGCGATATTGCTAGCAAGATGACTAATTCGTTCAAAGATGCAGAATTTGTTGAAGAATCTATATTGAATCTGGCTGCTCCAAGAAGCAATTGCGTTCTTGCCTTGAGCAAGCATCCGTCTATCGATAACATGCCAGATGAAGGATACTCTATGAAAAAATGCTTAAATAGGATATATACATGAAAATATCATGCAATATTTTAGGAACAAGTAAAAATATAGCAAGATTACGAGTTTTGTGCGCAAAGGCAATAAGATCATTTAAGCATGATGTCGAAATGAATTTTTATGCGGAAGGAGAAAGACCAGACTTTCTACCTAGAGATTGGAACTGGATTCCTTCAAGTCATATAGAAAAATCAGACAGGCATGTTTTTGCGCTTAGAGAACATGTAATTAAAAATAGTGATGATTTTAGTATTTTTTGTGATGATGATGTCATGATGGATTTAGATAAATTTTGTGAATTTGCTAAGAATTACGAGAATGAGCCAACTGTATTTTCTGCGCATCCAGGATCTCTTTTAGAAGACTGGTGCTTGCCTCTTGTAACAAAGTATTTTAAAAATTATGAAATAGACAGAAACACTTTTTGGATGGGGTGGTGCACAACTGCTGTAAATCGAAAATTTGTAGAGAATGTGTCGGAAAAACCTGAACTATTAAATTCATTAATGTCACTTTCTCAAGAACTTGGTAAAATACAATTTATACCAGATCGTCAAATCTCCATTTTAGGTCATATTATTAAAGCAAAGCATATAAATGGTTTAGATTCAGGAGCAACAGGATGGCCTGCTTTTTTGCAATCTTCTGTTTTAAATTCACAAGGAAGACTGTGGCATATTCACCACACAGGTGAAAATCCATTGATTACAAATAACAAGTTAATAGAAACATTGAATAGAAATGAGCCTCTAGAAATAGAAAATCTTATAGATAGTTTGTTTCACAACATAAATCGAGGAATTAAACAAAAAAATTGGTCAAATAAAGAATTCGATGTTGGCTGGTTTTGGTGCCCATGGACTGGAAAAAGAAATCCCACAAATTCTAATAGTAAGTTATTTAACAATTGTATAATGCTTGAAAAAAATGAGTGCGTCATGAATATGGGTCATAAAAATCAAGAATTCATATGCAAGTGGGAGGCATGCAGGGATGGATTTTCTATCGTATTTGATAATAATGACCGACTAGTTTGTAAGTGGGATGACGGAGAAAGCATAATCGGATATCCAGATGTGAAATCACATCATTTTGGACACATGGTGCGAATTATCAAAAGACATTAAAATTAAAATTTGGGTTTGAGGAGAATTGTCGTGAAAATATCAGTAAATATTTTGGGCACAAGTAAGAATCAGGAAAGAATAAAAGTATTGCAGGCGGGAGCAATAAAATCCAAAAAACATACTGTTGTCATGAATTTTTTAGCTGAAGGAGAAAGGCCTGATTCTTTACCTGAAAATTGGAACTGGATTCCATTCGACCATTTTAGACTTCCCGACAGACATGTACATGCTCTAATAGAGGGCATAGCTAGCGAAATTTATGATTTCAATATCTTTTGCGATGATGATGTGATGATGGACTTAGACAAATTTGTAGATTTAGCTTTGCAAACAAACTGTGATGGACAGGCATGCGTGTGGACAACATGGCCGGGAATGAAAACCACTCCAAACATTTCGCATATTATAAGAAAACATGCAGGCATATTTGTAAATGACAAAAAAATCGAAAGCCTTTGGATGGGTTTTTGCACATCAGTAATAAATAAGGAGTTGTGTAAAGAAATTAAACGAAAACCAGAAGTTCTGAATTGTTTGTTAAAAATATCTGAAGATATTTCAAAAAATGACTTCATACCTGATTTACAAATTTCTATACTTGGATTTTTGTTAGGTGCAAAGCATGTCGATGGTCAACACAACAATGGGACATGTTGGCCTGGATTCCTAGATTCAAGTGTTCTAAGTTCTCATGGAAGACTTTGGCACATACATGCAACAGGAGAAAGCCCGCTTGTCCCCTCTGAATCTTTAATAAATGCGATTAAAAAAGCACCATTTTCTAACCTAAGGGATTTGGCTCAAGAGATATATCCATCCTTGAGCAGGGGAATCAAAGCGAAAAGATATCTAAATTTGGCAATGAGTATAGAGTTTTTCTGGAGACCTTGGCGATCAAGATGCCTAGATATAGAAGTAAATGGTCCAAAAATATGTCAAAAATTTGTCATGCATAATGACGGATCTGTAATAAGCGATACAGGCTTATTCACAAAATGGGAATCATGTGATCATGGATTTTATTTAATCGACAGAATTGGATCAAAATATGATTTTACACTAACACATGAGTCTGGATTGATAGGAATTCCTCCTCCAGATAAAATCAACCATGGAATGGTTTTTATTGCTAAAAAGCTATGATTTTTTGACTGTGATTATCACAGAATCTCCATAGCCTGATTTTGGTCGCAGGTCTATCAATTCTAAATCTGCTTTCGGGAAGTTTTTCAATATGCCTTTCTTGAGATCGTCGACACCCCAAATGTCCTCTATCACATATATGCCACCAGGAGCAAGCAGCTCCCACATCAGTTTCATAGTGTCTATTTGGGCAGATGGACTATGATCTCCGTCATCATTGATCATATCAAATTGAATGGGGCATATTTTTTTCAGAGCCTGCACTGTATCACTCGACCTAGAATCCGCATGTATGCCATGAATTCTGTGTTCTTTAATTGCTGATTCGGGATATATATCGATCCCGAATATCTCTGCCTTGTGGAAATAGTCTCTCCAGGTTCTGAGGCTCCCCCCGAATGCTATGCCCACTTCTAGTATTGCTTTTGCATCTTTTCTAATGGGTTCAAATATCTTGTGATAATGCTCCGTGTATCTATGTTGCCAGAATTTGAGATTCCAATACATGATGCAAAGCTTTTCCATGTCATTGCTTGCACCACGTGAGGTATAAATGTTCTGTACAGGAATGTCCTCTGCCTCTTCGCGAAGAGAAAGTATGAATTTCAACATCTTTTTTGGAGTTGAAATATGCTTATGGCTTGGAACCTTGAATATTAGATGGTCATAGCCACGACAGATATTTTTTTCTATTGCAATCGGTCTGTCAGACTTGTTGACTAAATTCATGATTTCCGTACCTGCGAATGGTTCAACCATAGCCCCTTCTGGAATCATCCACACCAATTCTCCCTCAGGGATTGTGCTCAAAGCTCGGCATGTGGAGGCGTCCCGGTCTTCCCTACTGGACGCATCTACAAGAATTTGCACATCTAGAGGTGCCTTTTCTGCTTGTTGAACAGCTTTTTCTGCCCGCTCTTGTGAGTGGGTAACAATCGTCCATGATGCATCAAAGCATTTGTGTATGTTGCTGCCACACATGTGACTGCTCGCATACTCAATCATGGGATCATTTACAAGAACGCCTGTGGAAAGAAGATTTATCTTTTTCATACTACCCTCTAATGTTGTTTCGAGAAATCAAAGCTTTTTAATTTTTCTTCCGAAAGTTTTTTGTGCCGGTGTTTTTGATTCGTTGATATTTCTAATCACAATATTCTTCTTGGGAGAATCCTGCTCGTGAGTATTATGTGAAGAGTCGGAAACTTTTATTATCTTCCTAGAGAATTTTTGCTCGTGTTTTTTTGCTGAGTATGCAGCAGATAGTCTCTCCATAAAGCCTGTTTGATCTGTCATGCCTATTAGGGATTCTATCTTTTTTGTATCATGCTTATCATTTCCGTTGAAGTGAAGTATGATTGGCTTGCCACCTGTGGGATTTATTTTAACACATGGCATACCACCGCGTGCGCCCTGAGAGAAGTTACTCATGGGCACATTGCATGTAGAAACAACAAAATCGCATGAATAGTCAAGTGCGACTGATGCTCCAAGCTTATTCTGATCTAGGAAGAGCCTGTGCCAAGTTGCCTGGTCAGTGCGCCATGGTTCCATCAACTCGGGTTGAGAGGAATACATGTCCTGCATAATCTTCATGTGTTTTATGAAGTCTTTCCTTTTGCCCATGCACACCCCTGCACACAAGAACCTGTAGTCTATGCCCTTGAATGCAAACGGAGGATCAGGGAATCTTGAGGAGAGGTGTGGCTCAGGCCAACAATTCCCCTCTGCGGAAACGAGAATCTGCTTGCCGCATTTTTTGGCATATTTTATAGCTAGATAGGGATCCTGTGCGCAGTAGACATCAGAGCAATCTAGCCACATAACCCACTCATGATCCATCTCCTCGAGTTTTGGAACGATGAGATGATTCTTCATCTCTTGCATGGTGGGCGGTGCGGGACCATCGACCACGACAAGCTCCCTGTCGAACCTTTCGACAGAAGCCCTGAGCCTTTTAGATGCCTCAAAGCACCTTGCAGGGTCTCCGTAAAGGGCTGCAGTGATGACTGCGAATTCCCCTCGGCCGCCTTTTGACTTATTGGTAGACTTCGATATGATGATTTTTCTCGAACGATCTTGGGAAGAATGTACAGCGGGCAATGTTTTTTTGACAGGGTGATATATTCCAGGAGATTGAGAATAGTTGCAATGATGCCATTGCACATTCCTGCCAACATTATGTGGAAGGGTTCCGATTCTTGCTCCGCATATATTTGCAGCAGTTCCTATTCTCATCTCATTGTTGTAGAGCGGATGGAACCTCTTATCATCCCTGACCCTTTCTGCTATTTCTACCATTAATTGTGGCTTTACGCAGACCACTGAGAAGGGCACTAATCCCATCAGGCTGGCAGAAAAATCTAAATGCTTGTGCTTATCGAAAAAAACCCAGCCATCTCTTCCGAACTTCAAGACATTAGACGCGGCTATGTCGTTTTTTTGCATCAATTCGGGCATCCATCCATCGGAATTCATTTGCCAAAATGTGTCCCATTCATTGATGCACACCACCGAACTGTCCAAAACCCTATCTTTATTCTCAAGAACATACTTGTAAATTAATCCATCGCACATCCAGTAGCTGTCCCAATGTGGGAACTGCCACTTTCCCCGATCTGCTCTAAATGTATTTTTTAATGATGACTGGCAATCAGATATTGGCTGCACCCTTTCTAGGCCTTCAAATTCTACCAATTGGTCGTAATTAGACCTGGTAGCAGCATCATCTTTGTGATATAGGAAAAGATGAAGAGGTTCGTGCTTAATCATCAAAATTTATTGGAGAAACTTGATCCAAGACATATCCTCAAAAGTCATGTCGGGTTTTCCACCTATGCCTTCATCTACTGCACGTCTCAATTCTGCTGCCCATGCGTTCCCGCATGTATAGTCATGTCCAGCGATGGCGAGCTTGCAACGCGGTAGCCAGAAATCGATGTCTGCTTTGACATCTTGATATGCATGACTTCCATCAATATATACAAAATGTACTTTCTGGAATTCTGGGAGATTGTGGAAATCAGCAGAAACACCCTTGTACTTTATTATCTTGGGGTTTTCAGAGGCTATCTTGTCGTATTTTAATTCTGCGGCACGCATATCAGAATGACTTGCAGGATCCTTGTCGTCAAACCCATTTTGCCATGGATCAATAGACCTTATCACAACATTCGGTAGACCATTGCGGAATATTAATGTACTTTCACCTGCGTAGGCACCAATTTCGACCATTGATTTAAGCCTGTCTCCGTACCTATTCACAAGTGTGGTGCACAATGTTTTAAGACCATTGGTGAGCCAGTCATTACCACGCATGATGATTACATTTCCACTCATTTAATGTCCCTGTATAGTTGTTTTTCGACCAAGGTCGTCTAGAAACTTACCGCGATGATTTCACAGCATTTTAACCCATGAAGAGTCTTGGAAAACCATATCGGGCTCACCAACTACTTCTTTAACAGCTCTTTCGGCCCCTTTGAGCCTATCCAGGTTGGCTCCAAAATCATGACCGCCTATAGCTATTTTTGCTCTTGGCAGCCATGTTTGTATGTCATTTTTGACAGCGTCGTAGGTATGGCATCCGTCTATGTATACAACATGAACCTTTCTAAATTCGGGATACGATATAAAATCCGAAGATGTACCTTTGTATTTGATGATATGCTTGAATTCCGATATGTTCTGGTCAAATTTATTTTCTACATTTTTGAAGTTAGAATAAGATGTTGCATCGCCCTCATCAAATCCAGCCTCCCAAGGATCGATGCACCTTATAACTGCATTAGGAAACCCTTTCCTGAAAATGCATGTCCCCTCTCCCATATAGCTGCCAACTTCTACTAAAGATTTTATGTTACAAGATGAATGACTATTAATGTATTTACAGAAGTCGTGCAATCCATCTTGGTAGCACTGCCATTCTCTCATTTTGAATGTTCCATCGGACATAAATATTTATCGTATGTTCTTCTGATGAGAACAAAAGAAAGCGGAGGCGCCTTACGACGCCTCCGCGGAAAGAAATGGTATCTATTTCAGCCGACCACTGACTTGACAGCAGTCCAGACCATCTTGAGACCCTCAAGGGCGAATGGTAGGACGGCGAGACCGAAGAACCAGTGGACGGGATTCTTCCAGCAGAATCCGCCCCAAGGGCACTTGGACATCGGGCATTGAGACTTGACTTCCATGATGATTATCTCCTTCTTTTCCTTGTTTTTGTTTTTCTTAGAACTTGACATTGAAGCCTGCCCTGACCACGAGGTCTAGTTCGGAGGCGTCGTCATCAGAAACGGGCACATCGAAACCAGCCTCGAACTTGGCAGATGGGCAGAGGTCGAAGTTGAAGGTTGGACCGAGGGTGCTTATGCTGCCAGCGCTGTCAACATCCCAGTAGTTGTACTTGAGAGCGACATTCACACCATCGCACCAGTTATAGTGCAGGCCTCCACCAAGGTGGAATACATCGTCAAAAACAAGACCACCGAAGACAGGGAGGAAGGTTGCATCGCTGACGAAGGTGCCATCGACACCTGCGCACCAGGAGAGCTTGTCCACTCCCGTCTTGCCATGGACACCTGCACCTAACTTTGTGTTGATGCTGTCGCCGCCGAAGTCATCGCTTGCGGCGGGCAGCTCGACGCCAGTGCCAATCGTGACTGCGTCGATCCAGGTGGTCGGAGACTTGATGGCAGCAAAGTCCAATCCGATGCCGACCATGCCGAGACCAGTGTCTCCATTGGTGTAGACAGGGAGGTTGAGATTGATGTCAACCCTGTCTTCAAGTTCCCAGCTCAGACGGGTATTGAAGAGGGTGATGTCATTCGAGCCGAGATCAAAAAAGCTGATGTCCTCGTCGAGCATGAAATTCTTGAACGAGAATGAGCCTCCACTAGTCTCGGCAGGGGCGGGTGCCGCAGGGGCGGCTTCGGCCTGCTGCGGAACCGTGCTGTTGACGGCGTCCTGAGCGAGGGCGAGTCCGCTTGCTGCGGCGACTGTTACGATACTGAAAATTCCCTTCATGATTTCTCCTATGTTAAGGGTGTTCAAACTGTTATCGGTATCTACCGAATAAACCTTCTACCTTGATTCTTCGTCACTATTCTACGCAAGCCCCCACCGAGGGGTGCTTTTAATGCGAATTTTGTACTTTCAACAGTAAATGTGCCCCATTTTTGGTTAATTAGGATTATTATGAGACCATGTCATAGTCCAAGTTTCTTTGCCTTCTCCGACCACTCCTGAATTTCTCGCTTGTTTTTAATCCTTGGGGCATGCCCTGAAGTGATTGCCTCCACTTCGGCTGCAGTCAGCTCCATCGCGTTCAGCCTGTAGTCTTCAAAGGCAGAGCAGGCAAGCGGGAATAGTGGCTTGATGGTGGCATACATGGCTTCCGCATACACCCTTATCTCCTTTTGCGCGTGAGAATCCATGCGCAACTTGAGGAAGTGGAATATGTTGTGGAGGTCGCACTTCCAGTACCATTCCGTGTAGGCGCTGACCGGTAGTATGCACCTGGCTGTTTCTCGAGCCACCCCTCCCTCAATCGCCGAGAGGTATGATGCATAGGCATCTCCATGAACCCTAGATGAGTCATCTACGAATTTTTGAGCAATTGATGACTCTGCCGAGCCATCTCTGCCCTGCTTGTTCTCCATGCTCTGCAGGCAGACATCTTCGGCATGGGGGGTGTAGAAATCATCTGACATCACTGAGTACCTTGCCGAATACTCATTGACACTCGCAGTCCTGTGGCGTATCCACTGTCTTGCCACGAATATGGGCATGCGAACATGAAACTTCAGTTCGCAAAACTCAAATGGTGTGCTGTGCTTGTGCCGCATGAGGTATCGGATGAGACTCTCGTCCTCGCTGACCTGGCGGGTTCCGCGTCCATAGCTTGTTCTTGCTGCTTGCGCTATGGCGAAATCAGCGGTTTTACCCTCGGGTATGAGGCGGGGCATCATGTCCACAAGGGCAATGAACCCGTGATCAAGGATTTTTGTCTCTATCCGCTCCACGCCGCCCATCGCATCGACAAGGCGGCCCGTATCTTCTTGATTGCTCATGTGGCAATCTTACGGCACGCTAGTGGGAAAGGCCCTCGTTGATCAATTTTATCATGTGATTGGCGTTCATGGCAGCATCATCGACGGCGGAATGCGGAAGGTTGCCCCTCTCGGAATTGAGACTTGCAGAAAGGGAGCCACGGAAGCCCTTGTGGAGGTCGTGAAGATTCCTCGGAGAGTGTCCAAATGGATTGACACCCACATATTTGTGAAAGTAGAAATCTACAAAAGACCAGTCGAAGGCGTTGTCGCTGACAAAAACAGGTCGCTTGCTACCCGCTGTCTCAGAAATCCACTTCTTGAAATCTTCCATGACGCCCTTTGGATCAGGATACGACATGGTTTCTTGCCTTGTCTTCCCCGATATCGACAGGCTCTTTTCGCTGTAGGTGTCTTTGTCTGGCTTCAGATATGACTGGAACCTCTTGGAGGGATCGCCGACCACGACACAGCCAAGCTCGATCATAGAGCCAACTGCTGGCGATTGGCCATCTGCCTCGATATCAATCATGAAATATATGCGATCAGCCTGGGATTGGGCAGTTATGGTGAGCATTAATTAGGTTTCTCACTAGAGGAAAAGCCCCCTGCTTGGGATAAAATGAATGTATGAAAAGAAATATTTTCTCTATCGGTAGTGACGATTTGACCAAAGAAGCTTTTGCTGTGGGCGCGATCATGGCTGCCGTTAGGCTTGCCCTGCCATATATCGGCAGGGCTGCCATGCAGCTTGGCGGCACCTATCTGATGGAAAAGGCAGTGGAAGGGGTCGTGTCTCACGGATTGCGCTTTGGGACAGAAAAATTAATATCTAAGTTGGGTGGAAAGGAATTGGCCGATGTACAGAAGCTTTTGGGATCGGCAGTCAAGTCGGACAGTCCTGCCATGGGAAAACTGATGGGTGACTCGAAATCGAAGTCAGTCATCAGCGACATCCTGGGCGCAGGAGGGGGCAAATCAAACGATGGAACAAAGTCCATCGGAGATAAGGGGCCAAGAACAAATCCGAGGGAAACAAGGCTTGAACTGCATAATGAATTACGCCTTGCAAGCACCAAGAGAGCACGCAGATGAAAATAGCAAAATTGATACAGGTAGTTGCCTGCATGATGATGTCTGCTGCATGCTGTACATGCAAGTCTACCCCCAACTCTGTTGATTCAGGGGTCTCAACTGGCATAGTCAGCCTCGCATCCGCACAGGTGGAGGGGGTCAAGCAGGCTCAAGGTTTCTCCGATTCACTCATTGCCTACAATAAAATAATTGCAACAAAAATCAAGACTGGAAAAACTGATGGAACTGTAGATATTGATTCTATATCGGAAGCATCAGCAGAAATGGACAAGACTATTGCAAAACTTGGGATGTCATTGCAGGGACTTGAGTCTTCGGCAACCAAGATGGGAACCATGTCCTCTGAGATAAAATCACTTGAGAAGAAGATAGCAGACCTGCAGAAGACTGCAGACATACTTGAGTCAGAAAATGCCAAGAAGTTATACGAATATATAGCCTTATTCTGGGTGGCAGGATTTGTCCTGATTGCTGGCGGAATCGCCCTGTCCTTCTTTGTTCACAAGATGGCAGGCGGCATGATAGCCCTTGTCGGAGCCATTGTCCTTGGGCTCGCATCGGCAAGTCAGTACTACCTTCGTGAGATAGCTCAGGTTGGATTCTTCATGGTGGTTGCAGGGATGGTGGGCGGCGTCGCATATCTGGTGTATTCAGCCTGGAAACAGAAGCGCACAGATGTGGCCCTCTCAGAGGTGGTCGAGTTGATAGAAGAACTGAAAAAAGACCTCACCGAAGAGCAGCTGCAGAAGATGTTCGGAGACAATGGCGTGGCGATGAATCTTTACGGAGAGGCCACTCTCAAAATGGTTGAGGCCAAGCGCGGGAAGACCGAAGGGGAGGCCGAGAGCAAATGAATAGGATTGCAACCCAAAAGTATTGGGAATCATCGTGGAATAAGCTGGCGGAAGGCGAAGATATGGCGTGGGTTGCCCAGGCTCGCAAAGAAGGCATTCCCGAAGAGGTCATAGAGAGAACTGCCAAAGTCGGACTTGAGTATCCGCTCGCATTCGCAAGGGGATTGCACCACCAGCAAATTGGAGCTGGGGAGGGTGAGTTTGAGCAAGAGGCCAGACACCTGGAGGAGCAATACCACATCTACCAGACAGAGTTCGATGGCAAAACTCCAGATCAGTTGGATAGTCTCGATGAAATCAGGAGCGCTGCCACCAGGGTTGAAGAAGAAATAGCTAGAAAACGGGGCAAAAATCCCGCTTTTGATCCGATGAACTTGGCCAAGAAGCAAAGGACCGTTCGTGCAGAAAATGGAGACATATATGAAGTTTATCTTATGGACCAATTCTCAACTGAAGAAAATCTAACAAGGCTGATAGGATCAAGGAATCCGTGCATTCTTCAGCCTCATCAGTGGGCTAATTATGGCAGAAGATTTTTACTGTTTCTAAAAAATGGAAAACAGTGGCTTCTGATGGCCCCGCACCACTATTCATACTCTGCATTCACCACCTATGACAACAAGTCACTTTCGAACAGTCCATGCGAAAAGGTGGTGGCAATAGCCATATCTTATGATATGGCTGATGTTTGGCAGAAGGATTTTATACCTAGTTTCGATGCTTGCTCAGACCACAAGACAGTGGAAATGATAAAAAAACTTGTGGAGAAGAGTCCTCAGATTCCATTTGAAGCATTTCAGGCTTTCGAGAGTAGGTATTTGTTCAAGCGTAGCAAGCCTGATGTGGTCATCCAGCTTTTGATGACAAACCGCAATCACTTGACGAATCCAAACGACATCCAGGCTGTAGATGACGCATGGAGGCTCATCAAGGAAGGTAAATTTGCGTGGAATGAGGCAATCGATGGAGTTGTTGGCGAAGAAAAAAGATATCAGCCCAAGATGGAATGGGCATTCAATCCAGAAGTTTCCAAAAAAGACAATGAAATCAACCTTTCACACAAGATACTTGAAAATAGGGGTGTGATACAGAAACTCGCGGATGTTGCAATATCCGCATATCGCCTTGCCATCGAGACTGAAATTGCTCAATTTAAGGGCAGAGTTTCAAGTTTCAAGAATCAGAATGGTCGTGATCCAACGCCTGATGAAAAACTTGGGATGGGAAAACCTCTGGCTGCACTCAGCGCATATCTAGATAGTCCAGACACATTGTTGAAAATGGAAGAATCGTTGAGATTCTGCACACCTGCTAAGTATGAGGAGCTGATCGAGTCTCTACTGGGCATGGGCAAGGACGGGTTGGCAAACATGCTCAAATCTCTATATCTGCCCAAGATCGCGTCGGGAGTCGCGAGACACACCCAATCTGACCCTAAAATAATAGAAACAGGTGACCATGGTCTAATCAGATCTTATTATACAAATGTCATCGCTGCAGCCACCCCTTTCGGAAGACACAGGGGCACGGGTTGGAAAGACCTGGAGTCATTCATAGTAGATGATTTTCTTGCGGGATCAAGCCGGAGAGAAATCAGGCGGTTGCTCTCTACCTATCTATCCAGAGTGGCTGAACCTCAGCAGAGGATGGAAGTTATGGTTGGAGCTTTGAAAAATGCTGTTTCTGGACTACCTCAAGATCAACAGGAGCGCACGGTGAATGATTTTGCCTCAATGTTGCCATCCGTTGAGCAGAATGCAGCGGCAACCGCGTAAAATCCTCAAGGTGCGCCAAAAGACCATTTGTTGGCATCGCCTCTAGGATAACCCATGAACACAGACAGGAAAATCATGAAGGTCGGCGATCTTTTTGCCGGCGTGGGTGGATTCAGCCTTGGTTTTATCAGGGAGGGATGCTCGCTTTCATGGGCGGTTGAATGGGACAAGACCTGCCAAAAGGTCTTGAGGCACCAGCACCCTGAAACTAAGGTTTTTGGCGATATAACCAAAGTTGATCCACTCCAGCTGGATGATGTGGACATCATCATAGGTGGCAGTCCGTGTCAGGACTTGAGCGTTGCTGGCAAGCGTAAGGGTCTCGAAGGAGAAAGGTCAGGTCTATTCCATGAGTTCATTCGACTTGTTCGGGCAAAACAACCTGCCTGGGTGGTATGGGAAAACGTTCCGGGAGCCCTCTCAAGCAACGGGGGAAGAGACTTCGCAGTGGTGCTCGGTGAAATGGCAGATAGCGGGTATCCTGACATCGCCTACCGAGTGCTTGATGCCAGACACTTCGGCGTTGCGCAGAGACGAAGGAGAGTCTTTGTCGTTGCCTCGCGTCAAGCTGTCGGAGGTCCTTCAGAGTCCCGTTCAGCAAGGGTGCTCGGACTACTTGCGCCAATACGAGCTCAGCAGGAAAGCGTGCGAAGGCATATTGAGGCGTGCAGAGCGGAGGGGAAAGCTCCTCCCCCCATTGCTGAAAGAGGCTCTCGGGCAGCAGGTGGATCGTCCCGAATCATCCACGCCCAAGATTTCGCGGACCCGCTCCTCGCCAAAGAAGGATCAACATGGACACACGAAGGATGCAACAATTTCAGAACCCACAACCTCTCCATCATCGAAAAAGCCCTCTCAGAGGGTGGCGAGGAAGCCCAAGAAGGGAAATCGAAGTTCTTCCAGTCAGAGTCAGGAGGAAAGTGGTGGAATGGAGAGCACCTCGCAGCAAACCTGACGACAAGGTGCCATGATCAGTTCATGCCTGATAAGAGCAATTTTGCAGCAGTCATCCAGCCAGTGGCAGGTGCAGAATCAGAGCATGACGAGGTGCTTGCAATCAGAACTGGGCACACGAAGGCAAACGGAATCGGTGTAGGCGATACGGCATACACGCTCGACGGGGCATCTCCCCAGGCGATCATGCAGCCAGGAGATGTGCAGGCGCTTGCCTTTCAGCCACGGTTCTTTACACGCGACAACAAGACAGGAAATAAAGATTCTTGCAATAGCGAGACTGTTTCGCCCCTGATGGCAAGAATGATTGGAGATTCCGCTGATCATGTCGCGGTTTCTGTGCCTGGCCTCCCGCAGGCATACAGCATAAGGGAAGATGCTGTCAATAACAACTTCAGTGCCACGCCACTTGAAGTCGCAAATGCGCTTCAGGCCCTCCAGGCTGCGCCAAGCAGCCACCATGCCCAGACATATATAACAGACCTTCTGCCGATGGGTCAGTCGGGAGCAAATGGAGGGATTGAGGCGGCAGGAAAAGATGAAGTGAATGCGGTTGCCTATGACGGTATGAATCAAAAACTTGAGCCTGAAGTCCACCATGCCCTCAGAACAGGCAAGGATTCGGGAGACTGCGTCATAGACGATGTGGGCATTTTCCGCAAGTCAGCACGGGCGCAATCGAACACAGATGATGAGTCTTGGGTTCCCGCAGAACACAGCAACACCCTCAACCGCTTCGATGTGGGAGAGAGAGATACCCATGCGATTGTTGAGCTGAAGAAGGAAGATTCTGGCTCAACTCCCATCGGCTTCACTGCCACACAATTTGCGAAATACGGCGAAGGGTGCGGAACGCTCAGGGCCAACGGCGGAGACCTGGGAGGAGGATCGGAGACAATAATTGTGGCAAAAAATCAGGATGATGCCATGTCTTTCACATGCAGCGAGCAGTCCAACAGCTTCGCATGGGAGAAGCCCGATTACCCAACCATAACTGCACAGGTTCCTAACGACACCTCCAACCTCCAGCAGGGCGTTAGGTGTGGAATGGTTGTCAGGAGACTGACCCCTGTTGAGTGCTGCATACTTATGGGGTGGCCTCACAATTGGAATGAATTTGGGACGGATGAAAATGGAGTGGTTGTCGCAATAAGCGACGCCCAGCGGTACAAGCAGTGCGGCAATGGAGTGGTTTCAAACTGCTCTCAATGGATTGCCGCTGGGATACTCAATATAGATGAAGAATGATCATCTTCCAAATATCCTCTGCGGCTTCTTCCCCTTCGTCTGACCTTCAAACCTGTGAATAACATGTCCAAGCAGGTGGTGCCGTGCCACGCTATTCCAGTTTGCGGTACCTCCACCATGCCTATGATGGTGCGCCACTGAAGGGACGAGTAATTCACAATGACCCCAGCAACCCATCCTGCTTATGTCGTCTAGGGCGGCCATCAGGCAAGACGACATGACTGTGACTGTATAGTGACAAATCATGGTATCCTTGAGCCATGGCGGGGCAGAAACGGTGGGCGGTTGAACTGTGTCTGGTCCAGGATTGTACCTTTTGACTGGTTGGGCTAGAAATTTGTGATGGCTGAATGCGGGGAGGAGAGAGTGGCTCGGCATAAAATCTCTATCCCACCAGAGGTCATGCTCCCATACCATGAATCGACCCTCTGGCCTGCCTTTTGAAATCCACCATTCTAGTGCAGGAAGATGACCTAAAGTCCATTTTAGTGGTCTTATTTGTCCACCCCCCTTTGGGTAGACTCTGGGTGTAGATGGCGGGGACTGCATGTAAGATTTGAAAACTTGAGGCCAAAGTTTTTCCACTCCAGCGTCTGTATTAGAAAATGATTCCGAGCCCTCTGGGAGGGAGCCTGGAAATGAAGAAGGCTCTCTTGAGTCGGCGTCGTGCATCCACACCACATTGGCAACCCCCTTCAGGGACCTGCACATATACCTGAAGCGGTCAGCGGTGCCGTCATCTGCCTGATGGGTTCTATATAATAGCCAATTTTTCATGTTCTTGAGTGCCTTGAAGGATTAGACCAATCTGCAGGGTAAAAAGTTCTATGAGAAATATTTTTCGACTCAAAAAAACCGCATCTGCAGTCAAGGTGGCAGTTGGCGGAAATGAAGACGAGGAAACTCGTAGGTTCTGGGATTTGATCAATTCTGGAAAACCTGCAAAGAGAAACGACTCCTTCCCGTCACGCGGGAGGGAGGACGAGATGGATGACTATGACCACAGGGACGATGAAGATGGGGGAGGGGCAAGCCTCATCGACCGCCCAGGCAAGTCGCGCTTCGACATGAGCAGGCAGGGCATATTCCACTTTGTGGTTACATACAGTCCACCTGAAAACATAGTGAACAGGTTGCGGATTGCGATAGATAGCAGCGGATCAGCATCCGTAGAGTCTATCGACATGATGGGTAATGATTTCGACACCGTGGCAATATCGATAAACCCCTATGATGGAGAGAAGGAAAGTGCATACGAAATGATCGAGTATGCGATGCGCGATGTACTCGATAAGACCATTAATAATATTGAAGATAAGGATGACGGGATGAGAGGGGCTGACTGATGTGCAATAGTTTTGTACCAAAAGACTCATCGGCGACCATTTCCAAGTCAGCACTGATGGTCGCAGCGGAAGACGCGACCAAGAACTCATTTGCCCTGTCATTCCCGCTCGACCTATATGTTACCAATGAAATGGATGTTAAGAATCTCGGCGTAGAGCCCAAAGTGGTATTTGAAAGTGTCGACCCGAAAATAGCAAGCAACAGGAATTCAGAAATAATGAATTCCATGATCAGGGTTGGTGGGCAGTGCGAGTATTACAGAATGCCAGGATCAAGTTTTGACAGAGATCGTTTCAAGAGGTTGCTTGTCGGCAGAACTGGTCAGGCAAAAATTGAGGAGAAAAAAGGATTGCAATGGCAAACATCTAACCAGACATTTGGAGAACCACCAGGGCTAAAAATGGCAAAATCTAGGATGTCATGGTGGAAAAAGGCCCAAGCAGCAGACTACTCCTCCTTCTTTCAGGCTTCACAGCAGCTTCAGGAGGCAAAAAACCAGAATGCAACTCAGGGACAAAACCTTCAGAATGCATTCATCATGAACGAAGAGGCAAAAAAACAAGCAGAGGACTTGTCCTCGCAACTTGAGGAAATTAATGCCCAGATAGAGCAGTTGAATGCCGAGGGCAAACAGGGAACCCCTGAAATGCAGCAGGCTATGGCCCAGCAGAAGAGTATACAGCAACAACTCAATAGCTTGGGTGAACAACAGAAGAAAGAAATGCAGGGAATGATCGAACAATCAGCAAATCTTCAAATCGCATCTGGATTGAAGATGGCAAGGAAGACAAAATGAACAAAAAGAACAGGATCAACAAGAAGGCGCAGGTAAGTCCTGATTTTTCCGCATCAAGGCTGCCAGAGCAGGCAGCAAGGCTGACTATACCACCGACTCCGGGCAATGCAGGAGAAGCGATAGCTGCATTCAACAAGCCCCTAAAGGAATTCATCATCGGGGGCAGGAGGGGGGCAGGCAAGAAGAATTCGCCCGAGAGGGCAGTTGATCCTGGATTGGATGACATGCTCGCCAGGCACATGCCATGGGCGGTGTCTGCCGATGGCGGCGACCCTGACTTTGCTGATAAATTGCAACTTCCAGCCTTCTACTATCTTGAGCACCACATGGTTAAGGTTGGCAGAGACTCAGAGACTGGAGATCATCATCTATATGTAATACTTTCACGCAGTAAGGACCCGAATTGCCCTCCATTCAATCCTGGAATGGGGCAGACGGTGGCAGACGGCGAGCGAATTACAATATTAGATTTGACCCAAGCGAGATTGCGGAACCTGTGTAGCAGTGACCAGATTTTTGTAAATGCAATCACAATGCATGTAAATCATGAGAATGCACGCATGGAGGTTCTGAATAAATACATTGAAGCGCACGACCGTCTGTCAGAATCTCTCGAAAGGAATCCTGTCGCGGGCGGACTGACGAGATGGTGCCCGATGGTGCTGGCATCGATAGGGATAGTGAATGATCGTCTAGCCAAATTGGGGGCTATGAAGCAGGCGTACGAAAATCGCGGAAATACAGGACTTTCAGAAAGAGTTTTGGCAGAGGGGAGGGCAAGACAAGGTTCAGACCTTGCTTTCCGTGCTGCACTATCGAACAATAGTATGTTCAAAGCCATGGAAGATGTCATAGTGCATATTTTTAGCCAATACTCAGGTGAAGAGGGAAAAATTGCAGAGGCAGTTCAGTCTGGCAATTTGGATTTCAGCGATATGGAGAGAAACCTATCTCAATCCATGAATCCACAAAATGCAAGAGACATGATCAATGGGCTGAAGGGTTTCCTCGTTGAGGCTTCGCTTGCATTCGACAAGTTTGAGCAAGAGAGCCTGCGCAAGGTAAAGCAGCGGAGGCAAGACATAGAGGCACCAAAGCCAGGTGTAGGAACTCTTCCACAAGCGCCCAGTAAAATCGGGCCACTTGAACCAGGCGATATGCCCAAATGGGTTTTCAACAGGATGCAGTCCTACCGGAAGATGGATAACTGGGCTTCACAGGGAATTGCAGCAAATCTAGATATTGGTGCTGTCGACAAAGCATTGCGGGTTCTACTTGGCAATCTCAACTCGATACATCAGACCATATGTCCAACGCGACAATTTCCAAAGAAGTTGGAATTGATCAGACAGAATCCAGCTGCCAAACAAGCCTTGATTGATTCTGGACAGGCCATTCGGGATTATTTCCAGAAGTACAGCAGCGAGATGTTCATAGAAGATCCAGAAGGTTCTGGAAATTTCAGGATTGACAAGAGAAGGATAGGCGGAGGTTCAGGGGCAGATGCAATTGGAGAACTCCGATTGGGCATCTACTTGCTACGAGTTGTTGAGCAACTTGACAAGATTCTAGAGAGGGTGTAAGTCGAGAAATGAAAGACTTATGAAAAGAATACTCATGTCATATCAAGACTGGCTTAAGGTAGGATCGCACTTCGGTCTTGTAAAGTCAGCCCAGGACATGGGGGCGCCTCCAGGTGGAGGTGGAGGAGGTGCGCCTGTCGGCGGAACTCTGAGCGGCATAGATGCCAATCTGGTCGATGCAGAGGAATCCAATGACCAAGAGCTGATCAGAAAGATGAACAAGGCTTTTCATCGGGCACTCAGGGCAGGAAAAGAGAAGGAAGATGCACTCATGCTGGCCTGTCAGGCAGTTGGGTCACGTCTATTCCCAAAACAACTTGATGTGGATGAAGTGAGCGATCCACCCATGATCAGAGGATGGAGTGGTCTAGAGTTAGGCCCTCCAGCACCCAAGCCTCCAGCAGGAGCACCTCCTGCTGCTCCACCAGGAGGCATGTAATTGCCGAATGTAATACACAATATTGGCAAATTGCCCTATGCCTATGACGCCTTCTCTCCAAAGATAGGAGAGGAAACGATGCGTCTCCACCATCAGAAGCATCACAAGTCTTATTGTGACACCCTGAATGAACTGCTAAAAGATGAGCCATCTCTGATAGAATTGGAGATAGAAAAGCTTATCAGTGAAGTGGGCAGAGAAGACAGCGGCAAGATGCTAAAAATACGGAATAATGCGGGCGGAGTATACAACCACCAAATCTGGTGGGCCATGATGTCGCCCCGACAGACAAAACCTGGCGAAATGCTGCTGCAACTGGTGAAGCAGTCGTTCGGTGGCATTGAGGCTCTAGAAAAAGAATTTAAAGAAGCATGCGCGGACACATTCGGGAGCGGATGGACATGGATGGTGATGAGGAGGGGAGTGGTCGATGTTGTTTCAACCCGAATGCAAGACAATCCACTTGGTCTTAAGTCAGGTTTCCCCGTGCTTGGTTGTGACCTTTGGGAACATGCATACTATTTGGAAAATAGGAATAGAAAGAAAAAGTGGATAGACACATTTTGGGAAATAATCAACTGGGAAGAAGTTGAAAATAGAATTCACATGGCGGAGTCTTATGATGAATAATAACTGGTACACACGCCAACTTGAGCAGATTGCAGACATGCACGGCTCCCTTGCGGCAAAGTCGCCTGCTCAAATCAAAGGACTGATAATGAGGTGCGTCGGAATTGGCGTCTCAGATGAAGCCGCGACCAAAATAGCATCTGCGGCCAAGACCGCTTCAGAAGAAGCCGAGATATATCAGGTTCTCAGAGAGAGCGCAAGGCTGCCAGCAGCGGCTGCAAAGGCACTCGCACGATCCATGATGCCGAACAGATAGTCATATCGAGAATTCTCGGTATGCGAAGAATGCCCTGTTGATGCTTCTGTATGATCCAAATGAAGAGGTGAGTGCTGTCTCATTCGCCTCGTCTTCGCGACCAACCTGCCACAGTGTGGAGTTGAATGTCTCAATTCTGAAGCAGGAGATGGTTTTTGACGGATCAGGAATCCATGAGTCGAAATTTACCTTGTTGATGGCATAACCCGTTGAAAGGTTGTCCCCTCCGAGTGGGCCATACAGCATGGGCCACTTGAGCCTTGTTGAGTTCTGCAGCGAATTGGGGATGTCTGCCGCTAGAATACTCTGCTTAATGGTCAGGTTGAAGCCCGGATCTACAGAGCCTTCGAAAATGAGGATTACATATATACTGCGTATGGCAGGTATGGGGCATGGAGAGGCCTGCTCCCTCCTGAAAACCCTCCTGTTGGCAACTGTAGGGTTGTCAGGAGAATAGTATGGCTCCTCGAGTGCAGGGCTCGATGCCGTCGTGCCATCGCCAAGGGTGTACTCCCATTCATTGGTGAGCGGGTTGAAAAAGCCAACAAAAGCATCTTCTCCCGAGCGAGACTGATCAAGCGCTGATCCGAATATCTCTATGGTGATGGCAGGAGCGTTTGCTGCAACTCGGACAACAATACCATCATAATTATCGAGATCAACCCTAGCCACATCTGTATAAACAACAACAGTTCCTGATGTGTCGAATTGTGGACGAGAAATTGATTCTCCCCTCATCCTTCTTGGCAGCTGGACATCGCATGTGGGATCGGACATCAGACCAGATTTTGCAAGAGTGAAACCTCCAATATTTATTGAGGTTTTCATTCCATTGCCAGATTTTATTTGACCATCTTCATGGGTCAACAAATCTTTGCATACATCGGATGCGGGTAAGACATCTAGACCTCTGAAGCTTTCCTCTCCTCCGAAAAGGTCGTCAACCCACCCATCTACAAGCGGGGATGCTGCTGATGGGATTGCACCTGAGAAATTGAGCAGGTCAAGGTCAGGAAGAAGACCAAGCCTACCTCCAAGCCGATATCGACACCACGAAGCCAGAAGAAGTATGTCTCTCACTTCTCCTGTGGCAGCAGTGTTGAATATCCCGAGACCTGCGAGTCGTTCTGTTTCGCCACTTAGAGATGTCCTGAACGATGGGCTTGTCTCATCAAGAACAGAAACTAGCATGCCTATACATACGGTTATTGCGTCGGCCATCAGGTCTGATGACAACTCTAGAGATCTTACCGATGCACCCCTTCCAATCAAGGAAGCTTCAACTGCCGCTATGGATTCAGATGGCATGACTACGAGTATAGAATACTCTCCAGTTCTTGCCTGGTTTTTAAGGTCACTGCCTGTGTTACGACTGAGCCAATGTGAAATTGCCCTTGCCCGGAAGGCGAACTCGTCGTCTACAGACACAGGAAGGCATAATGCAATCTTTTTGTTTATACCAAACTCTGGCAATAGGATTGCACAATCAACCCCGCCAATAGAGAGATTGGCTCCCTCGTGTGGAAGTATGCCAGAGTTGAATATTTCTAATGTTTTGCCCGAGAGCATCAGTTCATCCAGTGAATTCGGATGTTTCTGTCACGGTGAATTTGGCAGAGGACAGTGGGGATATTGGCCTGAAGCCAAAGACACGGAAATGAATGAAGGGGTTTGCTGGGTCGTAAGTGTACGACACTGTGTGGAAGGCGGCCCCTGCGGCGTTTCGCAAAACTATGGACGCTGATTCATCCGACTTTAAAACTACGCGTGTTTCCGCGAAGATATAATCAGTGGGCTGCAAATTGATGGATGGGATGCTGAGATCGAAAGTGAGGCTGATAGAGCTCCCTGCGGCAACGAAGTCAAGCAAAACTCCCGATGTTGAGTTCATGTTTATAGAAAAAGATGATGATGAGACTATCTGACTACTTGGCGATCTGTAAACCTTGGAAGTGAAGGTTCCGTTCGAGAGGACGCCCCCATTGCAATTTAGGGAAACCATGTTGTTGCCAACTGAAATCCCTACTGCCTGACCAGCACCATCAAAGATTGGCTTGTGCTCGGATGGAGAAACTCCTTGACCCGAGTTGTTGACATGAAGAAGATCTGCGTATGAGGATGCTGGAGTTTTCGAAGATAGCGAACTCATGACTTTACACCAGCAGATGTTATTTTGAACTTTTCAGGCCTGAACACAACAAGTGTTCTTGGCCCACTCAACCATACGGCATCGAAGTCGCCGTATCGGGCAAAAGTGGGAATATTTGAACCAGGATCGAGATTTAAACCTGCGTCAATCATGTGGGATAGTTTTTCGAATTCAATTCTGATGTTGTCATGCAATACAACGACATTTTTAGGTGGCTTGACCTTGAAAAAATTGCCTTTCTTGGGCGCAGAAAGGCCTACATGGGCTACAATTTTTTCGGGTAGGAAATCTCCGATTCCGAATTTTCCTGGAAGCGGGAGAGAAAATAGCTCAATTTCATCCCAATTTGGCATTTTTCTTCCAAGACAGTCAGTAATTGATTGTTTTTTCTTACTATCCATGACATATAATTTACAAGAACAATGTCATTAACCTGTCGCATATAAGGGTTATCGCACTTGAAGGAAACAGGCGTCTTGATTGGTACTAACTACATGGATAATTGCCATGGCTCGAAATCGAGAAGGCTGGCCAATTCAAAGGCAACTTACCCTCTACAGTTCATTAGGAAAAAAATCAGACTTTTATGTATATCCATTGCTCCAAAGTGGTCTTGTTTTCGATACATGCATTTGGGAATCTTATCCCGTGCTTGTGATAGCAAGTCGCATGGAATTGCATGGAGGGAAGGAGATAGAAGATTGGATTACAAGCATGAGGTACATGATTGATGCTTTTGAATGGAAATGAGATAGCTTGTGTGTTTTTCTTCGCCGCACTTGGCGTCGCAGGCGCGACAATACTGGTGGAAAAGAGAGATCAGCAGCCAATATCTTGCATAAGCAAGGCGATTGCATGGACGATGCGGAAGTTGTTCTTGGGCTTTGCAGTTGGACTTCTTGAGTGCACTGTTTGCTGCTCTTTCTGGATGGCGGGGATACTTGAGCTCGCCTGGTGGCTTAGGAGTGGGATGCCATCCTGGAGTTTGACATGGCCGTTTAGCGGAATAGTGGCTATGGCAATTTCGTTCTATCTGATAGATTTTCTCAACACTCTTGAAAGGAGACAATAATGTTGAAAAGGTTGTTTTTTATTGCACTCATTTGCTCGATAGGATTTTTGTGTGCATGCTGTCGTGGCAAAAAGACTGATATGGATTCGGTGCTCCCGGCTGCAGATCAGAGCAGCGCCATAGTCGTTGAGTCAACGGCATCAGAAGCCGAGCCATCAGGAAATTCTGAAAATGCTGACGGGGAATCTTCAGTTGATGCTCCTGCTGATGCCGATCCTGCTGGAAATGACTACATAGCTTTCATGTTTGCGGCCATAATTGCTGCTATAATTGTTGGCGTATACCTCAGGAAGAAAAAAATCCTGTGAATCAATGCTGTTAGGAAGATATGGACCTATTTTGAAAACTGCTCATCCGAAACGACGTGGCAACCGTGGTGTCAAGAGAAAAGAAACAGATAAGGACGACTGGTTGAGATTGATTGGCATGCGTGATGCAGGCAGTGCATTTCAGCATGACTACTTCAACCTGAGGAATAAGATTGCAGAACAAAATTATGACCTCGTCCTCAAGCTTTCCGAATTGATGCACTACAAGCATCCTGAGTTCAGTAAGGATGATTTGCAAAGTTTTGCTGCTGCAGGTCTGCTCGATGCCATCAACAAGTATGACCCTTCCACGGGCTATAAGTTTGAAACATTTGCAACCTACAGGCTTTTCGGATCCATGTATGATGAGATGAGGAAATCATCATGGGCACCAAGGCTAGTCAGGCAAAGACAGGCAATCACAGATCTGCATAGAGACAGATTTGTAGCCATCAACGGAAGAAGCCCTGATGATCAGGAACTGATAGAGATGCTTGAGGTTTCTGGCGTTGACAAGGCTGACAGGGTCGTCAAGGATGGAACGCCAAGAGCATTGTTCTCCATATATGCTCAAGATGCAGGCGAAACTGACTCTTCCTATGAGGCCTGGATAGCAGTTGATAAGGTTGACACATGCCAGGGTGTTGACGGAGAAGACCATCTTTTCAAAATGTTTGTCGGAGAAATAGGCAAGCTTCCAGCCACGATATGTGGTCTGATATATGGCAGAAGCATGAGTGAAATTGAAGTCGCCGAATATCTTGACATCGATATCAAGAGAGTTAAAAAGATACACCAGGGTCTGTTGCGAAAGTTGAAAAATTCAGAGAGCATACAGCAAATGATGGTGAAGATGAAGGATGAAGCTGCCTAAGCCAAGTCCTGGCAACATATCCAAGTTGGCGGGAGCAATGTCGGGAATACCATGCTTTGTCATAGGAAATTCACCATGTCTTTTAGACATAGACATTCAGTCACTTGAACCTTTTTTTACGATAGGCATAAATCGTGCGTATAGAGCAATAAAAACCACGATGCTTATATGGCAAGATCCTGAAATAATGAGAGATTGCCGATCTGATCTAGAAAAATTTGATGGCCTGTGCGTATGCCCACCGAAGGCTGATCCTGGGAAGAGGTTTATGCACTTCAATCTCAGCGGAGCGGCCTTTCACAAGGCAAGTGATCCTAAAATGCTGTATGGTCGTGGGTCAACAGGACCTCTTGCTGTGCAAATGGCAAGCATTATGGGCTGCAGCCCCATTCTGCTGGTTGGAATGGATTGCAGGAGGAGAGAAAACATGACTGATTTTTACGGGGTCAATAGAGACTGGAAGATGCACACGCCAAAATTGTGCGAATCAGGGCTGAGATGGATCGAATCCACGTTCACCAAGAAGGAAGTTGAAAACCTTTCCTCGAATCCAGCTGGTGTTGCGGAGGCGACAAGGAGATTGTCTTCTTTCGCGCAAGGACGAGATCGATATCTTTCCATGCTTAGACGAAGAGTTTTGCGCTAGAGAGCGTAATCTTGAAGTCAGCGATCACACACAATCGAGCATGGAGAACACAATGGTAGAAAATGCAAATTCTTGCAGTCAGTCACAGTGCAGCAAAGACGAGAACTCACCCATATATACATATGAGGAGGCACTCGCTGCGAGCACTGATTATTTTGCCGGCGACGAGTTGGCTGCAAGGGTTTTTGTTGATAAATACGCCCTGCGAGACCGAAATTCAAAGTTGCGGGAGAAGACTCCTGTCGACATGCACAGGCGGATTGCGAATGAATTTGCCAGAATAGAGAGCAAAAAGTTCAAGAAGCCAATGTCTGCGGAATTCCTGTTTTCCTTGATGGACAAATTCAAGTATATTGTTCCACAAGGCTCTCCGATGTATGGAATCGGAAATCGGGAGCAGTACATAAGTCTCAGCAATTGCTATGTGGTTGATTCTCCTCTCGACTCGTATGGATCCATCATGGCTGCTGACGAGAATCTCGTCCAAATCAGCAAGAGGCGTGGTGGCGTTGGGCTAAACCTTTCCAACCTGCGTCCATGTGACAGTCCCACGAGGAACGCAGCACGGACAAGCACGGGAGTGGTTTCTTTCGCCGAACGATTCTCGAACTCGATTCGTGAGGTGGGTCAGTCTGGACGTAGAGGGGCATTGATGCTCACCCTCGATGTCCATCACCCCGACATTGCAGCGTTCACCGTGATGAAGAGAGACCTAACCAAGGTCACGGGAGCAAATATATCGGTGATGCTCTATGACGATTTCCTCAAGGCTGTGGATGAAGGAAAGACATATGAGCAGAAGTGGCCGTGCGAGTCTGAATCTCCAGTCAAGAAGATGGACGTGGATGCCAAGGCAATCTGGAAGTTGATTGTCGAGAATGCCCACCACATGGCAGAGCCTGGATTGTTGTTTTGGGACAATATAATCAAGGAAAGCCCTGCAGACTGCTACGCGGATTGTGGATTCAAGACAATCAGCACCAACCCATGCTCGGAAATTCCTCTCTCTGCATTTGACAGCTGCAGACTGATGCTCCTCAACACTTTCAGCTATGTCGAGAATCCGTTCACATCAGAAGCAAAATTCAACTTCGAACTTTTCTCGGAGCATGCCAAGATTTGCCAGAGACTGATGGACGACCTCGTTGACCTTGAGGTCGAGTGCATTGACAGGATCATGGCGAAGATCGAGAGCGACCCTGAAGCGCCACGATTCCGCGAGAGGGAGCTCCAGCTGTGGGACAGCATCAAGAAGGCGGCGGTCAATGGAAGGCGCACAGGAACTGGGCTAACCGCGGTCGGAGACACGCTTGCAGCACTCGGCATGAAGTATGCATCCGATGAAGGAATTGCAACCATCACGAAGATTTATAAGACACTGAAGTTGAGTGCATACTGGAGCAGCGTCGAAATGGCGAAGGAAATAGGTTCCTTCCCTGTGTGGGATCACGAAAAGGAGAGAAACAATCCATTCCTCATGCGGATTGCCGATGAAGACGCCGCACTATATGCTGAGATGCGCAGGTACGGACGCCGGAACATTGCACTACTGACAACCGCCCCGTGTGGATCCGTCTCCATATTGACTCAGACCAGCTCTGGAATTGAGCCTCAGTTCATGGTCAATCCATACATCCGTAGGAAGAAGGGAAATCCTGGAGACACGGGATTCCGAGTGGACTTCGTCGACCAGAGCGGGGACAGTTGGATGGAATTCAAGGTCTATCCACCTAAGGTGAAGATGTGGATAGAGGTGTCTGGAAACGAAGACCTTGCAAAGAGCCCGTGGGCAGGAAGCACTGCCCCAGAGCTTGACTGGAAGAAGCGGGTCGAACTTCAGGCCGCAGTGCAGAAGCATATCGATCACGCAATCAGTTCGACACTGAATCTTCCGAATGATGTTTCAGTTGATGCTGTCGATGAAATTTACAGGACAGCATGGAAGGCGGGATGCAAGGGCATCACCATCTATCGAGATGGATGCCGAACTGGAGTCCTTGTCGATGAGAAGAAGGCATCATCATCCAAGGGCGATGAAATTGTGCACACGAAGGCTCCCAAGCGTCCTGAAACACTTGCCTGCGATGTTCATCACGCCATGGTGAAGGGAGCCCCGTTTGTTGTCTTCGTAGGACTCCTGAAGGGCAAGCCTTACGAGGTGTTCGCCGTTCCTAATCAGTCAGACGAAGATGAAAGCCAGCCTATGGTTCCAAAGGGTTTTACGGCAGGACTGACCACCAAAGAGGCAAGGGGCAAGTACAGGATCGACCTGATCGACAAGTCAGATAACCGGTTGACCCTCACGAAGATAAACGAGCGGGAGTCTGGAGATGAGGCAGCCCTCACACGCATGATTTCTACCGCCCTGAGGCACGGAGCAGACATACAGTTTGTGGTGCAGCAGTTGGAGAAAGTGAAGGGGGATATGACCAACTTCAGCAGGTCGGTGGCGCGTGCGCTCAAGAAGTACATCCCTGATGGAACCGAAGTCACTGGAGAGACCTGTGATAATTGCGAGAATAAGGACAAGTGCTCGCTGGTAAGACAAGAGGGATGCATCATGTGCAAGTCATGTGGATGGACCAAATGCAACTGAAAACAGAACATTCAATAAAGTTTTCTCTTTCCCCTGGCGCTCAACAGCCAACAAAGGCACACCCTGATGATGCAGGTTGGGATTTGTTTGCCAAAGATGATGGAGAATTTGTTTATGACAGTGCGGGAGAATTGCTGTCCATAAGATACGACACTGGAGTTAGGTGCGATCCGTGCGGAGCAGCATTTATGCTCTTCCCAAGGAGCAGTGTCGCGAAGACAGACCTGATCATGGCAAATTCAATTGGTCTGATAGATTCGGGATATAGAGGAAACATAATTGCAGTTTTCAAACCCACTCGAGGTCATGGATGGCCGCAGGGAATAAATAGGTACAAGAAGGGAGACAGGATCGCTCAACTGGTTCCTTTCATGCCCATGAGGGCCGAGTTCGTCATGTCAGACGATCTTTCGGAAACAGGGAGGGGAACTGGCGGTTTCGGCTCAACAGGTAGTTGATGGCTGACCCTTCCAATGTAGTCATAGGATATAACTCCGCTGTCCCTGAAAGCAGGGAAATAGCGGAGTTATATCTTTTGAGGATAGGGGCATCAGCGACGCGGGCTGTACCTTTGGAATGCTCTACGTTCCCACTGGTCGACTCTTATGCGGAATTTGCCGAGACTGTGGAAAGCCCGTTGCGGGGGTTTGCCTCCCAGGGCGTGTCTGCCTATGTGCTAGGCTATCGTGTACCTGTGGGCTTTTTCCATGAGGGAGGAGTTATATCTGCATGCTCAAGGATGTCGAGTCCATATCCACTTTCTCCAGGAAGAATAAATCCAGCTTTCACAGCCTCAGGATCTAACAGACCATCTTCTGCAAGCCAATTGGGGATCGTTCCGTGTTCGTCACTAGACATGCCGACGGCAGCGGCATCTCGTAGGATAGCGGAATTCGCAGGCGTTAATTCTATACTTGCCGATGTGACAGGAACACTGTTACTTGATCCATATCCTCCGAGAGGATCATCGAGTTCATATCTGCAGAGCGCTATAAATGAATTCGATGCAGGACTGGGATCGATACTTTTTCCTGAGCGCAGGAAATCAGTACTGCAGCTTGAGCCATACGAATCAACATTCCCATATGTCGTTGGTGATAGTTTCTTTTATGGATGGGGACTTGTCGAAGCCAACGAATCGTATTTCCTCAGCCAACAGGAGAGGAGAGCGCTGTTCTTCAATGCTGATCCTGGATCGCTTGCCCGCGTGAGAACTTCCGATGGAGGATTCTCGTCGTGTGTGTCTGCCGCTGCATCTGGCTATGCATTCGTGGCAGGAAGTGTTGGCAATGCACCATTTCCAGATGACGACCCATATGCAGATGGGATTGATTTCGCTGGAGCTCCACATCCAACCCCCCTGTTCAACTCCATCGGGCTTGGAGAGCCTGCAGGAGAGGCATTCATCCTAGCAGTGCCTAGACTAGACACCCCTTTCGGGTGCCTTGGATGCCCTTTTGGTAGATTTAGAATTGCAAACGGATCAAGTGTAGTTGCACTGCCGTCTCAGCAAATTGCAAGAGAAACTCAAGCCACGCTGTCAAGGCTCATATCGAGGATTGACCACAGCGCTAGGGCATCTGACGACCTCCTGAAGAGGATGGCAAATTGGGATGATCAGGTTTTGAGGGTTAGACTGCAGGCACCAATTGCATCTTTTGCAAGAGACAATGGGGTGAGGGCAAGGAAGGGCATGCTTCAAAAACTCATCACCTCATATCATAAGTTCATATCGCAGATAAGTTATGGAAAGATAAATACAAGTGAGCCCACTCTTCTTGAATACTTTGAAGGCATTGGAGAGAAGATTTCCAAGAATTTCCTCGACTACTCTCTTGGTGGTCAGCAGTTGCTGAGGGATATGAAATATACCACATTCGAAAAACCTGGAACATGGTATGTTGAGTTTCCCCTCGCCGACATGGATGGTAGGCTTGGATTTGTCCATTTTCAGGCAGAGGTCTACAATGAGGGTGGAGAATTGGCATCAGAATTGAGAAGTTATTCTGATCTTTCACTGTGGACCTACGAGGCATTTGCAGGCAGGATGGTGGATTTGCCGCCACAGGGTGTTTTCTCTGGCAGAGTGGGTGCGAAAATAAGAGTATATTCTGCAGACAGAGGCTCATCTCTCAGGCAGTCGGAGTTGGCGACAGTGAGAATCAGGCAAGTTCTAGACAGACAATATTTTTCTGAATGGCAGAGTTACCAAACGGTGGCAACATCATGATTGACCTGTACAGAGACCTTGGACCAGGAGAATTCGCTTTTGTGCTCGGAATGATAGACAGGACGAAGTATGACTTCAACGAGGCAATCAAGGATGTGAAGTCGCTCATAGGCAAGGCAAGGCAGACGGACACCAATACATTGAACTATCAGGCACAGAGTTTTGTTGGGCAACTTTCACACCTTGGCGGAGCCCTCGATGATGAGATAACAGGCAGGATGAATAGGTCGATATTTATGCTGAGGGAAATGTGCAAGGTGATCAGAACGCGAAACAAAACCACAATAGCACAATTCATGAGGGAGAATTTCATCAGGTGTCCGCAGTCTGTTGCAGTCGAGCTGATCGAAGCATGTGGAGAGAAGGACATCCCCATCGGGGATAGCCTGTGCAGATGGGGAGATATAGGTTGTTCTCTAGGAGAGATAGGCAATGCTGCCTATTCGGGAAGACCCATGACATGGTCATGGATAGGCATGGAAAACTAACTCAAAGCATCAGTGCTTCGAGGGCCGATATGCTTTCCGCCAACTCGCGCAGCGTCTCTGGAGAGCATGATTTGCCTGATTCGGTCGAAGCTTTCTTGGTGGCAAGTACCGCCCTCTTCAAGCCTTGAGCTATCGCCAACCCCTTCGTTGCCGACTTGGCCCGGACAATCTTCTTGGCCATCTCAACTGCAGCAGGATCGTCAGGAGCCCACTTCTGCATGTATTCAACGAGACACTGGGCCTGCCTCCTGATCGAATCTATCTCTGCGACAAGCGTGAAGAGGGACGACTGCATGGCGTCGTGCTTTGCCATCATGCTCGATGCAAGTGTGACAGCATTCTTGGCATTGAGAACGCTCTCAAGGAGCATCTGAGCTTCGAATGCTCCCATCTGCGAGATGGGTTCCTGAGTTTTGATATCTTTACTCATGGGCAAATGTCGGCGTTCGCAGGCACCATACCCCCTCGTGCAACCTGCATCCTTTCATACAAATCGTATGCAGCCTGCTGCACCATGCGCATGCACCTGTCTGTATTTTCTCTAACTTTATTATCGACTCCGCCAAGACTGTCGCTGTGCTTGTTGAGATAGTTATGTATCTGCCTTGTCCATGATCCCCACTGATATCCAAATAGGTCGTCCATGGCTCGTCTCCATGCACGACGGTTTGACATGAACAGACTGTCGAGATTTGGATAGTTGTGGTGGATGTCATTCAGGAGGGTTACAACAATTTCAGGCATGTGGTCGCAGCGTGGCTGTGCCTGTATCTTCTGGATTGACCTTGCGATTTCGATGGATGCCTGGTCAAGCATCCTGTACTCCTTGTCAGTTATACCCATCTGCTCCGTGAGATCGGTACTTACATTCAGAAGATTGTCCGCGTTTGTACCCTTGAATGTTCCCTTGAACAGGGGATGTCTTGTCACACTGAGAGCCTTGTCGTAACCGCGAGAGAGCATGTCCATAAATCCTGTTGCATGCTTCTCCATATAGGATTGACTCATAATTTTCTTCATTTGCAAAACCTTTCAACTATTGTTTTGAACACGAGGCACAATGTCTCAATGTGGGCGTGGCAATTTCTGATTTCTTCCACAACTTCTTGACTGTTGAGAAGATTCGATATGTCATGGAGCATGGATGCTTCGAGATCAGAAGCCTTTCTCGTTCTAGAATAATCAACAGGAGGCATGTCTACCTTAACCTTCTTGCAACTGCTCCTTGGCTTTCGATTTCCAAAGCCAAAAAAACCTTTCTCCTGCATCAGTGCCTCTGTCCTCGACCGTGCATTCGAAAGTGCCTTAATCAGGTTGATGAGCACATTGTTTATTATTTCCCTGTCGGGATCGGAATCTCCCGAGCCCCACAGGGTTGATAGGGACAAGTCGCTGACTGGTCTGCGGGGCAGCGGCAGCCTCATGAACTCGTCCTTGGCGATATTCAGGTGGGCTTCCAGTTCTCTGGCAATAATTAAACCCTTTTTCGTCAGGTGATTATCGAATGATGGGGAGAATATTCTCATCTAGAGGTTTTTTCGTTCCACATTGTAAAATACCTTGACGACATGTATAACTTGAATAAAACAGCTCAACAGGCACAGCAACCAATGAGCCTCCTGCAGGCTCAGCAGGCCTACAATGCCCAGGCAGAAAAAGTTAAGCGGCTGTCTGAGGAGGGCGCCCATCCCGATCCAAACCAGGAGAGGAAGAGGTTAGCTGTGTTGCAGAAGGAGGAGCATGAGAGGATCAGGCTCCTCAACCTAACTTTTGAGATGCAGAACGCATCAGGCGCCCAGACCCGCGGTCGTCATCAGGCAGGGATAGAGGCAATACTGAACAATGATGAGGCCGCCCTGTCCCAGATGAGTGCCGAGCAGTATGTTCAGTTGAGGGACAGGTTCCTGAAAACTGCCCCAAAGATACAGGCTGGAGAGGATGTGAAGGCCTATTCTGATAGGGTGAGGGAATGGATATCAACCTACAACGCTTCTGGAGACCTTGTTGACAACTGGACCAAGAGGGTTGTGGCAGAGCATCAGCGTCAGGTCGCGGCCAGAAGTCAGCGTGAACAGCAGGCTCAGGCAGACAGGAGCAGGCGCATGCAGCAAGAGGCCGAGAGAAGAAGGGCGATGGAGAGCAGGAGGAGATGACTCCTGTAACAGCCATGAATTGGATAAAAAGAGCAAAATCAAAATCAAAAGGTAAGAAGAAATCTTACGATCCCAATCCATGGGCGGTATGCACAAAATCCGTCGGCAGGGATGATCCCGACAAATACGAGAGATGCGTGCTTGATGTCAAGAAGAAGCAGAAGTGATTCTGCTGCTCAGGCAGTCGCCTGACCTGCCAATGACTGCTTCATGGCCGTGATGAGAGACTTGGGTATGATGGCGTATCTTCCAGTGAATTTATACTGAGAAGATGCATCATCATACTCAACCTCAGCCCAAAACTTAGAGTCTGCATTTTCATAAGGACCATAAAATCCTGTGTTCTCAGGACTACCTGAGCTGAACCAGTACTGCTGATTGTCAGACATGATCATCTGAATCAGAGTCTGGTCAGAGACCGCAGGGGCATTCGGTAAAGATTTTATTTCAGCGATGACAGTCTGCGCATCCTTCGCCTGCGGAGCGGCTGCTGCAGCTGGTGCTTGAACCTGTGCAGGGGCAGATGGGATCGCTTGGGGGGCGACATCAGCTTGGAGGGCAGGCAGCGAGCCAAGTTCCTCGTTGATGATGTTCACAGCAGCTGCAACTGCACGCTCGCCTGTCACCCCTCCGAGTACTCCTGGGGTGGACCTGAATGCCCACTTGATTGCATCTTCCTTGTTCCCAAGGACACCGGAACCCGAAAGGCGGGACAGGTAGTAGTTGAGAACATCTCTCTTCATGTCGGGGGGGAGCGCATTGTAGTGCCTCCCACCGATGGATATGAGGTAGGTTTTGCCTGAAGACATCCAGCCCTCTGCCTCCTTCTTGAGGGGGCTTTCCTGGGCAACCTGGCTGCCCGCTGCGGGCTTTGCCGTCGCAGGTGTCTTTGGGGTTGGTGGTCTGCCAGAGACGACAGGAGGGGTTCTCTGGGCCTGTGCCAGACGAGCCATGTCCCTGAATGAATCTAGAACAAAAGCCGCATGCTTGGGATTTTGTAGAGGCGTCAGAGGGCCGAAGCCGCCATAGATTTTATCCACCTTGGCCACCTCCTGACGGTCTCAATTCTCCAGTCATTACCCAATTGGCGGAACCGCTCTGAGGATCGTAGACCACCCTGTACTGGACATCAACAGGCTGACCATTGTAATCATGCGGCCCATGCCAAATCTCCATGGATCCATCCTCGCCAGTCATCGGCTGACTTGTCTGCGTGGCTGCAGGATTCATGGTCAGTGGGCTCCTCGCTGGAGCGGTGGGAGCGGAGGGGGCTGCAGCGCCCTGTGGCGCAGTTCGCCTGCTTCCAGGGGGTGCGTAGTTGCCCGAAGAGCCAAGATAGCCTGCGGCTGTGGCTCCGATGGGTCGATTCTGTCTGGATGGAACGATGGCGTTACCAGGAACCGCAGTTGCAAGGGCTTCTGCAGCTGACTGGGTCGCAGAGGGGGCGACAGCCTGTGCAGGGGCAGATGAGGAGGAGTCCATACTCCGCATCCTCTGCGCGCCTGAAATCTGGTTGTTCTGCGATTCTTTTATCATGTTGTTATGGATTGTTTTCAATCACCTGATGGAGCCGGTGCGCCTGGAGGCGCTGGGGGCCCCTTCGGTGCGCCTGCTGGTCCGCCTCCACCTGGAGGCCCCTGCATCCTGAACTGCATGTCCTTCGGAGGCTGACCACCAGGACCCTTCATGAGGGCTTCGTACTGGGCCTTCTCGCGGTTTATCTTGTCCATCTCAGCCTTGCGTTTCTCTGCCTCTGCGCCAAGCATCTGCTGACCCTTGATGCCAAAGCCGCCGCCTGCGATGCCAACCTGATTGGCCATTTCTGCCATCTTGTTGTTGAGCATGTCTTTTGCCTCCTGAACCGCCAGGGAGGTGCGCGGAGACATTCCTGCGATGGAGTCGAGAATGGGTATCAGGGCCATGTATGATTTCTGGGCGGCCTGGTACCTGGCTGGGTCGACATTGTATCCAGAGAAAACCTCCCCAATACTCTTGTCTCCAGTCGTCTTGTTCCACAGCCACTTGCCACCTTCCCAGAGTGCGGGGATGGCGGCACCTATAGCGAGGGGAACGCCAAAGGCCTCCTTCTTGAGGGCAGGCTTGCCGTTCTCATCGGGGGTGATGTACCCCTTCTGCATCCCCGCATCGAGCCACTGTTGATTTGATATTTTTATCTTCTTGTTTGCCATTTTTTTACTCATTTCAACGGGGTAGACCAGCGGGTGCTGGAATCACGGGTCCGGCCATCCGCCTCTGGTATGCCTGCATTGCGGCATCACGTGCCTGCTGTGCCTGCTGGAGCTGTGCCTGATATTCCTGCTGCTCGGTCGCATATTGTGGATTTACGCCCTGCTGCGCCTGGGCGTTCTGGTTCATGTGCTGTATGGTGTCAGTCACGGCAACAGCAACGAGATCGAGGTACTTGTCAATCGCAGAAGACATCCCCTTCATCCGTGGGGCGAGTTGGTTGAATCTGGCAACATTCTGAGCTATTTCAGCCTGCTTCTGTGGGTTCATGGCGAACTCTGCATGGGGGGCAGGGCTGCCCTTAAGTTTGTTTTTTGCCCACCCAATGAATGCTGAACCGGCAAGGGCTCCGCCAAGTAGGCCACCCGCAATACCCAGGGTGCCACCTATGCCACCTGCTCTCGCCAGGAGGTTGCTACCCATGCTTTTGACGCCACCAAAGAAACCTGCCGCAGGTGCAGCTGCTCCTGCGACAGCGGGTGCGGCTGCACCTGCAGCAGTTGCCGCAGCGGGTACGGCTGCGGCAGCGGTGCTTGCTGCAGAAGCGGCTGTAGATGCGACATTGGGAATTTTCGGAGCGGTATTGCGCACCCTCTTCCTTCCTGGAGAAGGGGATGGCCCTGCTGAACCGCCTGCTGTGCCACCCCATGGCAACACTGGGCCAAGTTGA
>Ga0129333_10000276_pt1 | contig 38600 bp, 35 predicted proteins | sample CPB6_08_DNA_FD_94474 | JGI IMG/M metagenome (GOLD analysis project Ga0129333, IMG submission 94474) | Freshwater to marine salinity gradient microbial communities from Chesapeake Bay, USA - CPBay_Sum_0.6_0.8_DNA | ecosystem: Environmental > Aquatic > Marine > Coastal | place: USA: Chesapeake... | reverse complement strand
GCCGGACTCGAAGTAGCGGACCTCGGGGTCGCGGCCGGCCCGGCCGACGAGGGTCACGGAATTGACGCCCATGGCGTTCTCCTGAAAAGCGTTGGATCAATGATGCAGCTCCCGGTGGGCTGCTTCGTTGGGAGAGTTCCACCCTTGGGCCCGGTTGTTCCACCCGGTCCCCCTCTGGTCAGGTCGGCAGGCGGGAACGCACAATCCTTCTATGATTCGCGCCGCTTCGCGGCTCCGCTGTGTTCTTCAGACGATTCCAGCTCTCCCGCGACATCGGCATCGATCTGGGGACCGCCAACACGCTGATGTACGTGTCCGGCAAGGGCATCGTGCTGCAGGAGCCCTCGGTGGTGGCCCTCGACCTGGAGCGCGGTGTTCCCCTGGCGGTGGGTGACGAGGCCAAGCTGATGCTCGGCCGCACCCCCGGCAACATCCGGGCCGTGCGCCCGCTGCGCGACGGCGTCATCGCCGACTTCGACGCCGCCGAGCAGATGATCAAGTCGTTCATCCGCAAGGGCAATGAGGGGCGTGGCATCGTGGCGCCCCGCCTCGTGATCGGCATCCCCAGCGGTGTCACCGGCGTGGAGCGCCGCGCCGTGCGCGAGGCCGGCCTGGCCGGCGCCCGCGAGGTGCACCTGATCGATGAACCGGTGGCAGCCGCCATCGGCGCTGGCCTGCCGGTCACCGAGCCGGTCGGCACGATGATCGTGGACATCGGCGGCGGTACCACCGAGGTGGCCGTGCTGTCGCTCGGCGGCACCGTGCTCAGCGAATCGGTGCGGGTGGCCGGCGATGAGCTCAGCGACGCCATCACCGTCTACCTCAAGAAGGTGCACAACCTGGTGGTGGGTGAGCGCACCGCCGAGGACATCAAGATCCGCATCGGCTCCGCCTTCCCCGATGCGGCCCATGACGAGACCGCCATGGATGTGCGCGGTCTGCACCTGCTGTCGGGTCTGCCGCGAACCATCAACGTCCGTGCCGGTGACGTGCGTGAGGCCATGGCCGAGCCCCTGAACGTGATCGTCGAGGCCGTCAAGCGCACGCTGGAGCGCACCCCGCCCGAGCTGGCTGCCGACATCGTGGATCGCGGCATCATGCTTGCCGGCGGCGGCGCCCTGGTGCGTGGCATCAGCGATCTGATCAGCCACGAAACCGGAATCCTGGTTCACGTGGCTGAAGACCCGCTGCTGTGCGTGGTCAATGGCTGCGGCCAGGTGCTGGAGGACTACAAGCGTCTGGAGCGGGTCCTCGACACGCCTGACTTCTCCAGGACCGCCGCCTGAACGCGATGCCCGGGCGCTGGTTCCGCGTCCCCACCCTGCACAAGATCGCCGCGGCCTGGCCCTGGTGGCTGCTGGTGGCGGCGCTGCTTGGGGTGCGGCTGAGCAAGGGAGCCTTCCTTCTGGATGCCTATGCCCTGCTGAGCCGTCCGTTCTGGCCCGGTTCCGCCCAGTCCGAATGGCTGCGCTCCGGTCAGCGTCTCTCCGATCAGGCGCGGCTGGTCGAGCTGGAGCGCGATAACCAGCGCCTGCGTCAGATGCTGCAGCTCGATCGCGCCGGCCAGACCCTGGTGAGCGCCCCCGTGATTTCCCGGGAGCCCGCCGGCTGGTGGCAGCAGCTGGAGCTCGGCAAGGGTCGCCGCGATGGCATTGCCGCCGGCGATGCCGTGCTGGCTCCCGGTGGGCTGCTCGGGCGTGTTGCCAGCACTACCCCCACCACGGCGCGGGTGGTGCTGCTCACCGATGGCTCCAGCCGCATCGGTGTCTGGGTGGGTCGCACCCAGCAGCACGCCTTGCTGATCGGTCTGGGAACAGCCCGGCCGCGCCTGGTCTTTCTGGAGAAGGATCCAGGTGTGCGCCCTGGTGACGTGGTCACCACCTCCCCGGCCAGCACCCTGTTGCCCCCCAATCTCACGATCGGCGTGGTGCAGACCCTCGATGAACAGGCGGTTCCGGCCCCTGAGGGACTGGTTCAGCTCAGTGCCCCGGTGGATGCGGTGGACTGGGTTCAGGTCGTGACCCGCTGAGCATGGGTGTGTTGCATCGACAGGGCTGGTGTGGGGCCACGGGTCTGGCCGTGCCGCTGCTCAGCCTCGCCTCGCCGGCCTTCCTCAAGATCGCCGGTGTGGCGCCCAGCTGGGCCGTGCTCTGGCTGCTGCCCTGGGCGCTGGTGGATGGTCCCGGTTCGGGCGCCGTTGCCGGTGCCGCCCTCGGTCTGGTGCTGGATGCTCTGCACAGCGGCGACGCCAGCCAGGTGCCGGTGTTGGTGCTGCTCGGCTGGTGGTGGGGCCGCATCGGCCGCCGCGGTGCCCCGATCGAGCGCAGTTTCAGCCTCGGTCTGCTGGCCCTGCTGGGAGCGTTGGCGCTCGGTCTGAGCCTGATGCTGCAGTTGTTCTGGCAGGGAGCGCTGCCGCTCCCGCTGGCCGGATGGCACACCCTGGTGGCGCAGAGTCTGGTCACCGCCCTGTTGGCTCCGCTGGTCTGTTCGCTGTTGCTGCTGCGCTGGCGCCAGGTGGTGGGATGGCGGGGATGAACGCGATGGAGCGGCGGTCGATGGTGTTGCGCATCGGCTGGAAGGGTGTGCCGGGCCGTCCCGGTGCCGGTTCCCGACGACGGCTGGCAGCCCTGGTGGCGGCCACCGGCCTGGCCATTGCCGGTGTCGCCACCGCTCTGAGTGCCTGCCGTGCGCCCCGGCCTGCTGCCACCGCGCCCGTGCGCACGATCCAGTTCTGGACCCTGGATCTGGCCCCGAAGTTCAACGGCTTCATCCAGGCCGCCATCGCCGACTGGGAGCGGCGCCACCCCGGCACCGACGTGGTCTGGACCGATGTGCCCTGGGCGTCGGTGGAGCGCAAGCTGCTGGCGGCGGTGTTCGCCCGCACGGCTCCCGATGTGGTGAACCTCAATCCCCTGTTCGCCGCCAACCTGGCCAGCAAGGGGGGCCTGCTGCCCCTCGATCCCGTGTTGCCCGCCGGTGCCGAGCGGTCCTATCTGCCGCGGATCTGGCAGGCGGGCCGCAGTCCCGGGCCTGATGGTGTCAGCCATCAGTTCGCGATTCCCTGGTACCTCACCGCCCGCATCACCCTGGCCAATACCCGCCTGCTGCGCCAGGCGGGCTACAGCGCCCCGCCGCGCCACTGGCGCGACCTTCCGGCCTACGCCGAGGCGGTCCGACGCCGCACCGGCCGCTACGCCCTGTTCGTGACCGTGGTGCCGGACGACTCGGCCGAACTGCTCGAAAGCCTGGTCCAGATGGAGGTGACCCTGCTCGATTCCCGGCAGCGGGCGGCGTTCAACAGCCCCGCCGGCCGCCGCGCCTTCGCCTTCTGGACCGACCTCTATCGCCGCGGCCTGTTGCCGCGCGAGGTGGTGAGCCAGGGCTACCGCCGCGCGATCGAGCTCTATCAGAGCGGGGAGCTGGCCCAGGTGGGCAGTGGCGCCGAGTTCCTGCGCAGCATCCAGACCAACGCTCCCGGTGTGGCGGCCGCCACACGTCCCTTTCCGCCGATCACCGGCGCCTCCGAGGCGGCCAACGTGGCCGTGATGACCCTGGCGGTGCCGAAGCAGAGCCGGGTGGCGCCGCTGGCGGTGGATTTCGCCCTCTTCCTCACCGACGCCGCCAACCAGGCCCGCTTTGCTGCGCAGGCGCGTGTGCTGCCCTCCTCGCCCCTGGCTCTCCAGCAGCTTCAGGCCGGTCTGCGCGCTGAGCGCCCCGCCGATCAGCCGGCAGCCCTGGTGCGACAGGCGCGGCTGCTCTCGGCCGACACCCTGGCCCGCGCTGAGGTGCTGGTGCCCGCCAGCCCCGGCGTGAAGCGTCTCCAGGCGATTCTGTACACCCAGTTGCAGCGGGCGATGCTGGGTCAGCTCAGCAGCGAGGCGGCCCTGGCGGAGGCGGAGCGGCAGTGGAATGCCTACGCCGAGGCGCGCTGGCCCACGGACCTGGGCGTGGGGGTTGGGCGCTGATCCGCTGGAGGGCACCGGCAGGCTTGCGAGGGGGCTGGTTTTTTGGTTGACGCGGAAGAAATCCTTAAGACTTGACCCCTGAGTCCGTCCTGTCAGGGGTTTGAGGCTCCGCCTGTCCACCCTGAGAGGTATCGTTGCGCTTCTTCATGCCGTGATCTGGGTATGCCCCTCGACGAGCAGCACCGGCAGGGTGATGCCGCAGAGGATGGTGGGTCCGGAGCCGACGGCGGTGATCACCGCGCCACCCTGCTCGTCGTCGACGACGAACCGGCGGTGCGTCGTGTGCTGGTGATGCGCCTGCAACTCGCTGGTTACCGCGTGGTCTGCGCGGAGGACGGCGAGGAGGCCCTCAGCCTCTTTCACAAGGAGCAGCCCGATCTCGTCGTGCTCGACGTGATGCTGCCCAAGCTCGATGGGTTCGCCGTCTGCCGGCGCCTGCGGGCTGAATCCTGTGTGCCGATCATCTTCCTTTCGGCCCTGGATGCCATCGCCGAGCGCGTGGCCGGCCTAGATCTCGGTGCCGACGACTACCTACCCAAACCCTTCAGCCCCAAGGAGCTCGAAGCCCGCATCGCCACGATCCTGCGGCGCGTCGGCCGCGGCTCCGCCGGCAGCGAGCCCCGCGATGTGCCGGTCGGTCAGGGGGTGCTGCGGGTCGGTGATCTGGTGGTGGACACCAACCGTCGCCAGGTCACCCGCGATGGTGAGCGCATCGGGCTCACCTACACCGAGTTCAGCCTGCTGGAGCTGCTGTTCCGCGAGCCGGGTCGGGTGGTCCCCCGCGCTGAGATCCTTGAGCAGCTCTGGGGCTACCCGCCGCGCCGCGCTGCCGATCTACGTGTGGTGGATGTCTATGTCGCCCGTCTGCGCGGCAAGCTCGAGCCCGACCCGCGCAATCCCGAGTTGATCCTGACGGTGCGCGGAACTGGCTACGCCTCCCAGCGGGTCGGCGATGCCGGTCCTGCCGCCATGCCCGCCGCCAGCTGATCCAGCGCCGGATCTGTGGGGCTCGCTCCGCGCTCCTGCAGGATGGCCGGCAGCTGAATCCAACAGGGCCCTTGTCTGAGCTGCGTGAGACCCGCCTTGAGAAAGGCAAGGCCCTGGCGGCCCTGGGCCAGGGGCCCTATGCCCTGCGCTTCGAGCCCAGCCATCGCACCGCTGCGCTGCAGGAGGCCCATGCCGACCTGCCCAACGGTGAGGAGCGCGATGTGGCCGTGGCCGTGGCTGGCCGGGTGATGACGCGCCGCGTGATGGGCAAGCTGGCCTTCTTCACCCTGGCCGATGACAGCGGTCCGATCCAGCTCTATATCGAGAAGGCCACCCTCGCCGGCTCGATGCCGGACGACCCTGAAGCCTTCGTCCATCTCACGTCCCTGGTGGATGCCGGCGATCTGATCGGGGTGCAGGGCACCCTCCGCCGTACCGACCGCGGTGAGCTGTCGGTCAAGGTCCTGCAATGGCAGATGCTGAGCAAGAGTCTGCAGCCCCTGCCGGACAAGTGGCATGGCCTGGCCGATGTGGAGAAGCGCTATCGCCAGCGCTATCTCGATCTGATCGTGTCGCCCCACACGCGCGAAACCTTCCGCCGCCGTGCCCTGGCCGTCAGTGCCATCCGCCGCTGGCTGGATGAGCGGGGCTTCCTGGAGATCGAGACGCCCGTGCTCCAGAGCGTTCCCGGTGGCGCTGATGCACGCCCGTTCGAGACCCACCACAACGCTCTCGATCTGCCGCTCACCCTGCGCATCGCCACCGAGCTGCATCTCAAGCGTCTGGTGGTGGGCGGCTTTGAGCGGGTCTACGAGCTGGGTCGCATCTTCCGCAACGAGGGGGTGAGCACCCGCCACAACCCGGAGTTCACCTCGATCGAGGTGTACCAGGCCTATGCCGACTACACCGACATGATGGATCTCACCGAGCAGCTGCTCGCCCATGTGTGCCAACAGGTGTGTGGCACCACCCGCATCACCTATCAGGGCACCGAGATCGATCTCACCCCCCCCTGGCGGCGGGCCACCATGCACGACCTGGTGCAGGACGCCACCGGACTGGACTTCACGGCCTTCAGCAGCCGCGCCGAGGCCGCTGCCGCCATGGAAGCCAAGGGCCTGGAGGTGCCGGCTCTGGCCGATTCGGTCGGTCGCCTGCTGGTGGAGGCCTTTGAGCAGGCGGTGGAGGGCACCTTGATCCAGCCCACCTTCGTGATCGATTACCCGGTGGAGAACTCGCCGCTGGCCCGGGCCCACCGCAGCAAGCCTGGCCTGGTGGAGCGCTTTGAGCTGTTCATCGTCGGCCGTGAAACCGCCAACGCCTTCAGCGAGCTGATCGACCCGGTGGATCAGCGCCAGCGCCTTGAGGCCCAGATGGCCCGCAAGGCCGCCGGCGACGACGAGGCCCAGCAGGTGGACGAGGACTTCATCCATGCCCTTGAGGTGGGGATGCCCCCCACCGGCGGCCTGGGCATCGGCATCGATCGCCTGATGATGCTGCTCACCGACAGTCCCTCGATCCGCGATGTGATCGCCTTCCCGCTGCTGCGGCCGGAGCAGCGTTCGGATGCAGCTGGCTGATGCTGGAGTTCCGGCCGGCGACTGGCCTGCCGGAGGGTTCAGCCGGTGGGCTCGGGGCCCGGAACCCATGCAATGGGATAATTGACCCTAGTCGGTAGTATGCCCCTGCCGGGGCCAGCGATTCCATGAGTGGTGAGCGCGTCGGTTTCCGCTTCAAGCACGCAGATGCGGTGGTGAAGCGCAATCCGCAGGGGCGCTCCCGCCGCGGCTGGGTGATGGAGCCGGTGGAGCAGACCACCAGCCGTGGCACCAAGATGCCCGCCTACAGGATTCGCTGGCGCGACAGCGAACGGCCCGAGATCGTTCTGCAGCACATGCTGATCGCTGATCCCGACCCCACCCCGCCGCCGGAGGGCGTCAGCCTGGTGCCTCCCGCCCCCAAGGGTTGAACGCCGTCACGACCAGCCCCTGAGGCGATAGCCCTGCCGTTGCAGCAGCTTCAACAGCAGGACGCCCATCGCTGATCAGCTCCGCTGGCGGCGGCGCAGCACTTCCAGTTCCTGCTCGGCCTCGAACCGCGCCCAGGCCTGCTCCAGGTCTGGTGTCGATGGTGTTCCGGACTTGGACCCGGTGGTGTGGCCGCCTGCGCCGGTTGCCGTTGAGGCCTGCTGGCGCTGCTGATCCTGTTGCAGCGTGAGTTCGAGTTCGGCGTAGGCCTGGCCCAGGGCCTCCAGCAGCTGCCAGCGCTGCCGGCCTTGCTCCATCAACGCCGCCACATGGGCTTCGGCTCGGGAGGCCAGATCGCCGGCCCCGGCCTGCTGCGCCCGTTGAACCCGCCCCTGCCACTGCTGGATTGTGGCCGCCTGCTGCAGCAGTTCGGCCCGCAGGGTATCCGCCTGCTGGCTCAGCTCCTGCCGACGTTGCCGCAGCCGCTGGCTGCGCTCGTGCTGTTCCTGATCCTGCAGGAGTGCCTCCTGAGCCGGGTTGGCCCGCAGAAAGGCTTCCAGCTGCTGATCGAGCCTGGCCTCCAGCTGCTCAAACCAGCCGCCGCCGCTCCCATCCGCTGCAGGGCTGCTCACGCCGGTTGCTGCGGGGCGCGGGTGATCAGGGGCGCCTCGATCTCCTCCTGCAGGGGCGTGATCGCTGCCTCGCGGGAGCGCAGCAAGAGCTGCGTGAGCCTGGCGATGCCGCCTTCCCCGAGGTCCTGGCTGGCCAGCTTCTCGAAGGCCGCTCCGTAGAGGGTCTCCAGTTCGGCGATCAATCCTTCGCGCATGGCGCGCACGGCCCGGCGTTGCTCCTCTCTCGACATGGCTGTGGCTGCGGCGGGGGTCACGCGTCCGAGTCTGCCTGGACCAGCAGGTGCAGGCTGAGATCCTCTGCCGGGTCGCTCCAGCGACCGGCGCCTCGCCAGCCGGCCTTCGCCGCCAGCGCCAGGAAGTCGTCCGGGCCGTACTTGGCGCTGGTTTCGGTGATCAGCCGTTCGCCCGCGCCAAAGCGCCAGTCGTGGCCGGCGACATGCACCGTCTGGGCCTGGTCAGCGACCAGGGCCATTTCGATGTGGCTGGCCTCGGCAATCCACCGCGCTTCGTAGCGAAACCGCTCCAGCTCGAACGTGCCGGCCAGGTCGCGGTTCAGGCGTGTGAGCAGGTTGTGAGCGAAGGCGGCTGAGAAGCCGGCCGCGTCGTTGTAGGCCGCCTCCAGGCGCTGCACCGGCTTGGGCTGGTCGATGCCGATCAGTAGCTTGCCGCCTGGCCCCAGCAGCCGGCGGAACTGCGTCAGCAGCCGCTCCGCCTCGATCATGGTGAAGTTGCCCAGGGAGCTGCCGGGGAAAAAACCCAGATGGGCGGTCCCGCTGAGCAGCGGGTGGTCCGGCAACGCGTCCAGTTCGCTGTAGTCGCAGCAGATGCCCAGGATCGGCACGGTCGGGTGGCGCTGCTGCAGCCGCCCGCACGCCGCGCTCAGGTGCTCGGCACTGATGTCGAGAGCCACGTAGGCCGGCTCCAGTCCGGCGCACTCCAGCGCCGCCAGCAGCGGGCTCACCTTGCGGGCGCTGCCGGCGCCGAATTCCACCAGGGTGCCGCGCCCGAGGGCGGTGGCGATCGCCGCCGCCTGCCGCTCCAGCAGGGCCGTTTCGGTGACGGTGAGGCTGTATTCCGGCTGCTCGCAGATGCGATCGAACAGGCGTGAGCCCTCTGCGTCGTAGAGGAACCAGGCGGGCAGCTGCTTTGGCGTGCGGCTGAGCCCCTCGATCACCAGTCGGTGCACGTCGGCCGGGGCGGGATGCAGATCCAGCAGCTCAGACATCGCGGGCCAGGCGCAGACCACTGGCCATCCAGCGGCTCGCCGGTGGATAGAAATTGCGATACGTCAGCCGGGCGTGACCAGCCGGCGTCAGGAAACAGCTGCCGCGCAGCACGAACTGGGAGGTCATGAACTTGCCGTTGTACTCACCCACGGCCCCGGCTGCCGCCCTGAAGCCTGGATAGGGGCGGTAGGGGCTGGCGGTCCATTGCCACAGGCAGCCGTTGGCCTCGGGGAGGTCGGAGGCTGCGGCCACTTCCCACTCTGCTTCGCTCGGGAGGCGGGCGCTGGCCCAGCGGGCGTAGGCATCCGCTTCAAACCAGCTCAGGTGCCGCACCGGCGCCTCCGGCCGGCGCGGAAGCCGGCCCGCCAGGGTGAATTCCCACTCGTCGCGCCAGTAGCGGGGCGCCCGCCAGCCCCGCTGCTGCACCACCGCCCAGCCTTCGCTCATCCACAGCTCCGGCCGTTCGTAGCCGCCATCGGCGATGAAGTCGGCGTACTCGCCGTTGCGCACCAGCCGATCGGCGATGGCGAAGGGCTCCAGCCAGACGCGATGTCGCGGCGCCTCGTTGTCGAAATGAAAGCCGGTGGCGGTGCACCCATGGCCGATGTCCACCAGCCCTCCCGCCTGGGGCAGCCAGCCGCAGGCGGCAGCCGCCGCGGGCATCCAGTTGCGCCTGTAGGTCAGTTCCGGATGGCAGCGATCTCCCGCCAGGCCGTTCCCTGCCGGCGGGTCCCCGGTCAGGGGGTAAGCCACCGGTTCCAGCGGGTTGCGGCTGAAGCCATCGAGCAGATCCATCAGCAGCAGCTCCTGGTGCTGCTGCTCGTGCTGCAGCCCCAGCTCAACCAGGGCCAGTCCTGCCGCATCGTCCGCCACCTGCAGCTGCTCCACCAGCTCCTCCATGGCGGCCGTCACCCGTCGCCGCCAGGTCAGCACCGCGCTGATCGGCGGCCGCGTCAGCAGACCCCGCTCCGGCCGCGGCTGCCGTGGCCCCACCGTCTCGTAGTAGCTGTTGAACAGATAGCGCCAGCGTGGGTCGGCTGGCTCGTAGCTGCTGCGGCCAGCCGGTTGCTGCCGCAGCAGAAACTCCTCGAAGAACCAGCTGGTGTGACCCAGGTGCCATTTGGCCGGGCTGGCATCGGCCATGCCCTGCAGGCAGAGGTCCTCGTCTTCCAGACCGGCGATCAGCGCCTCGCTGTGCTCACGGATCCGCCGCAGTCGGGTGAGCAGGGCAGCGGCGGGCGGCAACCCCATCGCGGTGGTGTGTCTGGCGTGATCTTAAGCGCCTGGAGCAGCAGCGTCCGGAGCAGGCCTGCCAGCGCCCCTACGATCGCGCCAGAGCAGATTTCCGGCGCCGAGCGCATGGTTGCCAGCACCCAGCCCCCCTCAACCGGTATCACCGCAGGCTTCGTGGGTGCGGTCGGCAACACGCCGCTGATCCGCCTGAACGCCCTCAGCGCGCTGACCGGTTGCGAGATCCTCGGCAAGGCCGAGTTCATGAACCCCGGTGGGTCGGTCAAGGATCGTGCGGCCCTCGGCATCCTGCTGGAGGCGGAGGAGCAGGGGCTGCTGCAGCCCGGCGGCACGGTTGTGGAGGGCACCGCCGGTAACACCGGCATCGGCCTCACCCATCTCTGCAACGCCCGCGGCTACAAGGCCCTGATCGTGATTCCCGACACCCAGTCGGCCGAGAAGATCGGCCTGCTGCGCAGCCTCGGCGCTGAGGTGCGCACGGTGCCGGCGGTGCCCTACCGCGATCCCAACAACTACGTGCGTCTTTCGGGCCGCATCGCCGAGGAGACCTCCGGCGCCGTCTGGGCCAATCAGTTCGACAACCTGGCCAACCGCCGGGCCCACTACAACTCCACCGGCCCGGAGATCTGGCAGCAGACAGGCGGCCGCATCGACGCCTGGGTGGCGGCCACCGGTACGGGCGGCACCTACGCCGGCGTGGCGCTCTACCTGAAGGAGCAGAACCCCGCCGTGCGCTGCGTGCTGGCCGATCCCCACGGCAGCGCGCTCTACAGCTGGGCCACCGATGGCAGCCTCACCAGCGAGGGCAGCTCGATCACCGAGGGCATCGGCAACAGCCGTGTCACCGCCAACCTGGAGGGCGCCCCGGTGGATGACGCCGTGCGCGTCGCCGATCAGCAGGCCCTGGCCACGATCTACGACCTGCTCTGGCAGGAGGGGCTGTTCCTGGGGGGATCGGTGGGCATCAACGTGGCCGCCGCAGTCGAGACGGCGCGGCGGATGGGCCCAGGCCACACGATCGTGACGGTGCTGTGCGACAGCGGTGACCGCTACCGGTCACGGCTTTATGACGCGGCCTGGCTGGCTGGCAAGGGTTTGCAGCAACCTGTGCGCGCAGCCTGAACCCGGTGATGACCACGGTGCAAGCGGGGGACCGGATCGGCGAGCGCTACCGGCTTGAGGTGGAGCTCGCCCAGGGCAGCCAGGGGGTCCTTTGGCGTGCCAGCGATCAGCTCGCCGCCCAGGCGCCGGTGGTGCTGCGCTGGATTGCCGCCGCTCAGCCACAGCTGCAGGAGCAGGTTCGCGCCCTCTGGCCTCGTCTGCAGGGGGTGCTGCATCCCCAGGTACCGCGCTTCGGGTCGCTGATCCAGCAGGACGCTGATCTGTGGCTGGTGCGCGAGTGGCAGGAGGGGCGCACCTATGCCGAGCTGCTGCAGGCTCGCCGCGAGCGTCAGCTGGTGTTCGGCGCCGGCGAGGTGCTGTTGCTGCTGCGGCAGCTCCTGCCCGTTCTCTCGGTGCTGCACAGCCAGCAGTTGATCCACGGTGATCTGACCCCCGCCAACCTGCTGCGCCGCGAGCGCGATGGCCTGCCGGTCCTGCTCGATTTCGGTCTGGTGCGCGGGACGGCGGTGCCCCCCGACGGGGAGAGGTTGCTGGGCGTCACCCCTGGCTATGGCCCACCGGAGCTCGTCCGCGGTGATCAGGCCGAGCCCTGGATGGATCTGTTCGGTCTCGGGGTGGTCGGCCTCGTGCTGCTCAGCGGTGAGGAGCCGGCGCAGCTGCTGGATCCGGTCACGCTCGCCTGGCGCTGGCCCGCGGCCCTGGATGATCAGCCGCAGCTGCGCGCTGCCCTGGAGCGGCTGCTCAGCCCGGAGCCCTCGCAGCGCTTCCGCTCGGCCGCGGCAGCACTGGAGGTGCTGCAGCAGGTGCCGATGCCCGACAGCACAGGCCCCGTCGCCCGTGCGGATCGCACGGTCGTGCTGGTGCCTCCGCCGGCGCCGGTGCTGGAGCTGCCCCCCCTGAACCCGGTGGCGCCGGTGCAGCCGGCTGCGGCTCCCTCGGCGCGTCGCCGGCAGCTGCAGCGGGAGGAGGAGGCCGAAGGGCGCCTCTGGCCGGTGGTGCTCGCCCTGGTGGTGTCCGCGGTGGTGGGAACGGTGCTGGGATGGTTGCTGCTCAGCCGCGGCCGTGTCGCGGCACCCACGGGGGAGTCGGGGTTGCAGTTGCCCAGCAGCCTGCCCCCGGCGGAGGTGGATCAGCGCCAGCAGCTGCTCAACCGCCTGCGGGCGCTGCAGATCGAGCGCGGCTGGTTCTTGCGGCTGGTGGATGCCAGCCTCCTGGCCCAGTACCCGGAGCGGGGTGGGCGCCTGCCCGCCGACAGCCTGGATGACGCACCGCTGCGCAAGGTGTGGAATCAGCTGGCGGAGGAGTGGCTCAGCCGGGTGGAGACCCTGCCGCTGGAGCTGCGCACCCGTCTCGGTGGGTTCACCAGCGGTGACTGGCGGCGCCGCCAGTCGGCTCTGGTGGCCCAGGGGCTCAGCCCCCAGGTGGTGGAGCAGCTGGTGTCCGCCAGCGCCCAGGGGGTGCTGCCCGGCCGGGCCGCGGTGGATATCCCCCCGGAACCGTTCCGTCAGCTGTGGTTCGCCGCCGCCGAGAAGGCCCTGGCCAATGTCCGCATCGAGCCGATTCAGTCCCGCGTCGGCCAGACCTCCGTGGTCTCCGCCTCGGTGCCAGCCGCTGGAGCCCGCCTGTTCCCGATCCGCCTGCCGGGCCCCAGCCGCCTGGTGCTCGGGGTCAATGGCTCCCCGTTCATGCAGATGACGGTCTTTGCGGCCGATGGCTCCGTGCTCGAAGCCCGTGGCCCCCTGCGGGTCGTGACGATCGAGCGGGTCAGCCGGACTCCGGTCCAGCTGCTGCTCACCAATGACGGTCTGGCACCCGCCATGGTCACCCTGTCGCTGCGCCCTGATCCCCTGCCCCGATCCGCATCGGCCGGATCAGTGCCGGCGCAGCCCGGGCCCCAGCCGACACCGCCCCTGGAGCCGCCTGCCCTGGATCCAGCCCAGCCCGCGCCAGTGAACGATCAGCCTGGAGCTGACGCCGGCCGCGACCGGCTCAACTGAGCACTCAACTGAGCAGCGGCACCAGTTCGCGGATCGTCGCCCCGTTGCCCAGCTCACAGGTCCAGCCCTGCTCTGAGCTGCTGGCATCCGTTGGCAGGTCGGTCGCCTTCAGGCGCAGACTGCGGCCATCGCTGAGCAGCGCCGACAGCAGGGCCGTCTCGGCCGGGCGAAGATCCACCAGCTGATCGTTGCGATCCTGGAAGCGCAGACCGATCTGCCCCAGGTCGCCGCGTTGGCACAGGCGCAGATCGGCCAGGGCCAGGTGCCGGAGCTGGCCGCCGGCGCTGGCCAGCAGCACACTGCTCCCCGCCTTCACCGCTGCCGCACCGACCACGGCCTCGCCGGGCAGAAGCCGCAGCAGGACCGGACCCTGGGCGTTGCGCCCCATCAGTGGCAGGTTGGCTTCATTCACCGTCAGCCGCAGCAGGCGGCCGGTGGAGCTGGCCACCACCAGTTCTTCGCTATCGCGGCAGAGCACCACCCGCTGCAGGCTGACACCATCCTTGAGGCGTAGCACCGACGCCGCCCGGCCCGAGAGATCCTGCATGTCATCGAGGGGCAGTCGCTTGAACCGCCCATCGCTGCTCAGCAGACCGATGCTCGCTCCGGCGGCCGCTTCGGCGGTCGGCAGGGGCAGCAGTTGCACCACCTGTTCGCCGCTCATGCCATCCGGCAGGAATTTCTCGAGGTTGCCCGGTTGCTGCCCGGCGAACTCCCAGCGCAGCAGGGCGACCCGGCCCGCATCGGTGAAGGCGAGCACCGCCGGTTTCGCCGCCACCGGCAGGATCAGTCGCGCCGGTGAGGGGTGATCCCCCAGCGCCGCCGGTTCCTCCAGGTGCAGGCGACCCAGCAGCTGGGGCCCGACGATCTTCACCTGCCCATCGGCCTGGACCACCAGGCGGCCATCGGCGGCGAGCGACTCCAGGGCGCGCTGGCGCTGCAGTTCGGTGCTGGGCCGTGCTGCGGCGGTTCGCTGGGCCACCAGTTCATCGCCCCCTTCCACCAGACGGGTCCGGCGCGGTGTGGCAAAGCGCTTCCTGAGGGCCTTGAACTCGGCCACCATCGCGTCCAGCAGCGCCGGTCGTTCATCGAGCAGGTGCCGCAGGCGCGTGCGCTCCTGGCCCAGATCGTCGGCTTCCTTGCGCAGGCTCTCCTGCTCCAGCCCCGTGAGCCGCCGCAGTGGCATCGCCAGCACGGCATCGGCCTGGCGTTCACTCAGATCCAGTTGCACCTGCAGGCTGGCGCGGGCGCTGGCGGCATCCGGGGCCGCCGTGATCAGGGCGATCACCCGCTGCAGGGCGCCCAGGGCCGTGATCAGACCCTGCACAACCTCCAGCCGGTCCTCTGCCCGCTTGAGCGCATGGCGGGTGCGGCGGATGATCGTCAGTTCCCGGTACTCCAGGAATTCCTGCAGCAGCTCCCGCAGGCTCAGCTGCACTGGTTTGCCGTGCACCAGCGCCAGCAGGATGGCGCCGTAGTTGCTCTGCAGGGCTGTGCGCCGCTGCAGCTCCGTCAGCACGGTTTCCGGGTTGGCATCCCGGCGCAGCTCCACCACCACGCGCATGCCATCGCGATCGCTTTCATCGCGGATGTCGGCGATGCCGGTGATCTTGCCGTCGTTGACCTGCTCGGCCAGCTTCTCGATCCAGCCCGCCTTGCTCAGCTGATACGGCAGCTCGGTGATTACCACGGCGGCGCGCTTGTGGCGTCCCTTGCCCGGCTGCACCTCCTCGAAATGGGCCACGCCCCGCATCGGGATGCTGCCGCGGCCGTTGAGGTAGGTATCGCGCAGACCGCTCCCCGTGAGCACTTCGCCGCCGGTGGGAAAGTCGGGACCGGGCACCAGTTCGAGCAGCTTGTCGTCGCTCAGTTCCGGCCTGCGGATCAAGGCGATCAGCGCATCCACCACCTCGCCCAGATTGTGGGGCGGGATGTTCGTGGCCATGCCCACGGCGATGCCGGTGCAGCCGTTCAGCAGCAGGAATGGCAGCTGGGCCGGCAGCACGGTCGGCTCCTGCTGGGACCCATCGAAGTTGGGTGCGAAATCGACGGTGTCGTTGCCGATCTCATCGAGCAGCGCCTCGTTGGCGATCGGTGCCAGCCGGGTTTCGGTGTACCGCATCGCCGCGGGCGGGTCGTCATCGACCGAGCCGAAGTTGCCGTGGCCATCGAGCAGCGGGTTGCGGCTGGCGAAGGTCTGCACCAGCCGCACCAGGGCGTCGTAGACCGCCTGATCGCCATGGGGGTGGTATTTGCCGAGCACGTCGCCCACCACACGGGCGCATTTGCGGTATGGGCGATCCGGGGTGAGCCCCAGTTCATGCATCGCGAACAGGATGCGCCGCTGTACCGGCTTCAGGCCATCGCGGGCATCGGGCAGGGCCCGGCCCACGATCACGCTCATTGCGTACTCGAGATAGGAGCGCTGCATCTCCTGATGCAGCTCGATCGGCTGGATGCGCCGCTCGTCGGGCGGCTCCGGCAGCGACTGGTCGGGGCGCGCCTTGGGCATCCGTTGCTGCGGCCGGGGGCTTGAAAGTGGCGCTCAGCCTACCGATGCTGGCCAGCGGCGGTCATGGCTCGCCGTCGTCGCTGTTGCCTCCGGCGTTGGCCTGGGCTCGCTCCACATCCGCCTTCAGGGCCGCCTGGCCGAGCAGGCTGCTGGTGGCGGCCCGCAGGCGGTTCCCCCAGAGCTGTTCTTTCTGGTAGGCCTCCAGCACGTAGTTGGGATCGCTCGCCAGGGCCTGATGGGCCAGCTCGATGCTTTCGCTGTTGCCCGGGGTCTTGGCATTGAGCGCGGCGGCCAGGGCCAGCATCGGCTCAGCGGCCGTCGGGCTGATCTTCAGGACTCTGCGCCAGCGCTGCAGAGCCTCGCCGTCCTTGCCCTGCTCGAACAGCACCAGGGCCTGGTTGTTGATCGCTTCCCAGAAATCGCCACGCAGGCCGGAGGCCTTCTCGAAAGCGGCCAGGGCATCACCGTTCTGGCCCATCAGGATCAGAGCATTGCCCAGATCGAAGTAGGCGCCGGGGTTCCGGTTGTCCAGCTTCAGCCCCTCACGGATCAGCTGACTCGCCTGGCTCGGGTTGTTCTGCCGCAGGGCCAGGGCTCCCTGGGCGAACAGGATCACCGGATTGCGGGGATCAAGGGCCCGAGCCCGCTCCAGGGCCACGCCGGCCTGCTTGGGTTGATTGCTGCGCAGCTGTGCTTCAGCTAGCAGCAGCCAGCCGCGGGGATCGTCGGGAATCAGCTGCACCACCAGGGCCGCCAGCCGGGCCGCGTCATCCGCCTGGCCCAGGCGCAGCAGGCGCGCCGCCACCTGGGCGATGCCCAGGCCTGCGCCCTCCAGGTTGTCGGGACCCGGCACCATCACGTAGGGCACCAGTGCCCGTGCCGGCGGCACCGGCGCCAGGCTGACGGCCAGCAGGCCGCCGAGCATCAGGGGCGCCGCCGCCAGGGATCTCAACCAGCGCGCCGCCATCGATGGCCACCAACTGCTGCGCAGCGTAGGCAGAGGTGACGCTGTTGCCCGCGTCTGGATTGAGACCCGCTGCCGCGCTTGCGGACCTTCACGATTCAGGCGCAGCTTCTGCAGCGGCGGCGGCGATGTTGCGTCGCCACATCGCCGGTTTGATCCGCCGCAGGGCGGAGGCCCGCAGCTTCTCGTCCCAGTCCGCGTCGCTCCAGCCCAAGGCTTCAGCGGCTTGCAGGTTCAGCCACCAGGGGCGGGGCTGCAGATCCGGATCGCTGCTCGATGGCAGCGGCTTCCGGTTCCAGGGACACACGTCCTGGCAGATGTCGCAGCCGGCCACCCAGCCCTGCAGGGCGCCGGCGATCGTGGCCGGCAGGGTTTCGGCGCGGTTTTCGATCGTGTGGAAGGCGATGCAGCGGCGGGCATCCACCACGAACGGCTCCACGATCGCGCCGGTGGGACAGGCGTCGAGGCAGGCGCTGCAGGCGCCGCAGGCCGGTGCGGCGGGGGCGTCGGCCGGCAGCTCCAGATCGGTGAGGAGATGGCCCAGCAGCAGCCAGGAGCCCTGGCTGCGATGGATCAGGTTCCCGTGCTTGCCGATCCAGCCCAGACCCGCCTCCTCGGCCCAGGCCTTGTCCAGAAGCGGGGCGCTGTCCACGCAGGCTCGCCAGCGCACCCCAGGCACGCGGCTCTCCAGCCAGCGCCCCAGTGCTCGCAGCCGACCCTCGATGACGCGGTGGTAGTCGCGCCCCCAGCCGTAGCGGGCCACCTTGAGGCTGCCGGGGCTCCGCTCCGCCTGCACGTGATAGTTCAGGCCCACGGCCACCAGGCTGCGCACCCCCTCGAGCAGCTGGGTCACGTCGCGGCGGCGCGGATCATTCATCCAGGTCATGTCGGCCTGATGGCCGGCCGCCAGCCAGCGCTCCAGGGCGGCGCTGCGCAGTCGCAGCCGATCACCGGCCGGCACGGCGGCGATGCCCACGGGATCAAAGCCGAGACGCCGCGCCTCCCGCCTGATCTCCGCCGCCAGTGCTGGATGACCCATGCGCTCACCATCCCTACGATTGCGCGATTGCGTCAGGTCCACTGTGAGTTCTGCAGCCTCCGGCCGTTTCACCACCCTGCTCCGCTGGCTGGGTCTCACCCTGGTGGTGCTGCTGCTCCTGCAGCTGATCGCCGTTCTGATGGTGAATGGCTGGGGTGAGGAGAGCTTCCGCCAGCTGGTGTCCTCCGTGCTGGTGACCCAGGCGCCGATGGCCTTCGTCGGTCTTCTGCTTGTCCTGATCGGGGCCCGTCTGGATGAGCCCCAGTCCCACCGCACCCCTCTGCACTGGCTGGTGGCCGTGATCAGCGGCGTGCTGGCGCTGGGTCTGCTCGTCACGATTCCTGTGTCGATCAGCGCCGATCGCGCCGTCAGCGACGAGGCCGATCAGGCCCTCCGCAGCCAGAAGGGTCAGCTGCAGATGGCCCGCGCCTCGATGCAGGCTCCCGAGGTGGTCAACCAGGTGATCGGCCAGCTTGAGCAGGGTGGTCAGATCCCCGAGAAAGCCAGCCCGGACCAGAAGCGCCAGGCTGCCCGCGCGATCATGGATCGCCAGCTGCAGCAGGCTGAGGGCCAGCTCAAGCAGGCTGAGCAGCGCCGCGATCTGGCCGCCAATCAGCGCCGTATCGGTGGCATCGGCTCCGCGTTCGTGCTGATGGTGGCCTTCGCTCTGCTGGCTCTGGTGGCCGTCCTGTGAGGGCGGCTGGCTAAGTTGCGAAGTGGTTTCTGTCGACCGGAACAGCCGGCCCGCCGTTGGTGCAGTCCAGTCCCAGACCTGATCAGCCGCTGGGCGACCGCCTCCAGCAGGATCTCAAGAACGATCTGATCGCCGGCCTGCTGGTGGTGATCCCCCTGGCCACCACGATCTGGCTGGCCACCACGGTGAGCCGCTTCGTTCTGGCGTTCCTCACCTCCATCCCCAAGCAGCTCAACCCGTTCAACACCCTCAACCCCCTGCTTCAGGAGCTGATCAACCTGGGGCTGGGTCTGTTGGTGCCGCTGCTGGCGATCCTGTTGATCGGTCTGATGGCCCGCAACATCGTCGGCCGTTGGCTGCTCGAGTTCGGTGAGGGAACCTTGCAGCGCATTCCCGTTGCCGGCAGCGTCTACAAGACGCTCAAACAGCTCCTTGAGACCTTCCTGCGCGACAACTCGAGCCGGTTCCGGCGTGTTGTGCTGGTGGAATACCCCCGTGAAGGGCTCTATGCGCTTGGCTTCGTGACCGGCGTGCTGGGCGCCAGCCTCGCTGCCGGTTTCGATCAGCCGATGCTCAGCGTGTTCATCCCCACGGCTCCCAATCCGACCACCGGCTGGTACGCCGTGGTGCCGGAGTCGTCCGTGCGCGATCTCAACCTCTCGGTCGAGGATGCGTTCCGCACGATCATCTCGGCCGGCATCGTCAACCCGGACGAACGGGAAACTCCGGCCAGCCGCAGCTTTTCCAGCCTGCTGGCCCAGCTCCGGGCTCCGGCCTACACCCCCATTCCCTCCAACAAGGCCTGATGCAGAGCCGCACCGTTGCCCGTGAACTGGCCCTGCTGATGCTCGGTCAGACCAGCGATCGTCCGGCCGGCGGCGCTGCTGCCGGCGCTGCTTCCCATGAAACGCCCCTCGACGCGCTGCTGCATCAGGCTCTCGCCACCCTGAGCCAGCATGTGCGCGAGGCCCTCGATCAGGCGGCCGCCGATCTTCAGGCTGCCCAGCAGCAGCTGCTGGACAGTGAGCTGCAGGATGAGGGGTCCAGCGAGCAACTGCCCCGCGTACGTCAGCACCTGCAGGAGGGGCTCAGCCATGCCGAGCAGGGCCTCAACCGTCTCTCGGCCAGCCTTGAGCTGCCGCGCCTGCTGATGCTCGCTGACCAGGAGGAGATCCGCCGCGGAGCCATTGAACGGGTCCGGGCTGTTCTGCGGAGCCGTTCGGACCTTGATCAGCGCCTGGATGCGGTGATGGAGGGCTGGCGCCTCAGCCGCCTGCCCCGCATCGATCGCGACATCCTGCGCCTGGCCGCTGTTGATATCGAAGAGTTCCGCACCCCCCCCGCTGTGGCCTGCAATGAGGCGGTGGAGCTGGCCAACCGCTACAGCGACGAGCAGGGTCGCCGCATGATCAACGGCGTTCTGCGCCGCTTCACCAGCGCCGGTACCCCCCAGCGCTGATCTCCACCGGCCCGAGCGCACCCTCTGAAGAGCGATGGTTTTCGACTGGTTCAAGCGGGCGCAGACCCCCGCGAACCCCCAGCCCGCTGCGCCGGAACCGCCTGCGGAATCCGCCCCGACGCCTGCCCCGGTCGAGGCGGCGCCTGATCCTGCACCAGCCGCGGCCGCTCCAGACCCAACCGTGCCGGTGGCGCCTGTGCCCGAGCCGGTGGCGCCGTCTGTTGGTGCCGTTGATCAGGAAGCCCTGGACTGGGCCCGGCAGGCCTACGCCCGCCTGAAGGCCCAGCAGGAGGCTGAGCGCCAGGCCGTTCAGGCTGTGCCGCCAGCTCAGCCGCAGCCCGAACCCGAGCCTGAGTCCGCCTCGGCGGCTGCAGAGCCCGGGCCCGAGCCCGAGCCGGCTGCTCCGATCGGTCCGTCGCTGCTGGAGCAGGCCGCAGCCCAGCGCGCCCAGCGCCAGCAGGAGATCCTGGCGCGGGCGATCGATGCCCCCGTCGCATCGGCTGCACCGGTCGCGCCTGTGGCACCGGTCGAGCCTGCCGCCGTAACCGCTGCGCCACTCCCTTCTGCGCCAGATGAAGCCGCGCCGCAGCTAGGCGCCTTCGACGACGATTTCACCTGGTCGGCCGAGGTGCTCGCCGCCCAGGGTCGCCAGATCGAGGACATCTCCCTGGAGGAGATCGATTGGCTCGGCCGCCTGCGGCGCGGCATGGAGAAGACCCGCCGCAATTTCGTCACCCAGCTGCTCGACAGCCTTGGCGATGATCCGCTCAGCCCGGAGGTGCTCGATGAGCTCGAGACCCTGCTGCTGCGTGCCGATGTGGGTGTGCAGGCCACCGATCAGGTGCTGGAGGCCCTGCGACAGCGCATGAATCAGGAGGTGGTGGATCCCGCCGAGGGCATCCGCTTCCTCAAGGAGCAGCTCAAGGGGCTTCTGGATGCTCCGATCCAGGCCAGCGGAGCGCCCCTGCTGGCCCCGGAGCGCGGGCGGCTCAATGTCTGGCTGATGGTGGGGGTCAATGGGGTCGGCAAGACCACCACCCTCGGCAAGCTGGCCAACCTGGCCATCCGCAGCGGCTACAGCTGTCTGATCGCCGCCGCCGACACCTTCCGCGCCGCCGCCGTGCGCCAGGTGGAGGTCTGGGGGGAGCGCAGCGGTGTCACCGTCGTGTCGAACCCTTCGGCCAACGCCGATCCGGCCGCCGTGGTGTTCGACGCCATCGGTGCCGCCAAGGCCAAGGGCACCGATCTGGTGCTGGTGGACACCGCCGGCCGCCTGCAGACCAAGCACAACCTGATGGAGGAGCTCAGCAAGGTGCGCCGCATCGTCGACAGGCTGGCGCCGGAGGCGGTGGTGCAGTCGCTGCTGGTGCTCGATGCCAGTCAGGGTCAGAACGGTCTCAAGCAGGCGATGGCCTTCGCCCAGGCCGCTGGCCTCACCGGCGTGGTGCTCACCAAGCTCGATGGCAGTGCCCGCGGTGGGGTGGCCCTGGCGGTCTCCTCGGAGGCCGGTCTGCCGATCCGTTTCATCGGCGCCGGTGAGGGCATCCGCGATCTGCGTCCCTTCAACAGCTTCGAGTTCGTGGAGGCTCTGCTGGCTCCCTAGCGCCAGGCCCATCTACGCAAGCGGCTGCGGATGCAGTTCGCTGCGGGATCCAGCCAGGCCTGGAGCCACGGCTATCTTGGGGCACCTCCGCGGCCGCTCGGTGAGCAGCAAGCCGCCCCCACGGCACTCGGACCTCCCACCGCAGAGCCCGTCCGCAGCACCTCAGGCCCCTGCTGCCGTGGCGCGCACGGCCGCGGTCATGGCGTCCCTGCGCCAGTTGCTCGACAGTCTCGGCCGCGAGCAGCGCCGCAACCAGGAGCTGTTGGCGTCCCTTGGGTTCGCCCTGCGCAGTTACACCAATCTCGGCCGCTTTCTGGAGCTGGTGCCGGTGATCGCCACCCGCCTGGTGCAGGCCGAGGGTGCCGTGCTGGTGACCTTCCACCCCGATGGTCGGCTCTGGCGCGAGCAGCTGCATGCCGCACCCCACGCTGATCACGCCGAGCTGCTGCAGCGGTTGGCCAGCCTCAGCGATCAGGAGCTGCTGCAGGCACCGGCTGAGGAGCAGGTGGCGGCACTGCTGGATCGGCTTGTGCGTCGCCAGTTGGGGGATCGCCCGGTGTTCGCCACCTCTGTGGTGGCCCGCAGCCGTGCCCGAGGCCGGCTCTACGTGATCGGCGCCCGCAGCGGCTTCAGCTGGAGTGAGGTCCATCGTCTGCATGGCCAGCTGCTGGCCGACCTCACCGGCGTGGCGATCGAAACCGAGCAGTTGCAGCAGGAGGCGCGCCGCCATGAGCGCGTCGAGCGACAGCTTTCGATCGGTGCCGAGATTCAGGCCCAGCTGCTGCCCGATCACCCCCCGGTGATTGATGGCGTCGACCTGGCGGCCCGCTGCCGCCCGGCCTTTCAGGTGGGTGGCGACTACTACGACTTCATCCCCACCCGCCCGCAACTGCTCGGCCGGCGCCGCGAGCAGGGGCGCTGGGCACTGGTGATGGGCGATGTGATGGGCAAGGGGGTGCCGGCCGGTCTGTTGATGACGCTGCTGCGCGGCATGTTGCGGGCCGAGGTGCTGAGCGGATTGCCGCCGGATCGCATCCTGCATGACCTCAACCAGCTGGCCCAGGAGGACCTGGCCCAGTCGCACCGGTTCGTGACCCTGTTCTATTCCGATTTCGATCCACGCACCCGCCTGCTCCGCTACGCCAATGCCGCCCACAACCCTCCCCTGATCTGGCGGCGGCTGCGCAACGCCGTGGATCGGCTCGATGCACCGGGGTTGTTGATCGGTCTGCAGCCCGAGGCCCAGTACGGCTGCGCCCAGATCGTCCTCGATCCCGGCGACGTGGTCCTTTATTACACCGATGGCGTCACGGAGGCGTCCGGTCTCAACGGGGAACGCTTCGATGAGCCGCGTCTGGTGGAGGCCCTGCAGAGCGCCTGCCGTGCTGGTGCCGGTGCCCAGGCCATCCTCGAGCACCTCTACGCCCGCCTCGATCGCTTCGTCGGGTCAGACCGGCCCCAGGAGGATGACGCCTCCATGGTGGTGCTCAAGGTGCGCGATGAGGTGATGCTGCCCCACCTGCCAAGCTGAGGCCAGCAGCGCGAGCGGGCCCGATGGCCGTCGATTCCACCTCCTCCACCTGGAGTCAGCGGTTCGAGCAGGGGCTCCATCCCGCCATTGAACGTTTCAACGCCTCGATCGGTTTCGACATCACCCTGCTGCAGGAGGACCTCGACGGTTCGATCGCCCACGCCCGCATGCTTGCCAGCACTGGTGTGATCACCGCTGAGGAAGCGGAGCAGCTGGTGGCTGGCTTGGAGCAGGTGCGCACGGAGGCAGCCGCCGGGCAGTTCAACCCGGGCCTGGAGGACGAGGACGTCCACTTCGCCGTGGAGCGCCGTCTGATCGCGATCCTCGGGCCGCTTGGCAAGAAGCTGCACACCGGCCGCTCCCGCAACGATCAGGTCGGCACGGATCTACGCCTGTGGCTGCGCCGTCAGATCGGGGCGATCGATGCGGCGCTGGTGCGCTTCGAGCGGGCCCTGCTGACCCAGGCGGAGGCCCACCCTGAGGTGATGATCCCGGGCTACACCCATCTGCAGCGCGCCCAGCCGATCTGCCTGGCCCATCACCTGCTGGCCTACGTGGAGATGGCCGAGCGTGACCGCGCCCGCCTGCGCGATCTGGTCAAACGGGTCAATCTCTGCCCGCTGGGGGCCGCGGCCCTGGCCGGCACGCCGGTGCCGATCGATCGCCGCCACACCGCCGCCGCCCTCGGCTTCGAGGACGTCTATGCCAACAGCCTCGACGCGGTCAGCGACCGGGATTTCGCGGTGGAGTTCAGCGCCGCCGCCAGCCTGGTGATGGTGCACCTCAGCCGCCTCAGCGAGGAGGTGATCCTCTGGGCCAGCGAGGAGTTCCGTTTCATCAGCCTCACGGATCGCTGCGCCACCGGCAGCAGCCTGATGCCGCAGAAGAAGAACCCGGATGTGCCCGAGCTGGTGCGCGGCAAGTGCGGCCGCGTGTTCGGCCACCTGCAGGGGTTGCTGGTGATGATCAAGGGCCTGCCCCTGGCCTACAACAAGGACTTTCAGGAGGACAAGGAGGCCCTGTTCGATGTGGTGCGCACCACCCTCGACTGCCTGGAGGCGATGGCGATCCTGTTCGAGGAGGGGCTGAGCTTCCGGCCCGAGCGACTCGAGGAGGCCGTGGCCTCCGATTTCTCCAATGCCACCGATGTGGCCGACTATCTGGTGGCCAAGGGAGTGCCGTTCCGCGAGGCCTATCAATTGGTGGGCGGTCTGGTGAAGGGCTGCCTCCAGGAGGGGATCCTGCTGCGCGATCTGCCGCTGGAGCGCTGGCAGCAGCTGCACCCGGCTTTCGAGGCCGATATCCATCAGGCGATCCATCCCCGCCAGGTGGTGGCGGCACGCCGCAGTGAGGGGGGCACGGCCTTTGATCAGGTCCAGCTGCAGCTGCAGCGGGCCCTGCAGCGTCTGCCCTGATCCCGACCTGCCACGAATCTCCGGCATAGACCGGTGCAGATGGGATGGCGGGTCTAGTCTCTGGGGGCTGGATTCCTGCCTGATCGGCCCCCTCGGCCTGTGAGCATTTTTGTTGGAAACCTCCCCTTCCGCGCTGAGAAGGAGGACGTGGCTGAGTTGTTCGCGCCCTTTGGCGAAGTGGCGAATTGCGCCCTGCCCCTGGAGCGTGATACCGGGCGCAAGCGCGGCTTCGCCTTCGTCGAGATGGCCGACGACGCCAGTGAGAACCGCGCCATCGAAGCCCTGCAGGGCGCTGAGCTGATGGGGCGCCCCCTGCGCATCAACAAGGCCGAACCGCGTACGGGCGGTGGCGGCTATGGCGGCGGTGGCGGCGGTGCCCCCCGCCGCGGCGGGGGTGGCTATGGCGGTGGTTATGGCGGTGGCTCCGGCTCCGGTGGTGGTTACGGCTCTGGCGAGCGCTCCTCCGGCGCTCGCGGCTGGGAGGACCGCAGCCATGGCAGCGGTGACAGCTTCGGTGAGGGCCGCAGCCGGCGACGCCGCAGCAGTGGCGGTGGCGATTACGGCGGCGCCGAAGGCTGAAGACGGCCCTGGCGGAGGGCAGGCGGGTGGGGCTTGCCCGTCATCCGCCTCAGAGGCCCCGCTCTTCCAACTGGCGTGCGGCGCGCTCCAGCACCTCGGGCCCCGCACTGCGCTCACCGGCGGCGCTGCCCAGGTCGCGGCGCCAGTGTCGTGCGCCGCTGACGCCTTCCACCACCTGAACCAGGTGTCTGGCGATCGCCCAGAGCCTTCCACCACCATGGCACCAGCGTTCGGCGTAGGGAATCAGCCCCCGCACCACCGTTGAGGCCGTGGCCAGGGGCTGGCTGTTGTCCGCGAACAACTCCCGGTCCACCGTTGCCCAGCGCAGCGGGTGGTCGTAGGCGGCGCGGCCCACCATCACCCCATCCACCACCTGCAGCTGCTGCCGGCAGCTCTCCAGGTCCTGCAGGCCGCCGTTGAGCTCGATCGTCAGTGCCGGCCGCTCACGCTTGAGCTGATGCACCAGATCGTGGCGCAGGGGCGGAATCGTGCGGTTCTGCTTGGGATCCAGGCCCTCCAGCCATGCCTTGCGGGCGTGCACACTGAAGCGGCTGGCACCGGCTGCCGCCACGGTGTCGACGAACTGGAGCAGTTCGGCATAGGAATCCCGCTCGTCGATGCCGATGCGGTGCTTCACCGTGACCGGCAACCCGCTGGCCGCCGCCATGGCGGCGATGCAGCGGGCCACCTGATCCGGGTCGGCCATCAGGCAGGCCCCGAAGCGGCCCTTCTGCACCTTCTCGCTGGGGCAGCCGACGTTCAGATTCACCTCGTCATAGCCGCGATCGGCGGCCATGCGCGTCGCCTCCGCCAGCAGCCCTGGATCGTCACCGCCCAGCTGCAGGGCCAGGGGGTGTTCCTCGCCATCGAAGCCGATCAGCCGCTCCAGCCGTGCCTGTGCCCGTGCATCGCCGCTTCTGGCCGCCAACCGGCAATGGTGCAGCGCCTGGGCCACCACCATCTCCGTGTAGAGCAGGCTGCGCCGGCTGATCTGGCGCATCAGCATGCGGAAGTGCCGGTCCGTGTAATCCAGCATCGGCGCCACACTGAAGCGGTGGGCCCCCGCCAGGGCGGCCTCCGGTGCGGTGGGGTCTGGCTGGTGTGGGGTGACGACCATGCCTCCATGCTGCCCGCCGGCCCCGCCCTGCCCAGACCGTTCCCTTGCTCCCTCAGCGCCGCCGATGTCCAGCTCCGCGCTCAGTCCCGGTGATGCCTGGAATCTGGTGGTGGCGGGCGGCGGGCCGGCTGGGTTCATGGCGGCGATCGCCGCCGCCGAGGCTGGCCTGAGGCGGGTTCTGGTGCTGGAGAGCACGCCGGAGCCCCTCGGCAAGGTGCTGATCAGTGGCGGTGGGCGCTGCAATGTGACGCACGCCTGCTGGGATCCGCGGGAGCTGGTGGGCCATTACCCCCGCGGCGGTCGGGCCCTGCGCGGTCCATTCAGCCGTTTTGCCGCCGGTGATGCGGTGGCCTGGTTCGATGATCACGGCCTGGAGCTGGTGGAGGAGCCTGATGGGCGCCTGTTCCCGCGCAGCAACCGCTCCAGCTCGGTGATCCAGACCCTGCGGCAGGCGGCGCTGCGGGTTGGTGTGGAGCTGCGCACCCACACGGCCCTGCAGCGGGCGGAGCCGTTGAGCGGGGGTGGTTTCGCCCTGCAGGTGCGGCAGGCGGCCGCAGCGGTGGGCCAGTCGCAGGAGCAGCGGTTCGAAACCGCTCGCCTGGTGCTGGCGACCGGCAGCCATCCCAGCGGCCGCCGCCTCGCCCAGGGCCTTGGCCATGGTCTGGTGCCGCCGGTGCCGTCGCTGTTCACGCTCGCCCTGCGGCCCAATCCGCTGCAGGCGCTGGCGGGGGTGAGCCAGAACCCGGTGGGCCTTGAGCTGGAGTTGCCGCCGGATGCTGCGCCGCTGCCCCCCGGTTGCCCGAGCCGCTTCCGCCAGGAGGGGCCGCTGCTGATCACCCACTGGGGCTTCAGCGGCCCGGCCGTGCTGCGGCTCACGGCCTTTGCGGCCAGGGCCCTGCACCACAGCGGCTACCGCGCCCGCCTGCGGCTCGACTGGAGCGCCGGCCGTTCCCAGGCGGACCTTGAGCAGCTGTTCGCCGACTGCCGCCGGGATCATGCCCGCCGTCAGCTGGCCACGGCCAGGCCCTGGCCGGAGCTCAGCCGTCGCCTCTGGCTGCATCTGCTGGTGCAGGCGGGGGTGGATCCGCAGGGGCGCTGGGCGGACTGGCCCGGCCGCCAGCAGCGGGCCGTGATCGCGGCGTTGCGGGCCAGCGACTATGCAATTGCCGGACGTGGCCCCTTCGGAGAGGAGTTCGTCACCGCCGGCGGTGTGCCGCTCGGCGAGGTGAATCTGGCCACGATGGAGAGCCGATCTGTGGCCGGCCTGCATCTGGTGGGTGAACTGCTGGATGTGGATGGGATCACCGGTGGCTTCAACTTCCAGCACTGTTGGACCTCAGGCTGGCTGGCTGGTCAGGCGATCGCCGCTATGTCCCAGTCCTCGACCTGATCGTCAGCGGATTTGTTCGAAGACTGAGAACATCGGCATGTACATCGCCACCAGGATCGTGCCGACGATCCCCCCGACGCAGACGATCAACAGGGGCTCCAATGCTGTGGTAAGCATCTTCACGCCAGCTTCCACCTCGTCTTCATAGAAATCGGCGACTTTTCCGAGCATGCTGTCGAGGTTGCCGGTTTCTTCGCCGATCCCGAGCATGCTCATCGCTAGTTCCGGGAAGACACGCTGGCGGGAAAGGGCGATGCTCAGCGGAATACCTTCCTGAATCGCCGAGCGTGATCCTGCAATCGCTTGGCAGAGGATGGCGTTACCGACGGTCTCCTGGCCGATATCCAGGGCGATCAGGATCGGAACGCCAGCCCGGATCAATGAACTGAAGGTGCGACAGAAGCGTGCCGTTGCAGTTTTGGTGATCAGATCACCAAGCACCGGCAGTCGCAGGATGGTTCTGTCCACCCGGCGCCGGCCGGCCGGTGATTCGTAATAGCGGAGGTACAGCATCACCAGCAGCGCCAGCGCCACCGCAACCAGCAGGATGAACGGTGAGCGCAGCAAGGCGCTCAGGTCCACCAGGGCCTGCGTCAGGGGTGGCAGGGAGGCGCCCAGGTTGTTAAAGATGCCTGCGAACGTGGGGATGATAAATATCGTCATCCCCAGGAACACCAGGATGGTGATCACCAGAACTGTCACCGGGTAGCTCAGGGCCCCCTGGAGCTGGTTCTGGAGCTTGGCATTCCCCTCCTGAACGCGGGCCAGTCGCTGCAGGGTTTCATCGAGCACGCCGCCGGCCTCGCCGGCCTCCACCATCGCCACGGTGAGCTGGTCGAACACCTTGGGCCAGCGTCGCATCGAGGCGCCCAGGGTTTCGCCTTGGCTTACATCGGCGCTCACCGCCAGCAGCGCCCGTTTCAACAGGGGCTGGTTTTGCTGCGCACCCATCAGACTGAGGCTGCGCACGATCGGAACGCCGGCGTTGATCAGCGCCGCCAGCTTGTTGGCGAACAGGGCCCGCTCCCGCACGCTGGGTCCGGTCTCAAACAGGCGGCCGAGGTCTGCGTTCAGCAGGCCCTGCAGCCCCTCGCTGCCCTTGCCCTGTGAGCTGGCCTCGCCACTCACCTCCTCCAGGGTGGTGGGCACGATGCCGCGTTGGCGCAGGCTGCGACGCGCGGCGGTCAGATCAGCGGATTGCAGCTGCAGGCGCCGGGTCTGACCACTGGGGCTCGTGTACGTGGCGCTGAAGGTCGGCATCGCGAACCTGGGCTCCGGCTCAGTTGTGTTCAGTGTCCAGCAGCCTGGCCAGTTCCTCGGGCTTGCCGGCCTTGGCCAGGGCCTCCGTACGGCTGATGCTGCCCTCCCGCACGAGGCTTGCCAGGGCCCGTTCCAGGGTCTGCATGCCCATGCGCCCGCTGGTCTCGATCTGGGAATAGAGCTGGGCTGTCTTGCCTTCGCGGATCAGGTTGGCGATCGCCGGAGTGTTGATCATGATCTCCTGGGCCATCACCCGTCCGCGCTGATCGGGCTGGGGGTTGAGGCGCTGGCACAGGGTCTGGGAGAACACCCCCGCCAGCGAGTTGCTGAGCTGCACCCGGATCTGCATCTGCTGCGCTGCCGGGAAAACGTCCACCATGCGATCCACCGTTTGAGCGGCAGAGCTCGTGTGCAGGGTGGCGAAGACGAGGTGGCCGGTTTCAGCGGCTGAAATCGCTAATTGAATGGTGTCAAGGTCGCGCATCTCGCCGACCAGAATCACATCGGGGTCCTCGCGCAGTGCCGCCTTGAGGGCGGCGCTGTAGCTGTGCGTATCGTCGCCCAGCTGGCGCTGGTGAATCACGCTCTTTTCGTTGTGATAGAGGTATTCAATTGGATCCTCAATCGTGAGGATATGTTCGCTGCGTGTCTTGTTGATGTGGTCGAGCAGGGCGGCCAGCGTTGTCGTCTTGCCGGAGCCGGTTGGGCCTGTCACAAGGATCAGTCCGCGGGGGCGTCGACTGGTTTCGACCACCACCGGTGGCAGGTTCAGGCTGGCGAGGCTGGGAATGCTGTCGCCAAGCGAGCGTAGGCAAGCGGCGTAGCTGCTGCGCTGGCGATAGATGTTGATGCGGAAGCGACCGATGCCCTTCAGGCTGGTGCCCAGGTCCAGTTCCCAGGTCTCGTCCAGCTGTTTGCGCTGACTGTTGCTGATCAGCGAGAAGATCATGCGGTTGCAGCTCTCCTCATTCAGCTTCAGCTCCCGCATCGGTCGCAGCACGCCGTTGAAGCGGCCGTAGGGGGGCTGGCCGGCCGCCAGATGGAGGTCGCTGCCGCCCTGGCGGACCAGTTCCTCCATCAACTCCTCAATCCGGAGCTCCATGCGGGCCGCTGTGCCTCTGATGTGCCGTCAGTTTGAGACTGGATCGCCTGCCTGACAAGCGATCAGCTGCTTTCCCGCGGCGTCAGGCAGTAGGGGCAGTCCAGCCATTCATCCCGCAGGCCGGCTCCACAGCCACGGCAGCTGATCGTGCGCAGCGCCTTCACGCGCCGTTCACTTTCCAGGCCGGAGTCGGTGAGAATCATCCGCTCCACCTCCTCAAGGGTCGTGTGGCCCTGGCGCACCAGGTCGAGGCTGTAGCCCAGCAGGGTCTTCATGCCCCGCTCCAGCGCCAGCTTGCGGATCCGGGCTGTGCTGGCTCCCTGGGAGATCGCGGTGGCGATCGCTTCGTTGACCCGCAGCACCTCGTAGACGCCGATCCTCCCCTTGTATCCCAGCCCATGGCAGGTGGGGCATCCACCGGGTCCCTGTTCGCGGTTGGCGTGGAAGAAGGTGATGCTGCGTTCGCGGCTGGCCAGGAGGCCGAAGCGGGCGAGATCGGCCTCGCTGGGTTGATAGGCCACCCGGCAGTCCGGGCAGACCCGTCGCACCAGGCGTTGCGAGACGATGCCCAGCAGGGACGCGCTCACCATGAACGGCTCCGTGCCCATCTCGGTGAGACGGGTGATGGCGCTGGGTGCGTCATTGCAGTGCAGCGTCGTCAGCACCAGGTGCCCGGTCAGCGCCGCCTCGATGGCGGTCTTGGCCGTCTCCTGGTCACGGGTTTCGCCCACCAGCAGCACGTCCGGGTCCTGACGCATGAACGAGCGCAGGGCCATGGCGAAGTCGTAGCCCTTGTCGCGGTTCACCTGGGTCTGGGTGATGCCCTTGAGCGTGTACTCGATCGGGTCTTCCACCGTCGAGATGTTCACGCCCGGGCTGTTGCGCTCCGCCAGCAATGAGTAGAGCGTGGTGCTCTTGCCGGAGCCGGTCGGACCGGTCACCAGCAGCATGCCGAAGGGTTGTGAGCCCATCTCCCGCACCGTGGCCAGCGCGTCCTGGTCGGTGATCAGTCGGTCGAGCCCGAGATGGGTGGCGTTGTTGTCCAGCAGGCGCACGCACACCTTCTCGCCGTAGCGCGTCGGCAGGGTGCTCACCCGCAGGTCGAACTGGCGCCCCTGATGGTGGTGGCGGATGCGGCCGTCCTGGGGCAGGCGCCGTTCGGCGATGTCCAGCTCGGCCATGATCTTCAGCCGTGAGGTGAAGGCTGGGATCAGGTTCTCGGGCAGGGTTTCCAGGGGTTCCAGCACGCCGTCCTGGCGGCAGCGGATCAGAAGCCTGTCCTCCTGCGGCTCGATGTGGATGTCGCTCGCCCCTCGTGTCAGAGCGCGGTTGAGCACCTGGTCCACCAGATCGATCACTGGTGAGGTGCCCGTGCTGCCTGTTGCGCTGTCGCTCAGCTGGGTCTTGTCCGCCGTGGTCAGCGTCGGGCTGATCGGTCGGCTGCTCCAGGGCATGGCCTGCACGGGCGGCTTCAGCGAGGGCAGGGCCGGCGGCGGTCCCGGCACCGGTGGGGGTGCCGGTGGTGGTGCAACCGTTCCACCCTGAAGTTGACGGGCGATGTCCTCCTCCAGGGTCAGCCGCAGCCGTAGCCGCAGGCCGGCGGCGTGGCCGATCGCCTGCAGCTGCTGGCGTTGCTCGGGGCTCCAGCCGGCCGGTACCGCCATCACCAGGCCGCCGGGTTCCAGTTGCACGGGCAGGCAGCCAAGCTCGCGGCAGCGCTCCTGCGGGAACGCCGGGCACCAGCTCCAGCGGCCGGCGCCGGCCGCGGCCAGTTCCTCGTCCGTCAGCACCGCTTCCCCGTGCAGAAGCTCGATCTCCAGACGCTGTTGTTCGGCCGTTGTCGCGGGTGGTACGGGCCGGCTGGGGGAGAGGGTCATCGGCTGGTCGCGGGCTGGCTGGTGAACCCGGAGGTGCGGGCTTCCGCCAATTGTGAGGAGGATCCCTGACGGATCAACATGTCCGAAGCAAGTTTCCGGTTCGGACAGCATGAGCGGCGCCGCCAACCCGTTCCCGATCGAGTTCAGCGAGGGCGAAGGCCAGGCCGCGGCTGATGCACGGGACGATCGCTCCCGCCCGCTTGACGATGCCATGGCCGCCATCGGCACGGAGGGGGCTGAGCCGTCCGCCCAGGACACGGCTCCGGCCGATGGTTCCTCCGACGTTCGCGTGCGTGAACTCGAGGATGCGCTGGCTTCCCTGCGTGGTGAGCACGACAGCCTGCGCAGCCAGTACATGCGCATCGCGGCCGACTTCGACAACTTCCGCAAGCGCCAGAGCCGCGACCAGGATGACCTGCGTCTGCAGATCACCTGCTCCACCCTCAGCGAAATCCTGCCGGTGGTCGACAACTTCGAGCGGGCCCGTCAGCAGCTCGATCCCCAGGCCGAGGAAGCCCAGAGCATCCATCGCAGCTACCAGGGCCTCTACAAGCAGCTGGTGGAGGTGTTCAAGCAGCTGGGGGTGGCGCCGATGCGGGTGGAGGGCGAACCCTTCGATCCCAACCTGCACGAAGCGGTGCTGCGCGAGGTCAGTGATGAGCACGCCGAGGATGTCGTGATCGCTGAGCTGCAGCGCGGCTATCAGCTGCAGGGCCGGGTGCTGCGCCATGCCCTCGTCAAGGTGTCGATGGGGCCTGGCCCCTCCGGTGGCGCCGCACCCGCTGCCCAGGCCGATGCAGAGTCCGCCGAGCACGAGGCCTGATCGATGGCCGATTACTACGCCCTGCTGGGGGTTGCGCGCGACGCCGACGCCGACACGCTCAAGCGGGCCTATCGGCGTCTGGCGCGGCAGTACCACCCGGACATCAACAAGGACCCCGGCGCTGAGGACAAGTTCAAGGAGATCGGTCGCGCCTACGAGGTGCTCAGCGATCCCCAGACCCGCGCCCGCTACGACCAGTTCGGCGAGGCCGGTCTCGGTGGCGGTGGTGGCATGCCCGATATGGGCGACATGGGCGGCTTTGCCGACCTGTTCGAGACCTTCTTCAGCGGTTTCGGCGGTGGTGGCCCGGGCGGTGCCGGTGGCGCCCGCCGCCGCGGTCCGCGTCAGGGCGACGACCTCCGCTTCGATCTGACCATCAGCTTCAGCGAAGCGGTGTTCGGCCAGGAGAAGGAGATCCAGATCCGCCACCTGGAAACCTGCAACACCTGCAACGGCTCCGGTGCCAAGAGCGGCAGTGGCCCCACCACCTGCGGCACCTGCGGCGGTGCCGGCCAGGTCCGCCGTGCCACCCGCACCCCCTTCGGCAGCTTCACCCAGGTGGCGCCCTGTCCCACCTGCGAGGGCACCGGCCAGGTGATCGCCGATCCCTGCAATGCCTGCGGCGGCCAGGGTCTGCAGCAGGTGCGCAAGAAGCTACGCCTCAACATCCCCGCCGGGGTGGACAGCGGCACGCGACTGCGGGTGGCCAACGAGGGCAATGCCGGCCAGCGCGGCGGTCCTGCCGGTGATCTCTACGTCTTCCTCACGGTGCAGTCGCACCCGAACCTGCGCCGGGATGGCATCAACATCCAGTCGGAGGTGACGATCAACTATTTGCAGGCGATCCTCGGCGACACGATCGAGGTCGAGACCGTTGACGGTCCTGTCCCGCTGGAGATTCCGGCCGGCACCCAGCCCGGTGCCGTGCTCACCCTCAGCGGCAAGGGGGTGCCCAAGCTCGGCAATCCCGTGGCCCGTGGCAATCACCTGATCAGCCTCAAGGTGCAGTTGCCCACGCGGCTCAATGCTGAGGAGCGCGGTCTGCTGGAGCAGCTGGCCGGCCATCACAGTGCCCGCGGTCAGAAGCATCCCCACAAGAGCGGCCTGTTCGGCGGCCTGTTCGGGTGAGCGCCGCCCCCCGCGACTCACCCCTGCCCACCCCGGCCGCGCAGCTGGATCTGCGCGGCACCCCCTGTCCGTTGAACTACATCCGCAGCAAGCTGGCGCTGGAGAAGCTTCAGCCCGGCGGCTGGCTGCAGGTGGATCTGGATGCCGGTGAACCGGAGCAGATGGTGGCCGGCTCGCTGACCGGCGATGGCCATCAGGTCCTGCAGGAGTCCCTGGCTCCCGGTGCCGTGCGGCTGTTGATCTGTCGTGGTGGTGAGCAGCCGCCCACAGGGCCGGCGGCCGCTGGCGGCGGTTCCCTTGTCTGATCCCCGGCCCGTCCCCGGCATGGCTACGGCCCTGGTGATGGCTCTGGAGGCCAACTTCTGCCGCGTGCAGCTCGATCAGCCTGGTCCCTCCGGTGAGCAGCAGCTGTTGTGCGTGCGTCGCACCCGCCTCGGCAAGACCGGCCAGCAGATCTGTGTGGGCGATCAGGTGACGGTGGAGGGCATCGACTGGCCCCAGCAGCGTGCTGCCATCGCCGCCGTGGCACCGCGCCGCAGCCTGCTGCAGCGCCCCTCGGTGGCCAACTGCACCCGGGTGGTGGTCGCGGTGGCTCTCGAGCAGCCCCAGCTGGATCCTCTGCAGCTGACACGCTTTCTGCTCACAGCCGAGCGCACGGGCGTGGCGGTGGAGCTGGTGCTCACCAAGGCCGATCTGCTGCCGGCTGACGCCTGCCAGGCCTGGCAGGAGCGGCTGCGGGGTTGGGGGTATGAGGCCCTGTTGGTTTCGGCGCAGCGCCGGGATGGTGTCGAAGGGCTGCGCGAGCGCCTGCAGCAGCCCGGCATCGCCGTGCTCTGCGGGCCCTCAGGGGTGGGCAAGAGCAGCCTGCTCAACGCTCTGCGTCCGGAGCTGCAGGTGCGGGTCAGTGCCGTATCCGGTCGGCTGCAGCGCGGTCGCCACACCACCCGCCATGTGGAGCTGTTTGCCCTGGCTCCCGGCGCCCTGCTGGCCGACAGCCCCGGGTTCAACCGGCCCGATCTGCCCGACGATCCAGTGGCCCTGGCTGCCCTGTTCCCGGAGATTCGCCAGCGTCTGGCCGTCGGCGCTTGCCGTTACAAGAACTGTCTGCACCAGGATGATCCCGGCTGCGCCGTCGGTAGCGACTGGGATCGCCACCTCCTCTACCGCAGCTGTCTGGAGACCGTGCTGGCCCAGGCGCGCCGCGAGCGCCTGGGCGCTCATCAGACGGCGGGCCTGAAGCAGCGCGGCCATCGTCAGGAGCCGCTGCTGGATCAGCGCCTCCGCCAGCCCTCGCGGCGGCGGCGGCGGCAGGACGACGGTGAGGACTGATCTCAGCCCAGCCCAGGCAGATTGAGATTGAGGCCGCCGGTGAGCTCCTCCATGCGCTGCTTCATGGTGCCGGTGGAGGTGGCGTAGGCGGCCTGCAGCGCTTCCAGGGTGGCGGCTTCGGCCGTGGCCGCGCCCTCGGCCAGCAGTTCAGGGGCGAGGCGCACCTTCAGGGGTTGCTGGTTGCCGGAGAGCCAGACGCTGGCCCGACCGCAGCTGCTCTGCCCCTCGAGCTCCATCGCATCCAGTTCCTCCTGCAGGCGGGCCGCATCCTGCTGGATCTGCTGAGCCTTCTTGAAGGCCTCGGTGAGCTGGCCGAAGTTGGGGAGTCCGAAGCCGGCCATGGGGCGCCTGGGGATTGGGTCGGGGCAGGCTACGCCGCCAGTGCGATCGGCCCGAACGGACCGAGGCGCTTCACCTCCGGGTGCAGGGTGATCCCGTGGGCTGCCTGCACCCGTTCCTGCACCGTGGCGATCAGCTGGTCGATTTCGGCGGCGCTGGCAGCACCGGTGTTGACGATGAAATTGGCGTGGATCGGCGACACCTGGGCGCCGCCGATCGTCAGGCCCTTCAGGCCGAGGCCTTCGATCAGCTGGCCCGCCTTGTGCGGTTCCGGATTGCGAAACACGCTGCCGCAGCTCGGTTGCTGATAGGGCTGGCTGCTGGTGCGGCTGTGCAGGTTGGCGCTGGTGCGGCGGCTCACCTCGGTGGGGTCCTGGTCCGGGTTCAGGCGAAAGCGCGCGCTCAGCACCACCAGAGGCTCCTGCTGCAGCCGGCTGTGGCGATAGGCGAAGTCGAGCTCGCTCGCCTGCAGCCGGAAGGGGCGCTCGGGCTGGCTCGGATCCACCACGGTGATGCTCTCCAGCACGTCGGCGGTGCAGCCGCCCTGGGCGCCTGCGTTCATCACCACCGCGCCGCCGACCGTGCCGGGGATTCCCACCGACCACTCCAGGCCGGCCAGGCCAGCCCGCGCTGCCCGGCGGGCCAGGGTGGGGATCGGTTCACCGGCCTGGGCTTCAATCACGCCATTGCTGCAGTCGAGGTCGGCGCCCTGCAGCCGGCGGTTGCACAGGATCAGGCCCTCCAGGCCCGCATCGCTCACCAGCAGGTTTGAGCCGGCTCCGATCACCCGACTGCCGAGCCCTTCGGCCCGGGCCCAGCTGAGCAGGGCGCACAGTCGCTCACCGCTGTCCGGTTCGGCGAACCACTGGGCGGGTCCGCCCACTTTCCAGGTGGTGAAGTCGGCCAGGCCGACGGCCCGCCGCAGACCCAGTGGCGTGGGACTGGCCATGGCCTCAGGCCACCAGCGGCAGGCTGTTGGGGTCATGGCGCTGCTGCAGCCGGCTCCACAGCCCGTTCACATCGCCTGCCCCCATGGCCAGCACCAGATCGCCTGGCTGGCTCCGGGCCGCCACCGCATCGGCCAGTTCGTCGAGGCTGGCGCTCACGTCCACCGTCAGCCCGGGCCTCAGGCATCGGATCGCGGCGGCGAGGGTCTCGCTGGAGATGCCGGCGATCGGCGCCTCACCGGCGCTGTACAGGGGTGCCAGCAGCACGGCATCCGCCTGGCTCAGGGCGCGGGCGAAGGCCTCCAGGAACTCAGCGGTACGGCTGTAGCGGTGTGGCTGGAACACGGCCAGCAGCCGCTGCGGTGGCGCCGGCAGGGGGCTGCGACCGCTGCTCACCATCAGCCGCGCCATCGCCAGCGTGGCGTCCACCTCGCTGGGGTGGTGGGCGTAGTCGTCCACCACCTGGCGACCGTGCCAGTCGCCGCGGAAGTCGAAGCGGCGGCCGGGGGCCTGCAGTTGCTCCACCGCCTGCCGCAGCTCGGCGAAGGACACCCCGTGCAACCGGCAGACCGCCATGGCGGCGGTGGCGTTGCTGAGGTTGTGCAGGCCTGGCAGCGGCAACCGGAACTGCCCCACGGGCTGGCCCTGTTCGTGGAAGGTGGCCAGGGTGCTGTCACCGCTCAGCTCATCGGCGATGGCGGCGAAGGCCACGCCATCAGGGCTGGAGGTGGACCACCAATGGCTGGCCTGGAAATGTCGGCGCAGGATCGGGCAGTCGCGGTTGGCCAGCAGCTGGCCGCAGCCCTTGCCGAAACGCTGCAGCGTGGCGATCAGGGCGTCGAGATTGGGATAGTGATCGGTGTGATCGAGCTCCAGGTTCGTGATCACCCCCAGGGTTGCCTGGAACTTCACCAGCGAACCATCGGATTCATCCGCCTCGGCCACCAGCAGCCGGCCGCCGCCGTTGCGGCCATTGCTGGCGAAGGCAGGCACGATGCCGCCGATCACGGCGGTGGGGTCGTTGTTCGTGGCGTGCAGGAGGCTCGCCACCAGAGTGCTGGTGGTGGTCTTGCCGTGGCTGCCGGCCACGGCCACGGAGTCCTGGCCCGCGATCAGCGCGGCCAGCACATCGGAGCGGTGCAGGATCTCCAGCCCGACCCGGCGCGCCTCCTGCAGCTCGCTGTTGTCCGCAGGCACGGCCGAGCTCACCACGACACGCGGCGCCAGGGAGGTGCCACTGCGGATCGCGGCGATCGTGGCCGCACTCTGCTCGCGGAACACGCGCACGCCACGGCGGCGCAGGTCCTGCAGCACCGCGTTGTCGCGGGGGTCGGACCCGCTCACGGTGAAGTTCCGGTCCGCCAGGATCCCGGCGATGGCCGACATGCCGATCCCGCCGACTCCAATGAAATGGAGGGGTTGACGGCGATCGAGCTGTTGGGCCAAGGGCATTGTCCAAGCCTGGCCCGACGCTAATCCGGGACGTTCCGCTTGTCTTGCTCCCCCCAGCGGTCGCCAGACGGGAACAAGGCTTGACCTCTGTATGATCGGCTGCCAAATCCCCTTTGCCAGCGGGTTTCCCCGCTTGTCGCCATGACCCTGAAGGTTGCGATCAACGGATTCGGCCGCATCGGTCGCAACTTCATGCGCTGCTGGCTGAGCCGTGGTGCCAACACCGGCATCGAGGTGGTGGGCATCAACGGTTCGGGCGACACCAACACCAACGCCCACCTGCTCAAGTACGACTCGATGCTCGGCCCCCTGCGCAATGCAGAGGTGACCACCACCGAGGACACGATCGTCATCAACGGCAAGACGATCAAGACCTTCTACGACCGCAATCCGGCCAACCTGCCCTGGAAGGATTGGGGCGTGGATCTGGTGATCGAGTCCACCGGCGTGTTCAACGACGACGTGGGCGCCAGCAAGCACTTTGAGTCCGGCGCCAAGAAGGTGATCCTCACGGCCCCCGGCAAGGGCGCCAAGGTCGGCACCTTCGTGGTCGGTGTCAACGCCGATCAGTACCGCCACGAGGAGTGGGACATCCTCTCCAACGCCAGCTGCACCACCAACTGCATGGCTCCGATCGTCAAGACGATCGACCAGGCCTTCGGCATCGTCAAGGGCACGATGACCACCACCCACAGCTACACGGGTGATCAGCGCATCCTCGATGCCGCCCACCGCGACCTGCGCCGCGCCCGCGCCGCCGCCGTGAACATCGTTCCCACCAGCACCGGTGCCGCCAAGGCCGTGGCCCTGGTGTACCCCGAGGTGAAGGGCAAGCTGAGCGGCATCGCCCTGCGCGTTCCCACCCCCAACGTGTCGGTGTGCGACATGGTGTT
>Ga0129333_10000275_pt1 | contig 38663 bp, 32 predicted proteins | sample CPB6_08_DNA_FD_94474 | JGI IMG/M metagenome (GOLD analysis project Ga0129333, IMG submission 94474) | Freshwater to marine salinity gradient microbial communities from Chesapeake Bay, USA - CPBay_Sum_0.6_0.8_DNA | ecosystem: Environmental > Aquatic > Marine > Coastal | place: USA: Chesapeake... | reverse complement strand
CTCTGAAGCACAAAGGGCAGCTGCATCTGGCCGGAGCCGAACAGCTCGCCCACCACCTTCATGCCATCGAGCAGGAAGGTGTTGATGATCTCCAGCGGTTTGTAGGTTGCGAGGGCGATCTTGAGGGCATCCTCAAGGCCGATGCGCTCGCCATCGATGATGTGCTGCCTGAGACGCTCCTCGATCGGCAGATCACTGAGCTGCGGGCCTGAAGCGCGGGCTTCCTTGGCGCTGACGCCCTCGAACAGTTGGGTGAGTTCGGTGAGCGGGTCGTAGCTGCAGACAGCACCCGTGGCGGCGGCCTCGGTGGCACGCGTGGCGGGGTTGATGCCCTCGAAGCGGCGGCGGTCGCCGATCAGATCGCGGCACACCTGTTGGTGCTCCTCGCTGATCCTGGCCAGGGGCAGGATCTTGGCCGGGCTCACGATCGCCGCATCCATGCCCGCCTGGCAGCAGTCGTGCAGGAACACGGAATTGAGCACGATCCGCGCCGCCGGCGACAGGCCGAAGCTGACGTTGCTCACCCCGAGCACGATGTGCACGCCGGGTAGACGTTCGCGGATCATCCGGATCGCCTCCACCGTGGCCAGAGCGTTCTCCCGGTCTTCCTCGATGCCGGTGGAGATCGGCAGGGCCAGCGGGTCGTAAAAGATCTCGTGGGCGGGGATGCCGAACTCCAGAGCATCGCGGTAGGCGCGCTGGGCGATCGCGAACTTGCGCTCGGCCGTGCGGGCCATCCCCTCCTCATCGATCGTGCCCACCACCACACCGGCGCCGTAGGCGCGGGCCAGCTCCAGCACCTTGAAGAAGCGCGCGTCGCCGTCCTCGTAGTTGGTGGAGTTGAGGATGCACTTGCCGCCGGCCACCTTCAGGCCGGCCTCCATCTTCTGCCACTCGGTGGAATCGAGCATCAGCGGCAGGTTGACGTTGGTGACCAGACGGCTCACCAGCTCGCGCATATCGCGCTCACCATCACGACCGACGTAGTCGACATTGACGTCGAGAACGTGGGCGTTCTCCTTCACCTGGCCGCGGGCCACGGCAACCAGGCCGTCCCAGTCCTCCGCCGCCAGCAGATCGCGCACCTTCTTGCTGCCTGAGGCGTTGAGCCGCTCACCGATGATCAGGAACGAGTTGTCCTGCAGGTAGGGCGTGGTGCCATAGATCGAGGCGGCGGCGGGCTCGTAGGCCAGGGCCGGGCGCGGATCGGCGGCATTGGCTCGCAGTTCGGCAGTGCGCACGCGGCGCGGTGCTGGTCTGAGTTCCGCCGCCAGCTCCGCCAGGGCACCGATGTGCGCGGGGGTGGTGCCGCAGCAGCCACCGATCACCTGCACCCCAAGATCTTCGACAAAGTGCAGCAGCTGCATCTTCATCTCCAGGGGCGTCAGCCGGTAATGGGCAACGCCACCGATATTCTCCGGCAGGCCGGCGTTGGGGATGCAGCTCACCACGAACGGGCTGTGCTCGCTCAGGTAGCGGATGTGCTCCTTCATCTGCTCCGGCCCGGTGGCGCAGTTCAGACCGAGCACATCGATCGGGAACGGCTCCAGGATCGCCACCACCGCAGCGATATCCGAGCCCACCAGCATCGTGCCGGTGGTTTCCATCGTCACGCTCACCATCAGTGGCCGGCGCTGGCCGGTGCTGGCGAAGGCCTCCTCGATGCCCTGCAGCGCCGCCTTGATCTGCAGCACGTCCTGGCAGGTCTCGACGATGAACAGATCCACGTCACCGGCGATCAACCCCTCCGCCTGCTCGGCGAAGGAGGCCTTCATCGTGTCGAAGTCGATGTGGCCGAGGGTGGGCAGCTTGGTGGTGGGCCCCATCGAGCCGGCCACGAAGCGCGGCTTGTCCGGCGTGGAGTAAGCATCGGCCATCTCGCGGGCCAGCTCAGCGGCGCGCTTGTTGATCGCGAAGGCCTGATCCTGCAGGTCGTATTCCGCCAGCACGATCGAGGCGGCCCCGAAGGTGTCGGTCTCGATCACATCGCAGCCCACCTCCAGGAACTGGCGATGCACCGCCTGCACCGCATCGGGGCGGGTGAACACCAGGTTCTCGTTGCAACCCTCAAGTGCCGCACCGCCGAAGTCATCAGCGGTGAGATTCATCTGTTGGAGCGAGGTGCCCGTGGCACCATCGAACACCAGCACCGGCCGCTCCGGGCTGTGCAGTCGCTCCAGGAATCCGATCCGTTGGGTGGCGAGCATCAACCCTGCAGACGAATGCGGCTGACCCAGTGATCAAAGGCCGGATCCCGGCCTTCGGTGATCGCCGTGAGGCGCTCGCGGATCGCGTTCATGACCGGGCGCTCACCGCTGAGCTCGGTGGTTTCCACCCGGCGCACCGGGGTCACCTTGGCGGCAGTACCGCTCAGGAACACCTCGTCAGCGATGAACAGCTCGCTCTTGTCCACCGGGCGCTCCAGGGTGGGGATGCCCATCGCCTTGGCCAGCTCGAGCACGCTGGCGCGAGTGATGCCCTCAAGGATGTCCTGGTCGACACCCGGGGTGATCAGCACGCCGTCGCGCACCAGGAACAGGTTCATGCCGCTGGCCTCGCTCACCTTGCCGCGGCTGTTGAGCAGCAGGGCTTCGTCGAAGCCGCTCTTCACCGCCTCGGTCTTGGCCAGGGAACTGGTGATGTAAGCGCCGCTGATCTTGCCGCGCAGGGGCAGGGAGCGGTCCTCCTGACGGGTCCAGGAGCTGATGCGGCAGCTCACGCCCTCGGGCGACAGGTAGTCGCCCAGTTCGAGGCCGTAGATCAGGAAGTCGGTCTCGATGTTGTGCAGACGGGGGGCGATGCCCAGATCGCTCGTGTACACAAATGGCCGTAGGTAAACCGGGCAGGTGGGCCTGTTCGCCTGCAGGAACTCCTGGATGGCGTGGTGGATCGTCGCCTCGCTCAGCTCGGTGAGCAGCAGACGGGCGCTCTGGCTGAGGCGGCGGGCGTGGCGATCGGCTCGGAACAGCAGGATTTCGTTCGCATCCGCCGGGTTCGGCAGGGCCCGCATGCCACCGAAGGCCCCGGTGCCGTAGTGCAGCGCGTGGGTGGCCACCGAGAGGGTCGCTTCCGCAAAGGGCACGCATTTGCCACCGAACCAGGCGTAGGGCAGGAACTGATGCATCGGTTCGTGGGGCGGGTCGGCCACTGCTGCAGCTGATCTTCTCACTGCCGCGACCGCCCACCGGGGCAGCACGGCCAGGCAGGACGCTGCGCGCCGGCCCACAATGCCGCCATGCATCGCCTCGCCGCCGTCCCCGGCAGCACCAGCCCAGCCGATGGCGTGGTGTTCATCGAACAGCCGCCGGCGACAGCCGTGCTGCTCAGCAGTGCCGACACCGATCTGGCGGTCCTGGCTGCCCTTCTGGATGCCGAGCCTGAGCCGCTGGGGCCTGGTCGGGATCTGCGTGGCCTCAACCTGACGGCGCTGCAACACCCGGCCGTGATCGACCACTGGCTGCGCACCAGTCTGGCCGGCACTGAACTGGTGATCGTGCGCCTGCTCGGTGGCCGAGGTCATTGGAGCTATGGCCTCGAGCAACTGGCTGATTGGGCCCGGGCTGACCAGCGCCGCCAGTTGCTGGTGCTGGCCGGCACTGCGGAGGAAGACGCCCAACTGCTGCCCCTCGGCAGCGTCGATCTGTCCCTGGCCCAGGCCTGCAGCCGCTGTCTGCGCGAAGGCGGCCTTGCCAACTGGCGCGCCGTGATGAGCAGCCTGGCCGCCCTGCTCGATGGCACACCGTGCGCGCCACCGCCGCTGAGCCTGCTGGCTGATCCCCAGCCCCACGACTGGCGCGAGGAACCCGGCCCACGGGTGGGGGTTGTCCTCTATCGCGCCCTGCTGCAGAGCGGTGATCTGGCATTGGCGGAGGCCTTGCTGCAGACCCTGCGTTGTGCTGGCCTGGCGCCGCGGGCTCTCTGGGTGAGCGGCCTGCGCGAGGACGCGGTGCAGCGGGGGGTGGCCGATCTGCTCAGCCGCGAGGGCGTTGAGGCCGTGGTTTGCACCACATCCTTCGCTTCGGTGCAGCTGGACGAGGCCGGCCTGGGGGCGCCGCTCTGGGATGCCCTGGCGGTGCCGGTGTTTCAGCTGCTCTGCAGCACCCAGAGCCGCGCCGGCTGGCAGGGCAGCAGTCTCGGTCTCGCGCCGCTGGACCTCACCCTGCAGATCGCGCTGCCGGAGCTGGATGGGCGCATCACCACGCGCGTGGGTGCCTTCAAGGAGATGCGCACGGCTGATCAGCGGCTGGCCACAGCCCTGCAGCACTACAACCCTGACCACGAACGCCTGGCCTGGGTGGCCGAGCTACTCGCCCGATGGTGCGCGCTGCGGGCCACGCCGGCAACGGCGCGGCGGCTGGCGCTGGTGCTTGCCAACTACCCCACCCGCAACAGCCGCCTTGCCAACGGTGTCGGGCTGGATACGCCGGCCAGCGCCGCCCTGATGCTCGACTGGCTGCGGCAGGCCGGCTACAACCTCGGCGCCGGTGCGCTGCCTGAAGACGGCGATGCGCTGATCGCCCGGCTGCTGGCGGGACGCAGCAACGACCCCGAGAGCGGCCACCGCCCGCCGCTCGCCCATCTGCCCCTCGCGGCCTACGAAGCCTGGTACGCCACACTGCCGGCGCGTGGGCGCGAGCAGCTTGAGGCGCGCTGGGGGCCGCCAGCCGCCGATGGCGCACTGGAAGCGGCGGGTTTCCCAATCCACGGGCTCTGTTTCGGCCACGTGGTGGTGCTGATCCAGCCGGCCAGGGGCTACGACCGTGACCCCGCCCTCAGCTACCACGCCCCCGATCTGCCCCCCACCCACGCCTACCTGGCTCACTACCTGTGGCTGCGGCAGGTGGCAGGCGTGCAGCTGGTGTGCCACGTGGGCAAACACGGCAACCTCGAATGGCTGCCGGGCAAGGGGCTGGGGCTCTCCGCCGATTGTTTTCCAGAATGGGCGCTGGGGCCACTGCCGCACATCTATCCGTTCATCGTCAACGACCCTGGCGAGGGCTCTCAGGCCAAGCGCCGTGCTCAGGCGGTGATCCTCGATCACCTCACGCCGCCGCTGGCTCGGGCCGGCCTGCATGGCGATCTGCGGGCGCTTGAGGCATTGATTGATGAATACTGGGAAGCGATGCAGCTGGGCTCCGAGCGGGCCGAACGCCTGCGCACTGAGGTGTTGCAGCAGTTGGGGGAGCTGCAGCTCCATGAGGTGCTCACCGGCCGGGCCGATCCAGCCAGCGGCAGCGATCCCCTGGAGCTCGCGGATGGCTACCTGTGCGAGCTCAAGGAGGCCCAGGTGAGAACGGGCCTGCACCGCTTCGGGCAGCTGCCGCAGCCAGCGGCCCTGGCGGAGCTGCTGGCCTGCCTGGCGCGCCCGCCCCAGGCCGAGGGGCAGGGGCTGACGCAGGCCCTGGCGGCAGACGCCGGCCTGGAGCTCGATCCCTGGGCCGATCCGGAGGAGCAGCCCCTCAGTGCCGCCGATCAACAGCGTCTGGTTGCACTCGGGGCCGCCACCCGGCCCCTGCGCCATGCCGGTGACGCGATCGCCTGGCTGGAGCAGCGGGCTCTCACCCTCTGCGAGCAGCTGCTGGTCGCAAAGGGTGAGCTGCCTCGGCGCTGGTGCGAACCGGTGCCAGGTCCGCGCACAGCCGCGGTGCTGAGTCGGCTGGCGACCGGGCTTGTGCCCAACCTGCTGCGCTGTGGCGACGCCGAGCGCGAGGCATTTCTGCGCGCCGTTGCCGGCGGCCGCATCGCCGCCGGCCCCTCCGGCGCACCCACGCGCGGTCGGCCCGATCTGCTGCCGACGGGGCGCAACTTCTACAGCGTCGATCTGCGAGCCCTGCCCAGTGAGGCCGCCTGGGATCTGGGGCGGCGCAGCGCCGAGCTGCTGCTTGATCTGCATCTCCAGCAGGAAGGGGAACCCTTGCGGCAGCTGGCGCTGTCGGTGTGGGGGACCAGCACGATGCGTAACGGCGGCGAGGACATCGCGCAGGCCCTGGCACTGCTGGGGGTGCGGCCGCTCTGGGATGGTCCGAGCCGCCGCCTGATCGACCTGGAGCTGATTCCCCTGGCCCAGCTGGGCCGCCCGCGGGTGGATGTGACCTTGCGCATCTCCGGGTTGTTCCGTGATGCCTTTCCGCAGCTGGTGGCCTGGATGAACCGGGCCACGGCCCTGGTGGCTGCCGCCAGCGCTGAATCCGCTGCCGATAATCCCCTGGCGGCGGCGGCGGCGCAGGATGGCCACGCCTGGCGCGTCTACGGCTCTGCGCCGGGGGCCTACGGCGCTGGTCTGCAGGGCCTGATCGACAGCGGCGAATGGGAGAGCCGCAGCGATCTGGGTCGGGCCTTTCTGAACTGGAGCAGCTGGCGCTACGAAGGGCTCGGTGGGGCCGATGGCGGCGGCGGTCGCCTGGCGGTGGCTCCCGATCGCAGCGGCCTCGAGCAGCGACTGCGCCAGGTGCAGGTGGTGCTGCACAACCAGGACAACCGCGAGCACGACCTGCTCGATTCCGACGACTACTACCAGTTCCAGGGCGGGCTCAGCGCCGCCGTGGAGGCCGTCAGCGGCAGGGCGCCACAGCTGTGGTTTGGCGATCACGCCCGCTACCAACGGCCGCGTCTGCACCGGCTGGAGCAGGAGCTCGACAAGGTGCTGCGTTCGAGGGTGCTCAACCCCCGCTGGATCGAGGCGATGCAGCAACACGGCTACAAGGGGGGCTTCGAAATGGCCGCCAGCCTTGATTACCTGTTCGCCTATGACGCCAGCACTGGTCGCGTGCCTGACTGGAGCTACGGCGCCATCTGCCGGCAGTGGCTGGGTGATGGTGCCGTACTGGCTTTCCTGAAGCACAGCAACCCGTGGGCGCTGCGCGACATGGCCGAGAGATTGCTTGAGGCCAATCAGCGCGGCCTGTGGGCGGGTGCCGAAGCGCAGCAGCTGGCTCAGGTGCGCCAGCTGCTGCTGGAAGCCGAGGCCTTGGTGGAGGGCTGAGACCGCCGCGATCGCCGCCCTCCGGCGTTGGGGATCAGCCGTTGATCTCCTTAGCCCAGCCCTTGAAGGCGCTGATATCACCGGGCTTGCTGTTGCCCTGGCTGCTGATCTGGGGCTGAGCCTGACCGGCAGCAGCTTCCTCCTTCTGCTTCTTGATCGCAGCCGAGCCACCAGGCACGTTCACTCCCACGGCGGATCCCTTCATCCGCTGATCCAGTTCAGCCTTGCTGATCTGCTCGGCGAAGGTCTTCTTGACGGGTTTCGGCACACCACCGGTGAGGTTGAGCTCTTTGTCCTGTTCAACCGCACCACCGAGGCCAGGGGTGGCTTTCTCCAGACGCGACTCCATCGAGGCCACCTCCTCCACAAGTTCCTTGTCTCCGGGGCTGCTGGCGGTGCCGGGGAAGGTGTGGCGAATCGTGTTGGAACGACGCATGAAGCTGACGTTGCCCATGGAGCTGGAGGTGTCAGCGTCCAGGAAGAAGGCCTCCGGTTTGTCAGCCGGCTTGGCCGGGCTGGTCCCGGACACCGACTTCTGACCACCGAGGAGACGATCGAACAGGCCCATCGACAGGGAGCGCGGAAGCTGGGCAAACCCTAGCGGCCACTGAGCTCCAGACCATGGGTATCCGTCCCGCAACTTCGCAGAAGTCCGAGATTGGTCAGCAGGGCGTCGATCGCATCGCACACCAGGGGGGTCGGTTGCCAGTGGGAGCGCTGGTCGTAGTCATAGAAGGCTTCGGCGCCGTCGTAATCCAGGGCCGCCGCCGCCGCGATCAGGCGCTGGTAGGGCAACCGGTAGCGGGCTGGGTGTGCCAGCAGGGCCAGACCACCGGCAGCATGGATGCGCCGGCAAACCTCCCCCGCCCGCAGAGGCGCTCCCACCGTGGCGCGGCCCTGTCGGTAGGGACGAAGCGCCGCGTGGCCTGGTTCAAAGCCCAGGGCGAGCACATGCACCAGGCAGCCCTCCAGCAGGCAGCTGATCTCCAGGCCACTCCACAGCGTCGGTACCGCAGCCCCGAGGGCCGCCTGCTGTGCGAACCAGCCCTGCAGCGGATCGAAGGCCTCAGCGCTGTGATGGTCGGTGACCGCCAGATGGCGCAGTCCAACTTGCAGGGCCTGACGGCCAAGGGCCTCCGGCCGGAGGCTGCCGTCGCTGCAGGTGGTGTGGCAGTGGAAGTTGAGCTCTCCAGGGCAACTGCCGGCGTGGACATCGGCCAGAACGGCCCGCAGGGGATGATCAGCCAAGGTGAGCGCCTGGATCAGCCTGTCACCGGAGCTTCACGCTCGGCCCGCAGGCGGCGCCAGCGTGCATAGAACTGAATTGAGGCAGCCATGAACACCACCAGGGCCACCATGAACCAGGTGGCGGCCCCGGTGGGAAACTGATTCTTGAACACCACCAGCATCACCACGACCACCAGCAGCAGCGTGGGCAACTCATTGAGCGCGCGCAGCTGCTTCGGAGTCCAGCCGCAGCTGCCGTTCTGCAGCTGCCCCATCAGGCGGTAACAGAAGGCGTGGTAGGCCAGCAGAGCGGCCACGAAGGCCAGCTTGGCGTGCATCCAGCCCTGGTGCAGCCAGGCGGGGTTGGTCAGCAGCAGACCGATCGCCATGGCCACGGCCACCACCATGCCGGGCGTGGTGATGATGTTGGCCAGCCGTTTCTCCATCAGACCGTACTGCGCCTGAAAGGCCTGGCGCAGAGCTGGATCCAGATCCTCCGCCTCACGGTGATAGATGAACAGGCGGACGAGATAGAACAGACCGGCGAACCACACGACCACCCCGACAATGTGCAGGGTCTTGAACCAGAGGTAGGCCTCCGGGGGCAGGACCGCCAGAGTCATCACAGGCTGGAGCCGAACAGGCCATCAAGGTAAAGCTCACGCACCTCGGGGCGGGCACCCCCCTGTTGCACCAGGAACTGGGCCAGGGCTGTCTGGAGCAGGCGGTTTGCATCCAGCTGCGGACGACTGGCGAGGTAGCCCTCCAGGGCGCTGGCCAGAGCCTCCGGCAGGCGCACATCCAGACCGCGCAGCTGCGGGGCTGCACTAGGGGTGGCGTCTGTGCTGGCCATGCGTCCACATCTGGTGGAGATCAAGCATCCGCCGCTGCGCTGCGCCTGTCAAGTCGGCCCTGAACCCTCTGCACCATCGCCATCGCCATCGTGGGCACCTGGGCCGTGGCGATGGCAGGCGGCGCTGGCCCTGATTGCGCTCAGTTCCTCGGCGGGCAGGCGATCAAGTTGCTTCAGCACCAGCCCCATGCGTGGGTTGCGCCGCAGTTCATGCGCATGACGCGCCAGGAAATCCCAGTAGAGACTGTTGAAGGGACAGGCCTTCGGCCCGCTGCGCTGCCTGGGGTCGTAGCGGCAGCCCTGGCAGTAGGTGCTCATGCGGCGGATGTAGTTGCCGCTGGCGGCGTAAGGCTTGCTGGCCAGACGTCCCCCGTCGGCGAACAGGCCCATGCCGAGCACGTTGGTCTGCATCACCCAGGCGAAACCATCGATGAACATCCGCTGAAACCAGGCCGTGAAGGCCTGGGGGTTCAGGCCCGCCAACAGGCCGTAATTGGCCAGCACCATCAGCCGTTGGATGTGGTGGGCATAGCCGCTGGCGTGGATCTCGCCAAGCACCGTGTCCATGCAGCGCATGCCACTGCCCTCGAGCCGCTCCAGCCAGGCCGGCAGCGGGGCCGTCGCCTGCAGATGGTTGAGCGTGCCGTAGGCCGGACCGAACCAGTGGTAGAGGCCGTGCGTGTACTCCCGCCAGCCGAGGATCTGGCGGATCACGCCTTCGAGGCTGGCCAGCGGCAGCTGCTGTTCCAACCCTGCCCGCTCCAGACGGCGGATCACCTCCAGCGGCTGCAGCAGACCAAGGTTGAGATAAGGCGACAGCAAGGCGTGCCAGAGGGTGGGCTGACCGCTGACCATCGCGTCCTGATAAGGACCGAACCCCGCCAGGCGGGTGTTGATGAAGTGCTCCAGCACCTGCAACGCCTGGTCACGGCTCACCCCCCAGCGAAAACGGTCCAAGCGGCCGGGAAGGGGTGGCAGGCCTTCGGCCTGCCGCTGCCGATCGAGCTCCTGCACCCGTTCGATCACCGCCAGGGTGATGGCGTCCGGCTTGAACCAGAGCGGATCCGGGCCCTGCAGGCCCTTCGGCGGTGCCTTGCGGTTGTCGTGGTCGAAGTTCCACTGACCGCCGCGCGGCTGGGCCTGTTTGCCTTCACCCTCCATCAGCACCCCGAAGCGGCGCCTGCCCTCCCGGTAGAACAGCTCCATCCGCAGCTGTTTGTAGCTGCTTGCCCAGGCGGCGAAATCCTCGCGGCTCCAGAGAAAGGCGTTGCTGGGCAACCAGACCAGCGTGACCGGCAGCTGCAGCCGCTCAATCGCCAGGCGGAAGTCGCGATCAGCCGGCTCCATGATCCGCAGTTCGCGGATGCCGTGGTTGTCGATCCAGGCCCGTAGCGCCTCACTGAATCGGGGGGCGATGACGTGATCGACCCGCCAGCCCGCCTGCTCCAGCCCGGCCGCGAAGTGGCGCATCGCGCTCCAGACGAGCACCAGTTTCTGGCGGTGGTAAGCCCGCTGCGCCAGCACAGACGCGCTCTCCACCAACAGAACCCTTGCGGCGGAGGGATCGGTGCTGGCCAACGCCGTCTGGTCGGCGTTGAGCTGATCGCCGAGCACCCAGATGCCGAGGGTCATGCGCTGCCTCTCCAGGGATCAGACTGCAGCTTCACCGGCCAGGCGGCAGGCCTTCAGGGCCACCGCCCGGGCATGGCCCCGCTCCACCGGCCCCAGTGCAGGGCTGAGGTGGACATCGCGGCAGTCGACGGTGACCCGTTCGTGATGCCCCTGCTGATCGCTGAGCCGCAGGCGCAACTGGAAGTGGTGTTTGGCGCTGCGGGTGATCTCGTCACCGCAGACCGGCCCGATGCAGAGCCCAGGGGCCGCCCCGACCGGCTGAGCTGTACTGACCAGCAGGGCTGAGAGCAGACACAGGGCGAGGACAGCAATCAACCTCAACCGGCCAGCTCCAGGGTGTGGGCATTCTCGTTGCCATCGGTTCCGAACGCGGCATCGGCGGCGGCTGGTTCGCCAGCCAGCGGGCCATCCGCTGGCGGATGGAAGTGCTCCCAGACCACCCGAGCCAGGGCCGGTCCCATACCCGGTGCTGCCGCCAGGGTCGCGGGGCTGGCCAGTTGGATCGCATCAACCGAGCGGAAGTGGGCCAGCAATTCTTTGATCCGTTTTGGCCCCAGACCGGGAATGTCTGACAGGCGGGAGCGTGTCATGCGCTCGCCGCGCTGCTGGCGATGGAACGTCACGGCGAAGCGATGGGCTTCATCCCTGAGCCGGCGCAGCAGCTGCACCCCCAGCTGCTCCGGTTCACTCTCCAGCGGTTCCTTCGCCCCAGGCAGGAACACCTCCTCCCGCTGCTTGGCCAGGGAGCACACCACCAGCTCCTCGTCCAGATCCAGTTCCCGCAGAGCCTCCATCACGGCTGAGAGCTGGCCCTTGCCGCCATCGATCATCACCACATCGGGCCAATCGTTGAGACCGCCGGTGTGCAGGGCGCTGCCGGCGGCGCGGCGCAGCGCACGAAGATCCGCGCCTTCGGCCTTGGCTTGAGCCCAGCGACGGAAGCGGCGGCGGATCACCTCCGCCATGCTCATGAAGTCATCCGAGTGGCCCGCGCGCACGCTGCTGCTCTGGATCTTGTAGCGGCGGTAGTGCTGCTTGGCCGGCAGTCCATCCACGAACACCACCTGCGAGGCCACGGCATCGCTGCCCTGGATGTGGCTGATGTCGTAACCCTCGATCCGCCGTGGAGGCACCGGCAGCTCGAGCAGCTGCGCCAGATCTTCGGTGGCCAGCAGGTTCTGCTCGCTGGCCCGCTGTGCGCGTTGCAGCTCGTAGGTGGCATTGCGAGTCACCAGCTCGATCAGATCCGCCTTCTGGGCCCGCTGCGGCACGGCGAGCTTCACCTTGCGGCCGCGCAGCTCACTGAGCCAGTCCTCAATCAGGGCCTGCTGGGGCAGGGGCACTTGCAGCAGCAGCTCCGGCGGGATCTCCACCGGCTCCACCTGGCTGTAGTGCTCCTCGATCACCGTCTGCAGGATCCGGCCCAGAGCAGCCCTGCGTTCCGGGCTGTCCGGCAGATCGTCGCCGGCTTGCGGCTCCGCTGCCTGCACACCCACGGCATCAGCGCTGAACCCGAGCCGGCCCACCAGCTTGCCGGCCCGCATCTGAAACAACTGCACCGCCGCCACCCTCGCATCGGCCGCCAGGGCCAGCACATCGCGGCTCACGGAGCTGTCGCCAAGGCTCATCTTCTGATCGGCCGTCAGCGTGTCAATGCCTTGCAGTTGATCGCGCACGCGGGCGGCACTCTCGAAATCGAGCCGCTCGGCGTAGCGCTCCATCTGCTCCTGCAGCAGCTGCAGCAGTTCCTCGTTGCGGCCCTGGAACACCATCGCCACCTGGCGCAGTGTGCGGTGGTAATCCTCTGAGCTGATCTTTTCCTGACAGACCCCGGGGCAGCGGCCGATGGCGTAGTTGAGACAGGTGCGGTCTTTATGAAGCGGCTGGGGGCGCTGCCGCAGCGGGAACACCCGCTTCACCAGGCCCAGGGTGCGCCGCAGCAGACCCACATCCACGTAGGGCCCATAGAACCGATCGAGAGGCGAACGGAAGCGACGGCGGCGCGTGATGAAGATGCGCGGGTAGGCCTCGCTCCAGGTGATGCAGAGGTAGGGATATTTCTTGTCGTCCTTCAGCAGCACGTTGAAGTGTGGCTGATGGCTCTTGATCAGGTTGGCCTCCAGGGCCAGGGCCTCGGCTTCGCTGTCGGTGACGATGAATTCGATCTCGCACACCTGTCGCACCATCAGAGCAATGCGGGGCGAATGACCGTGGCCGCTGCCGCTCTGGAAGTAGCTGCGCACGCGGTTGCGCAGCACCTTGGCCTTGCCGATGTAGAGGATGCGATCCTCGCTATCGCGCATCAGATAGCAGCCCGGCTCGGCCGGCACCTCGCGGAGCCGTGCCTTGAGCCGGGGCGGATCCTGCAGCAGCGGTGTGGTGGTCGCGGGCAAGGGATCGGTGGGGGAGAACCGGGCTCAGCCGCCGTACTGCCAGCCGGTGCTGCTCAGCTCCAGCGCAGCGCCATCGCGATGCAGGGTGGCGCTTTTCACTTCGGCCACGAACACGGTGTGGTCGCCGTGGGCCACCTGACCCACCACCTCGCATTCCACCGCGCCGAGGGCGTCGTTCAGGATCGGCAGACCCAGTTCACCCAGACTGAACGGCGCGGCATCAAAGCGGCCGCCCACGGCCTTCTGGGGCTTGAAGAACACAGCGGCCAGGTCCTTCTGATCGGCGGCGAGCACGTTCAGGGAGAAGCGACCGGTGCGCTGGATCATGCCGTTGCTGGTGCTGTCGGCGCGGACGCCCATCACCACCAGCGGCGGCTCGAACGATCCCTGCGTGACCCAGCTGGCGGTGAACCCGTTCACCTCCTCAGCCTCGGCGACGCCGCAGATGAACACGCCATGGGGGATCTTGCGCAGCAGGGTCTTCTTGGCGTCAGCGTTCAGGGCCATTGAGGGAGCAACAGTCTGTCCGGACTCTAGGAAGGGCGCCGCCGGGCCATGGTCCAGGCGACGGGCCGGCGGGACAGCACTCCATAGGATCGGCCGATGCAGGCTCTCTATCCCGGTAGCTTCGACCCGCTCACCCTCGGTCACCTCGACCTGATCGAGCGTGGCGCCCAGCTGTTCGATCGGCTGGTGGTGGCGGTGCTGCGAAACCCCGGCAAGAACCCCTGCTTCAGTGTGGAGGAACGCCTGGAGCAGATCCGTAGCGCCACGGCTCACCTCGGCAACGTGGAGGCCGCTGCCTTTGATGGACTCACCGTGACATTCGCGCAGCAGTGTGGTGCCTCCGTGATCCTGCGCGGTCTGCGGGCCCTCAGCGACTTCGAATACGAACTGCAGATTGCTCACACCAACAAGAGCCTGGCCCCACAGCTGGAAACGCTGTTCATGGCCACCGCCACCGCCCATAGTTTTCTCAGCAGTTCGGTGGTGAAGGAGGTGGCTCGCTTCGGTGGGTCCGTCGGTCACATGGTGCCCGGCGGAGTGGCGCAGGATCTGGCCAGGCTCTTTAATCGGTCCACACCCGATCAGGCCTGATGTCCGAGGCGCAGCTCACCTCTGTCCTGGATCAGCTGGACCAGCTGGAGGAGATCGTTCTGGATGGCACCCGCGTGCCGTTCAGCGGCGGTCGGCTGGTGAACGAACAGGACGCCATCGAACTGATGGATGCCGTGCGCGAAGCTTTGCCGCCGCAGCTGGCCCAGGCGGAGGAGCTGGTGCGGCAGAAGGAGAGCTTCATCGCCCAGGCGCGCCAGCAGGCCGAGGAGATCCTCAGCCAGGCTCGCCAGCAACGCGAGCAGCTGATCAATGCTCAGGCGATCCGCCAGGAAGCGGAACGGCAGGGGGCCGAATTGCGCGAGCAGACCCGGCAGACCTGCGAGCAGATGATCGCTCAGGCCCGCCAGCAGGTGGCGCGTACCGAACAGGAGCACCAGGCCCGGCTGGTCCAGATGGAACAGCAGTTCGGGCAGCGGCGCCAGCAGCTGGAGCAGGAGGCCCTGCAACGGCGCCAGCAGCTCGATCAGGAGGCGCTTGAGCTCAAACGCCAGCTCGAGGGGCAGCATGAGCAGGCCCGTCAGCAGAGCCTGGCCGAGCTGGAGAAGATCCGTCAGGAGGCTCTGCGGCTGCAGCAGACCAGCCAGGCCGAAGCGGAACGGCTCCACAACGATGCCCTGCAGTTCCGCCAGCAGACCCAGCAGCAGTGTGATGGTCTGATCGCCCGCACTCGCCAGGAGGCGGCAGCGATCCAGGAGGGTGCAAACCGTTACGCCGAGCAGGTGCTCAGCGAGCTGGAGGGCCGTTTGCAGGAGATGGGCCAGGTGGTGGTCGGCGGCCGCCGTGAGCTGGTGCGCCTGCAGTCGCTGGATCCGACAACCCTGGTGCAGCAGCCGACCACCGACGCCGCCGCTGTACCGGTCAACCGCGCCCGTCGGGCCGCCGAGCGGCTGCGGCGCGTTGCTGGTGAGCGCTGACGCGCAGCAACAGCAACGCTGCTTCGGAACGGTCAGCTGAGAACAGTCCGGTCTTCAGAGCAAAGGGCAGAGCCCAGGCAGGCGGCTGTGGCGCAGGATCGCACCAATGGTGCTGTTCGGCGCCCCCGCTCCATTGGACACCATGCTGATGTAGCGGGGCCCTTCGGCTGTGCTGAGCACGCCGCTGATGGCACGCACACCGCTGATTGTGCCGGTTTTGCCGCGGAACTGGCCTTCCAGTTCAGTGCCGCGATACAGGTTGCGCAGGGTGCCGCGCTGGCCGCTGACGGCCATCGACGCCAGGTAGTGGGCGGCATAAGGATGTTGCGCCATGCGCAGCAGCAGCGCCGCCAGCAGCCGGCTGGTGACGCGATTGCCGCGGTCGAGACCACTGCCATCCACCACCGCAACCCCTGCCATCGGCAGGCCCTGAGCCGACAACCACTGCATCGCCGTCTGGCGCGCCTGGCTGAGATCCCAGCTGCCGGTGCCCTGCCGCAACAGCACCTCAGCGGTGAAGTTATGGCTCTCGGTGTTGGCCAGGCTCAGCAGGCCGTGCATGCCAACGGAGCGCTCCTCATGCAGAAGCACACCATCCTGGCCATCGAGCGGGGTGGGACTCACCAGCGTGATCACCGCGCTGCCACCGTTGCGGCGGATCTCCTGGCTCAGCAGGCGTGACAGCCGACCGGGCGGATTGCTGACCGCCATGTCCAACGCGTTGCTGGTGAGCGCCAGGCGCGTGATCGGCGCGCCGTAGGCTTCGGCCCGATCGGCCCAGTGCCAGCCCGCCGGCCACCAGCGCTGCTGCGGTTCCTCCACCAGCTCGATGCGGGGGGTGGGCCCGGCGGCCATCGCCAGTTGGGCGAAGCGTTTCAACTGGACCAGATCCAGATCGGGATCGCCCTCACCGGTGAGCCGCAGGCTGCCATCTGATCGTCGCCAGAGGCGGGTGGTCAGGCTGGCATCGGGTCCGAGCCGATCCAGCGCGATCGCTGTGCTGATCAGCTTCTGGTTCGAGGCAGGGATCCGCGGTCGGGTTCCATTGATGTCGGCCAGCAGGCGTCCGCTGCCGTCGGCCACCGTGACACTCCAGACCGAGGCTTCGGCGCCGATCGTGGCCTGCAGCCGTTGTTGCAGCTGCGGACAACTGAGCTGCTCCTGCAGCTGGGGCAGCCCCAGTGGTGGTGGTGCCGGCAGCGATGAGGCAGTGACCTGGGGGATGGCGATGGGCTCCAGGGCCCGCCCCGCGATCGGCAGGGCGAGCGCGCTGCCAACCGCCAGCAGCAGAGCACTGATCAGGCCAGGTCCAGCCGGTTGCGGTGCGCGTCCCATTTCAGGAGTCCCCGAGCTTCAGCCCCGTCACCGATCCGCTGACGCGGAAGCCGGCACCCTCGAGCTCGATCGGTGCCCCCACCTTCAGGTTCTGGTTGCCGAAGACAACGCCATCGGCCCCCTTGCGGCCCTCACCCTGCAGCACAAAGCGGGCGTCCAGGGTGCTGAAGACCTGCTGGTTGGGGTCAGGGGCACTCACCACCTGGCCGCCGGGCGTGAGAGTGGCGATCCGCCGTGGAAGCGGTATCACCTCCTTGATGGCCACACTGCCGTGGGGCTGGTTGCGGATCACAATCGCCACCTTTCCGTCGCGACGCGCTGCGGCGATCAGCGCCTGGGGATCAGCCGCAGGAACTCCGCGGATGTCCACGAGCACCGTCACCGGTGTGACGCCGCCGGTGGCCCTCGCCACCGCACCGCTCAGCTTCGGACTCCAGATCACGCCGACAGCCGCTAGAAGCACCGCCAGGGCCGCCCCCGCGTCTACCGGACCGATGCGACGGGATGTCAGCGCCATGAACCACCTGCGGACACCGAACTGTACGGAGCACCGCCAGGGCGGACAAGGGTTCAGCTGCTGTCGATCAGCCGCCGACGCCGTCAGCTGCGCAGGCCTTCGATGAAACGGTCAACCGCCTGCAAGGAGCGACCCACGCCGGAGCTGGAGAGCGCCTCGGCCTGTTGTTCGGCATCCGGCCGCTGCTCGAAGGTTGTGACGGCGCGATAGCCATCGGCATCGCGGCGGTAGAGCTGCCAGGCCTCCGGGTAGACGCGGCGCAGGGCTCCATCAGCGGTGGGGATCAGGGCGTAGGCGCTCTGCCAGCCAGCGAGGAAGCCGCGGCGGCGTTCGCGGGCCACCGTACCGATCCCAACGGCTGCATCCTCAAGCCGACCGTTGACCATCACCACCACACCCCGATGCTGGGCACACACCTGCTCCACCTCCTCGTAGTCGGCCGGGGTGGGTGCCACCAGCAGCAGCAGGCCTTCGCTGCCGCCATCGGCCTGCTGCAGCCGCATCAGATCGCCGAGGCTGGCGATCTGACCGGCCTGCTCCGGGGCATCGCGCCGTGCCAGAGCGGCGGCGCCGGCATCGGGAAACAGCAGTTGCAGCCTGGGGTGGCGTGGGGTCAATGCCGCCAGCAACCGCAGGGCGACCGGCATGATCCGCAGCCCCTCAAAGCGAAATTCCACAGTCCAGAGGCCTTGCGCTCCGGCCGCCAGGGCTGCCAACACGGCGTCGAGCGCTTCGGCTTCAGCGGTGCGCAGATCAGCGGGAAGCATGGGCTGTCGGTGGGGTGGGGCGACCCTAGGGCGCGTCTGCTCAACCAGAGGAAGCGTTGCCCCGCAGACGCTGGCCAGCACGGGACGACCGCGGCGCGGTCTCCGGGGCGGCCGCAACGCTGTGATCAGCTGCGACATCAGCCCTCCATGCGGGTGCGGGCCCGTTCCAGCGCCGCTGGCACCCGTTCCAGTTCACGCCCCTTCAGCCAGGGGCCGAGGCTCAAGCGCAGGCCGCTGGCAGCCCAGTCCGGCGGCAGCCCCATCGCCAGCAGCACCGGGCTGGCGCCGCCGGCAGGAGCGTGGGCTGGTGTCGGTTGAATGGCGCTGCAGGCCGAACCGCTGCTGCAGGCGATCCCTTCGCGCCAGAGTTCCCGCACCAGTCGCCGCCCCTCCAGCGGCTTGCCGGCGCGATCGGTGATCAGCAGGCTGAGGTGGTGGGGCAGCCGCGGTTCGCCGCGGCGTGGATCGGGCCCACTCAGGTGCACCCCATCAAGCGCCAGCAGCGCGGCCAGCAGGTCATCGCGCAGCTGCATCAACGGATCGCAGCCGCCGCCGGCTTCCAGGCGCTCCTGTGCCAGCTCCAGAGCCCGGGCCATGCCCGCCGCCAGGGCCACCGGCTCGGTGCCGCCCCGCCGGCCCCGCTCCTGGCCGCCACCACCAATCAGCGGCTGGATGGTCACGCCGCGGCGCACCAGCAGGGCACCAATCCCGCGCGGCCCCTGCAGTTTGTGGGCCGTGAAGCTGAGCAGATCCACCGGCAGGGCGCTGAAATCGATCGCGCGATGCCCCACCACCTGCACCGCATCCAGATGCAGCAGGACTCCAGCAGCGCGGCAGAGAGCACCGATCGTGCCGATGTCCTGCACGGTGCCGACCTCGCTCTGCCCCCAGATCACCGACACCAGGCGAGTCGGTGGAGCCAGCAATGGCTCCAGGGCTGCGGCCTCCACTTGGCCCAGGGCATTGACGGGCAACTGGCAGACCTCCCAGCCGCGGCGATGCAGCTGATCTGCGGCGGCCACGGTGGCGGGGTGTTCCACCGCTGAAATCAGCAGCCGTCCCGCTGGCAGCGACGCCGCGACGCCGAGCAGGGCCAGATGAATCGATTCGCTGCCCCCAGAGCTGAACAGCAGCTCCTCGCTGTCGCAGCCCAGCAGGTGCGCCAGGCGCAGCCGGCTGCGCTCCAGCACGTCGGCTGCAGCCAGGCCGAAGCCATGCAGGCTGGAGGGATTGGCCCAGGCGTTGCGATCAACCTCCGCCATCGCCTCCAGCACCGCCGGCGCCGGTGGGCTGGTGGCGCAGGCATCGAGGTAGAGAGGCGGCACGGCGCTGCCCATCGCCGCCAGCGCTCAGCCGCTCAGGCCGGAGTCGCGCTCAAAGCGGGCGCGGGTGCGCGATTCGATCGAGTTGGTGGCGATGTTCACGAGCTCATCGAGAGACGTGCTGCTGAGCAGCGCGGCAACACGGGCCCTGGCTTCGGCGCTGGGGCAGGCCTCCGGACGGATGCAGCCGTTGGCGCAGACCGTGGCGCAGTCGATCTGCGCTGGACCAGCGGCTGTCGTCAGTCCGGGCAGATCGTCAGCTGGAGTTGGCGTTGCAGGGCTGGCGCCAGTGATGGCCCGTTCGGCCGCCTCCCGCCGCGCCGCCGCCACGGCCTCGCCGTCGGGGATCAGGCCGTCGAACACATGCTCGGCAGGCCCATCCATGAACACTTTGCCGCTGTCGGCATCCCAGTGGATCTGCAGTGGTCCACCCGGCAGATCGAGTCGGGCACGCCGAGCGCTCAGGCCGAGGCTGTGGCAGGCCACCAGGGTGGCGCAGGCGCCGGTACCGCAGGCCAGGGTGGGGCCGGCACCGCGCTCCCAGACCCGCATCAGCAGATGGTCCGGTGCCAACACTTCAACGAAGTGGACGTTGGTCTTTGCCGGGAAGGCCGGATGCACCTCAAAGCGACTGCCGAAGCGCTCCAGGTCGATTTCATCGACGGCATCCACAGGAATCACCACATGGGGGTTGCCCATGCCGGCGGCCGCGACCATGAACCGTTCACCATCCACCTCCAGCTCGCCCTGGGGCAGCCCCGCCGAACCGACAGCCAGGGTGGTGGGCACCTGCTCGCTCTGCAGGAACGGCGCTCCCATGTCGACGCGGATCGTTCCATCCGTCAGCAGCTCGGGCACGATTCGCCCCGCCAGGGTGTCGATCTGCCAGGTGCGACCAGGTCCGTCGCCATCGCGGTCGGCCAGGAAGCGCGCCAGGCAGCGGATGCCATTGCCGCACATCTCGGGTTCGCTGCCATCGGCGTTGAAGATCCGCATCCGCAGCTCGCCACCGCTGTTTGGAGGCAGCGCCAGGATCACCCCATCGGCACCGACGCCGAAGCGGCGATCGCACAGCTGGATCACCAGCTCAGGCGTGAGGCCGAACACAAACTCAGGATCCGCCGCCGTGCGGCCGTCGAGCATCAGGAAGTCGTTGCCCAGACCCTGGTACTTGCTGAACTGGAGCACGCGCGGCAGCCTGCGGGGGCGGATGGAGGGGTGGCAACGATCCTATGGGGAGCGACACAGGACGACAGAGCGGAGATCTCGACACCTCCCAGCCAGGGATCCGCCAGATTCATGCCTGGATCCGGAATCGCAGCAGCATCCGGGTTGAGCTGCAGAACGGCACACCGGTGTGCGGCGTGCCCCGCTGGGTGGATCAGCAGTTTCTGGCACTTGAAACCCCAGCCGCTGAGGATCTGGTGCTGGTGAACCGCGAGGCCATCGGTCTGCTCCGCATGGATTGCTGAGGTTGACGCGAAGGGCTGTGGGAGCATCAGCCGATCGGATCCCAGCCAGCCCGTGAGCGAGAGCAGCCGCTATCAACCCCAGGCCATCGAAGCCGGCTGGCAACGGGCCTGGACGGACAATGGCCTGCATGACACGCCGGAGCTGACCCCCGGCGATGAGGCGTTTTATGCCCTGTCGATGTTCCCCTATCCCTCGGGGAATCTGCACATGGGCCATGTGCGCAACTATGTGATCACCGATGTGGTGGCCCGTGTGCAGCGCCTGCGAGGCAGGAAGGTGCTGCATCCGATGGGCTGGGATGCCTTCGGTCTGCCGGCGGAGAACGCAGCCATCGAGCGGGGCGTGGACCCCGGCGCCTGGACCGATCAGAACATCGCCTCGATGCGCACCCAGCTTGATCAGCTGGGTCTCTCGATCGACTGGGATCGCGAGGTGGCCACCTGCCATGCCGATTACTACCGCTGGACCCAGTGGCTGTTTCTGCAGTTCCTGGAATCCGGGCTGGCTTACCAAAAGGATGCCACCGTCAATTGGGATCCGATCGATCAGACCGTGCTCGCCAATGAGCAGGTGGATAGCGAGGGTCGATCCTGGCGCTCCGGCGCCCTGGTGGAGAAGCGCAAGCTGCGCCAGTGGTTCCTCAAGATCACCGACTACGCCCAGCAACTGCTCGACGACCTGAGCCAGCTCGAGGGCTGGCCGGAGCGGGTGCGCACCATGCAGGCCAACTGGATCGGCCGCAGCACCGGCGCCGAGCTGCAGTTCACGGTGGTGGATGCAGGCGGCAACGACACGGCCGAGCGCATCACCGTGTTCACCACCCGGCCGGACACGATCTTCGGCGCCTCCTATGTGGTGCTGGCGCCGGAGCATCCCCTCGTGGCCACGCTCACCACGGCCGAGCAGCAGATCTCGGTGGAGGCGTTCTGCGATCTGGTGTCACGCCAGAGTGAACAAGAGCGCACCGCTGAAGACAAACCCAAGCGCGGCGTTCCCATCGGCGTCCAGGTGCGCAATCCCGCCAACGGCCAGCTGATTCCGATCTGGATCGCCGACTACGTGCTGGCCGAGTACGGCACCGGTGCCGTGATGGGCGTGCCCGCCCACGACCAGCGCGATTTTCTGTTTGCCCGCCACTACGAACTGCCGGTGCAGCAGGTGATCATTCCGGAGGGCAGCGATGCGCACGCCTTTGAAGGCGGCGCCTGGACCGAGGCCGGCGTGCTGATCCACTCCGGCCGCTTTGATGGCCTGCCCAGCGGCGAAGCCAAGCAGGCAATCACCGCCGCCGCTGCCGCTGAAGGTTGGGGCCGCGAGAAGGTGCAGTTCCGCCTGCGCGACTGGCTGATCTCCCGCCAGCGCTACTGGGGCTGCCCGATCCCGGTGATCCACTGCGACAGCTGCGGCGTGGTGCCCGTGCCCGCCGATCAGCTGCCGGTGGAACTGCCCCGCGATGTGGCCTTCAGCGGCAAAGGCGGTTCCCCCCTGGCGCAGCTGGAGAGCTGGGTGAACGTGAGCTGCCCCTGCTGCGGCAAACCCGCCAAGCGGGAGACCGACACCATGGACACCTTCATGTGCTCCAGCTGGTACTACCTGCGCTACAGCGATGCCAGCAATACCCAGCTGCCCTTCAGCAAGGAGGCGGTGAACAGCTGGCTGCCTGTGGATCAATACGTGGGCGGCATCGAGCACGCAATCCTGCACCTGCTCTACTCGCGCTTCTTCACCAAGGTGCTGCGCGACCGAGGCCTGCTCAGCTTCGATGAACCCTTCACCCGCCTGCTCACTCAGGGCATGGTGCAGGGCATCACCTATAAGAACCCCCACAGCGGTAAATATATCGCCCCGGCCGATGTAGCCGACCCCACAGACCCTCGCGATCCGGTCAGCGGTGAGGTGCTGGAGACGTTCTACGAAAAGATGTCGAAGTCGAAGTACAACGGCGTCGATCCAGCCAGCGTGATCGAGCGTTACGGCGCTGACACAGCGCGGATGTTCATTCTGTTCAAGGCCCCCCCGGAGAAGGATCTGGAATGGGATGACGCCGATGTTGAGGGGCAGTTCCGTTTCCTGCAGCGGATCTGGCGCCTGGTGGATGGGGCCTGTGAGCGGAGCCTGAGCCTGGCGGATGGGGCGGGCTGCGCCGAAGCCGTGGCCGTCGCCCTGTCGGAAGCCGGTTCCCAGGATCTGAACGATGCCGAGCGAGAGCTGCGCCGCGCCGTTCACACCGCCATCAAGGAGATCAGCGACGACCTGGACGGCGACTATCAGTTCAATACCGCTGTCTCCGAGCTGATGAAGCTCAGCAACGCCATGGGCAGCCACCTGGAGGCCAGCCGTCCGGTGTTGGCCTGCGAGGCCCTGCGCACCCTGTTGATTCTGCTGGCCCCCTTCGCCCCACATCTGGCCGAGGAGCTCTGGCTGAAGCTCGGCGGCCGGAACAGCGCGGATGCCCTGGCCAGCTCCAGCATCCACACCCAGCGCTGGCCAGTGGCCGATGCCGCCGCCATGGTGCGGGACACCGTGCCGCTGGTGATCCAGATCAAGGGCAAGGTGCGCGGCAGCCTGGAGGTGCCCGCCGACGCCGACAAGGCCACCCTGGAGGCGCTGGCCCTCAACAGCGACATCGCCACCAAGTGGCTGGAGGGCAAAGCCCCCAGCCGGGTGATCGTGGTGCCGGGCAAGTTGGTGAACCTGGTGCCCTGAGGCACCTGCACTTCAGTCGTGGATGAACACCAGCGATTCGGGCTGGCCCCAGTCGCCGCGAGCATCGATGTGGCGCCGATTGGCGCAGAGATGGCGCAGGATCCAGTAGAGAGGTTCCGGTGAGGGCAGACCCATCAGGACCTGCAGCTCTGCCAGGGTGTGCTCGCGCTGGTGACCCATGGCCTCCTCCAACCGCGCCTGCAGACTCAGCAGTTCGGCGGCGGCTTTCTTGCCGGCCTCCACGCCGGGTTGGTGATAAGCGTTCACATTCACCAGTTCGCCGTACAGGCCCACGGCCCGCTCGAACAGAGCGATCAGGGCGCCGAGGCTGTGGGCATCGAGCCGCTGCAGGGTGATGCTGAGGTTCAGCCGCCCCTCTTCGGTGAGGGCGGAGCGGGTGCCCTGCAGGAAGCCATCAAGAAAATCGCCCGGATTTTCCCCCTCCAGCGGTGGGATATCGCCCGGATCTTCCAGCACCTCGATGAAGGTCACAAAGAAATTGTCGACGCCATCGCGCAGCTGTTGCACGTAGGCGTGCTGGTCTGTCGAGCCCTTGTTGCCGTAGACCGCCAGGCCCTGATGCACCACCTGACCGGAGCGATCGAGCTTCTTGCCCAGGCTCTCCATCACCAGCTGCTGCAGATAGCGGCTGAACACCTCGAGGCGATCGCGGTAGGGCAGCAGCACCATGTCGCGCCGGCCTTGGCCATCGCCGGCCACATACCAGGCGGCGGCCAGCAGAGCCGCTGGATTGCGATCCAGATCGGCCACACGCGTGGCGGCGTCCATGGCCGCAGCGCCGGCGAGGAAGGCGCGGATGTCGCTGCCGATCAACACTCCGGGCAGCAGGCCGACTGCGCTGGTGATGCTGGTGCGGCCACCGACCCAGTCGAACATGTCGAAACGGGCCAGCCAGTGGCCCTGCTCGGCCTCCTGGTCGAGGCGGCTACCGAGCATCGTCACCGCCACCGCCTGCCGGGTCCAGCTGCCGCCACGGGCCTCGACGGCCAGGCGCGCCTGCAGCATGCCGATGTGGGGCTCCGGCGTGCCGCCGGATTTGCTGACGACGATCACCAGCGTTGTGCGCAGCCGATCGCCCAGGGAGGCGAGGGTGCGGCGCATGCCGTCCGGATCAACGTTGTCGAAGAAATGAAAGGGCAGGCCGGCACCGGGATCCTGCAGGGCGCGGATCATCAGCAGCGGGCCGAGCCCTGAGCCGCCGATGCCGATCCACAGCACATCGGTGAAGCGTTCGCCCGGGGCGGGGCCGATGGCTCCGCTCATCACATCACGGCCGAAGCTCTCGATTCGATCCACCTCAGCGCGGATGTGCCCTCCAGCGGCGTCATCGGGGGCCAGTTCAGGACTGCGCAGCCAGTAGTGGCCCACCTGGCGCTGTTCATCGGGATTCGCGATGGCTCCGGCCTCCAGAGCCTCCATCGCGGTGAAGGCGTCGCTGAAGCGCGGTCGCAGCTGGTCCAGCTGGGTGCTGTCGAGTCCCATGCGGCTGACATCAAGCCAGAAGCCGAGGGCTTCGCTGTGCCAGAGCAGAGAGCAGAAACGCTGCCACTGGCCCTGAGGGTCAACTCCGGGAACGGTTGAGAGCGGGACCATGAACCGGGCGCGTGGCAGGCGGTCTGACGCTATGCGCTGAGCAGCTCACCAGCAAAGCCCCTGGCGCCGCTTTCCCGCCGCTCCACGGCTGTTCAGGGCCGAGACTGTGTGGACGGTCACACAACGCAACCATCGCCTGATCGGAACTGCTGATTTTTTTGTAAAATCAGTTCCAATGCTGCTGATCGGCCCTGGCCCTGCCCACCCCGGTTCGCAAGCGCCCTGCACCCCGCTTCCGGCGGCGGGCCATGGCCTGTGCCTCCCTGCTCACCTGCCTGGGTCTTGCCGGCCTGATCCGCGACGGTGAGCCCCAGCGGGGCCCCCGCCCCGCCCTCGATCCTGAGGCGGCCCTGGTGCCGGAGCAGTCCAGCAATCCCGCCAGCTTCACCCCTGCTGAGCTGCGGGAGCTGCAGCGTCGCTTTGGGGTGCATGGTCCTCAGCCACGTCTGGCTCAGCTGTTCACCCGTGGCATGGATCAGCTCAGTCCGCTCCGGAATCACACCGTCAACCGCCTGGAATCGCTGAGGCCGGTTGTGTTGCGTGAGAGCCGCCGCACTGGTGTCAACCCGATGCTGCTGGCGGCGATCCTGTTTGATGAACTCCAGCACGCCAAGCCGGGAGAGGATCTGCCACTGGCCGCCCACTCCGGCCTGTTCAGCACCCATGGCCCCGCCCAGCTTGGTCTGAGTGAAATGGTGAAGCAGGGTCTGCTGCGGGAGGATGCCGGACCGCAGGAGCTGCAGCAAGCCCGCGAACAGCTGCTCGATCCCGATCGCAACGTGGCCTTGTTGGCCGGCAAGCTCTCACGCCTGCTGGCAAGCCTTGATCGGCCCGCCAGTGCCACCCATGGCGTCAGTCTCAATCCGGCCCACGCCAAAACGGCGGCCACCCTGGCCTACCTGCACAACGGCAAGCTCGACTACCCCACCCGGATCCTGCGCTACATGCAGGATCCAGAACTGCATGGCCTGATCTACGGCCAGCACCGCAAAGCCCTCAGTCCTCTGATCTGAGGGCTGCACTGCGGCCGGCCTGTGCTGCTTCAACAGAGCATGCCCAAGGCGGCGAGCCGCACCTGTAGTGCTTTCCAGTCGAAACTGCGGGGATCAGCACGTTCCAGCCCCAGATCAACATGCCGGTGGGTTGTGATGTGATCGGCCGGAATCCTGAAGCGCCGCATCCAGTCGGCGAGCACCACAGCCAGGGCGTCGTATTGGGCAGCGCTGTAGCCGCTGTGACTGGGCTGGGCATCTTCACCATCAAGCGGTGTTTCCAGGCTGAGATGCAGCGCGAAGTTGTTCACCGAACCAGCCATCGCCGCATTGGTGACCGCCCAACGGCCCCGGAATGCTGAATATCCCGCCCCGAAAGCGCGCTGGCCTGGATCCAGTGCCTGCACGATCTGGCCTTTTTCGCCGATCAACATGTGGTAACTCACCTGATCGGCGTCATCGGGGTGGGGGGTGGTGAAGGTATGGATTGCCGAGCTCAGTCCGTAAACGGTCTCGTGCAGCACCACCAGCTGTGGTGTGTTGGCCACGGGGTTGCCGTAGGCATCCACCGCCAGCCGGGGGCCATAGTTGCTCGGATCGATGCGCAGGCGCCGGATCCGTTCCGGCAGGCTCTGCCACTGGGCCTTGAGTCGCTGCGCCAGGTCGGGGTCCGTCCCACCACACTGACGCTGCAGCGGGCTGATCCACGGCGCCTGTGCCGGTGGCAGCGGTGCCGTGGGCCGCGGGCCCCTCGCCAGGGGGCTCAGGGGGGCATCCTTTCCCATCCGCTGCAGCACCAGGCCAATGGCAGCGAGCAACAGCAGGCCGGCCGCCATGGCTGCAGGAATCCAGACCAGACGCTGCTGGCGCCATCCCTCGCCGATCAGCGGGCGGAACATCAGGGCGACTCCAGTGGTGCGGCGTTTGCGAGCAGTGACAACCAGCGCTGCCGCTGCTCGGTGGCGGCGTGGGATGCGTTGGTATCCACCACCAGTCGATAGCGCTCGCTTGCGGCGGGTTGGGCGCACAGCGTCAACGACCGCACCTGGCAGCGGCGGCTGATCAGCAGCTCCTGGCTCACACCGCAGCGCAATCCCCCGCTCAGATCCTCCGGCTGGCGCAGGCGCTGGCCCTCCAGGGCCAGCAGTTCGTCTCCCACACACAACCCGGCTGTCTCGGCCGCACTGCCCCGCTGCACCCGCCGTGCCAGCAGCTGGCCGTTCTCCACCGCCACACTCACCCCGATCCAGGGGCTGGAACCCTGCACGGGAACCAGGAGCAGCCCGACCTGCTGCAGGCAGCTGTCGAGGTCGGGGTCATCCAGGCTGTTCAGCCACTGGGGCAGCAGCTGGCGCAGCTCGGTGCTGCGGGCGGCGAAGGCCTCCAGCAGATCGGTTTCGCTGTAGCCGCGACCGCAACGGCCATGGCTGCGCCACAGCGCCTGCAGTACCTCGGCCAGGCAGGAACCTTGGCTGCGCAGATGCAGATCGAGGCAGAGGGCCACCACCGCCCCCTTGAGGTAGTAGCTCACCTGGCTGTCGCCGGCGTAGGCATCAGCGCGGTAGAGCTTGACCCACGCCTCCTGACTGCTGCTGCGCAGGCTCTGGACCGCGCGCCCCGGTGTCAGCTTGTAGCGGCTCAGATCCGCGCCCAGATCCTCGAGCACCTCGTCCGGGCTGCTGAGGCCGGCCACCAGTGGCAGCAACTGATCGACGTAGCTGGTGACACCTTCCGCGAACCACAGGCTCGGTGTCGGCACCGGCTGGTGATAGTCGATCGGTGTGAGTTCGGCGGGTCGCAGTCGGCGCACGTTCCACTGATGCAGATACTCATGGGCCACCAGTTGCAGGAGCTTGCGATAACCACCAGGCTTCTCCAGGTTGCGCCGGCCGTAAACCAGCACTGAGGCATCGTCGTGCTCCAGGCCGCCGTAACCCTCATCAAGCAGATGCAGGATGAACAGGTAGTGATGGGCGGCCGGTCGCGGTTCACCCATCAACTGGCAGCAGGCGAGGCACACCCGTTGCACATCCGCCAGCAAGCTGGGAAAACGCTCCAGCAGCCAGCCTTCTGCGGCAGCAGGCCCCGCCCAGGTCAGCCAGCGGTGCGGCACCCCAGCCACCTCGAACCTGTGCACGACATGGGGCCCAGCCTCCAGCGGGCTGTCCAGCAGCTGGTCGTAATCACGGGCGATGGCCCCCTCCGTCGCGCTGGGATCACCGGGTAGGGGCGTGAAGGCGTGCCAATGGGGTGGCAGCTGACAACGCAGGCGATGCGCTGACCAGCGTTCCCCCTCCACCTCAAGGACCACCCCCGCCAGGGCCAGGAAGCCGTGGTCCTGGTCGAGGTGGCAGGTGCGCACGGAGAGCTCCGTCGCCAGCACCCTGTAACGGATCCGCAGCTCCGGTCCGTGCGGATCAACTCCGACCTGCCAACAGGCTGGACCCAGACGCTGCAATGGCAGCAACGCCTCGCCTTGCTGCACCTCGAGGGCTTCGAGATGGCGGACGTAATCGCGGATCAGATAGGAGCCGGGGGTCCAGCCGGGCAAGCGCAGGCGCAGCTGGGTGAACCGGGGCAGAAACTGCAACTCGACCCCGACCAGATGGCTACCGGGATCGCGCAGATCGAGATGGACGTCGATCACAGCGGTGTCAGGGCACCAGCTGGATGCAGGCATCGGGCAACTCCCGCGCAGCGCTCGCCAGGGCGTGGCGGGCGGCATAGCGGCGGGTGAGCTGCCCGATCAGCTCCTGCACCGAACGGGAGCGGGAGAGGCGTTGCAGATCTCCCACCAGCGCCAGGCTGCCATCACTCTGGCGAGTCCAGCCCAGCCAGAGGCCCTCGGGCAGCTGAACCCGCAGGCTCACGCGGCGGCGTTCACCGGCGAAGCCATGCAGGTGGCCAGCACCCAGGGGGTCCAGGCCAAGGTCTCGCAGGACCTGCGCCAGCACGGTTTCATCGCGCAGCACCGTTGGCAGGATGGAGAGATGGGACATGGCCAATCGCCCTCTTTTGTTGACCCTAGCGAGCTCGCCCGAGCCGTCCAGTGGCCGTCGGCACCGTCCGAGCCCTTATCAGGCGAGCCAACTGGCGATGGCAGCGGCCGTCGGCTGCGGCTCGGCGTGCTCGCCTCCGGCAACGGCAGCAACTTTGAGGCCCTGGTGGCCGCTTGTCGCACCGGGAACCTGGCAGCTGATGTGACGCTGCTGGTGGTGAACAACCCAGGCTGTGGCGCCATCGCCCGTGCCGCGCGGCTCGGCATCCGCTGGCAGCTGCACGACCACCGCAGCCACAGCAGCCGCGAAGCACTCGACCGCGCCTTGATCAGCAGCTTCGAGGCCGCTGGCGTCGATCTGGTGGTGATGGCGGGCTGGATGCGGATCGTCACCCAGGATCTGATCGATGCCTTCCCCGAGCGGTTGATCAATATCCACCCCTCGCTGCTCCCCAGCTTCCGCGGCGCCCGCGCCATTGATCAGGCCCTGGCGGCCGGGGTGCGCATCAGCGGCTGCACGGCCCACCTGGTCAGCCTGGAGGTGGACACCGGCCCGATCCTGGTGCAGGCGGCGGTGCCAGTGCACTCGGACGACGACGCAGCCACTCTTGCGGCCCGGATCCATGCCCAGGAACATCGCATCCTGCCGCTGGCGGTGCAGCTGGCGGCCCAGCGGCTGGGACTGTTGTGATCGCGAGGAATCAGCCGCTGGATCGCTATCCAGTGCAGTGCCGAGCATGGGCTTCTCCAGCTTGATCCACTCAGCGTTGGGCTGGATGCAGACGGCATCGAACAACAGCGGCCAGCGGCTCATCCGTGCCGAGCCTGAAAACAGCAACAGGTGACGACTCCTGGCTTCGTCGCACCAGCAGGCCAAGGGAAGCCTCTGGCCTGGTCAGAGCTGAGCCGGGCCACCGGACCATCAACGACCAAGACAACAGGGACTTGGCGATCTGAGCAATTTGGCGCTGGATCAACGCCTGGAGGAAGCCGCCCAGCAGCTCGGAGAGCTGCCGCCCGCCGCTGTAATCCACGGGTCTAAAGCCGTGGGCGAACAGGCTGTCATTGCGCGTTTTGATCGCATTCACCAGATCCGAACGCATTTGGCGCCACTCCACACTCCAGACCAGTGGGATGGCCCAGGTCGGCAAGGAGATCAACCCTTCAGCTGGCTCAGCTGTGCGCCGAACCGCGCTTCCTGTAACTGCAGCCGCAACGGCGCAATCTGGCAGCCTGCCGGAGCAACGGCATGGCATGGCGGAGGGGGTGCGGCGGCGCCTGCGGGCGCCGGGAGCGCGGCGAAGGGTTGGAGCGCACGCGCTGGCTGATCAGGGATAGAACGGCAGCAGCGGCAGGCCGGTTTCGGCTGGCAGGCCCGCCATCAGATTCAGACACTGCACGCCCTGGCCGGCCTGGCCCTTCACCATGTTGTCGATGGCGCTGATCACAATCAGCTGGCCTGTGCGTGCATCCACCTGCACCGAAAGCAGAGCCCGGTTGGTGTTGCGCACCCACTTGGTGGAGGGATAGGTGCCCACCGGCAGCACCTGCACACAGGGGGTGTTGCGGTAGGCCGCCTGCAGCAACGTGGTGCAGTCCTCAGCGGTGAGGCCCGGATCGCGCAGTCGGCCATACACCGTGGCCAGCAGGCCACGCACCATCGGGATCAGGTGTGGCGTGAACTGCAGCTGGATCGGCTGACCGGCGGCGCGGCTGCAGAGCTGCTCGATCTCGCTGGTGTGGCGATGGCCCACCACCCCGTAAGGGGCCACGCCCTCCGAGGCCTCAGCCAGCAGCAGGTGCTCCTTGGCGGCGCGGCCGCCGCCGCTGGTGCCGGTCTTGGCATCGATCACGATGCCGCCCGGTTCGATCAGGCCCTGCTTGAGGAAGGGCGTGAGCGCCAGCAGGCTGGCGGTGGGGAAGCAGCCGGGGGCCGCCACCAGCCGGGCGTTGCGGATGCGCTCCTGCTCCCACTCCACCAGGCCGTAGACGGCCTCGGCGCAGAGAGCTGCATCGTCCCGTGGAACGTCGCGGGCCTCGGAGGCGTAGACCTCCTTCCACTGGGCCAGGGAGCTGTATCGATAGTCGGCTGAGAGATCCACCACCTTGACGCCCCGCTGCAGGAGCTCGGGCACGAGCCGCGCGGCCAGGCCATTGGGCAGGCTCAGCACCGCCAGATCAGCGGCGGCGGCGATTGCCGCAGGATCCGGGCTCTGCACCACCGGATCGCCGGGCAGGGGCAGGAACGGGGTGAGCTCGCTCCAGCGCTTGCCGCTGCTGCGCTCACCGCCCAGAAAGCTCACCTCCAGCCCGGGATGGCCCTGCAGCAGACGCAGGGTCTGCAGACCGCCGTAGCCCGAGGCTCCGATCACCGCAACGCGCTTGCTGGCCATGCCTGGGCTGTCAGGAACGCCAGATCGTACCGGGCTCTATAAAAGTGCCAGCGCTTCGGCCTGCTGGCCTGGATCTCCTGAGCAACCCCGCCTTCCAGTTTGATTCCATCGCTGATGGTCTGGCCGCCATCCGCAATGGCGACATGGTGGTCGTCGTGGATGACGAGAACCGTGAAAACGAGGGGGATCTGATCTGCGCCGCCCAGTTCGCAACGCCGGAGCAGATCAACTTCATGGCCACCGAGGCGCGGGGCCTGATCTGCCTGGCGATGGAAGGGGAGCGGCTGGATGCCCTGGATCTGCCGCTGATGGTGGATCGCAACACCGACAGCAACCAGACCGCCTTCACGGTGAGCGTGGATGCCGGGCCGGAAAATGGGGTCAGCACCGGCATTTCGGCCGAGGATCGCGCCCGCACGATCCAGGTGGCGATTCACCCCGGCACGCGTCCAGCCGACCTGCGCCGTCCGGGCCACATCTTTCCGCTGCGGGCGAAGCAGGGCGGCGTGCTCAAGCGGGCTGGCCACACCGAGGCCGCCGTCGATCTGGCTCGCCTGGCAGGGCTGTATCCGGCCGGTGTGATCTGCGAGATCCAGAACGGCGATGGCTCGATGGCGCGCCTGCCGCAATTGGTGGATTACGCCCGTCGCCACGGCCTGCGGTTGATCAACATCGCCGATCTGATCCGGTACCGCCTCGACACCGAGCGGTTCGTCCGCCGCCAGGCGGAGGCCTGCCTGCCGAGTGCCTTTGGTCAGTTCCGGGCCATCGGCTATCGCAATGAGCTCGACGGCAGCGAGCACGTGGCGATTGTGAAGGGCCAACCGGAGCAGGCCACAGGGCCTGTACTGGTGCGCGTGCACAGCGAGTGCCTCACCGGTGATGCCTTCGGCTCCCTCCGCTGCGACTGCCGCCCTCAGCTTGAAGCGGCCCTGCGGATGATCGAAGCCGCCGGCGAAGGCGTGGTCGTGTACCTGCGCCAGGAGGGGCGCGGCATCGGCCTGATCAACAAGCTGCGGGCCTATTCGCTTCAGGATGGTGGCCTCGATACGGTGGAGGCCAACGAGCGCCTCGGCTTCCCCGCCGACCTTCGCAACTACGGCGTCGGCGCTCAGATCCTCAGCGACCTGGGGGTCCACCGCCTGCGCCTGATCACCAACAATCCCCGCAAGATCGCCGGCCTCGGCGGCTACGGCCTGCAGGTGGAGGATCGGGTGCCGCTGGTGATGGATCCGAGCCAGCACAACGCCAGCTACCTGCAGACCAAACAGACCAAGCTGGGTCACCTGATGGACAGCGGCACCAGCCAGGGGCCGGCGGCGGTGCTGGCCTGGAAGCGCAACCCAGATGACGGCAGCGACGTGATCGACGGGACAGGCCTTCCCACCGAGCTGGCGTGCCAGCTGCAGGAGTTGCGCCAGTGGGCGCAGCAACACGGTCTGCTGCTGGAGCGGGAGGAGCACTCGCGGGTGCTGGCGTTGCTGGATCAGCCCGATCTGGCGGTGGTGGTGGCCGGTGGCGACCCCGTACGCCTCGGGGAGGGCCTGAGGCGCATGGCTGGCTGGCACCGCACCCAGAGCGTCAGCCTGCTGCTGGCGGCCGACGCCCAGCGCACCAACCATCCCAGCAACACCCTGGAGGCCAGTCGGCGGCCTCTGCAGGAACTCGCCGGTGCTGAGGCGGCCGCCGATGCCCTGAGGCTGGAGGCGGCCACGCTCCTGCGCTGGTGCTGAGTCAGCACCAGCGCAGGAGCTGACGGCGATCAGCCGGCAACGATCCGCACTGGGCCCTGAGCTGACCGGCTGAACCGTTCGGCCCTGAACAGCTCAGCGATGAGCCGTCCAGCCGTGGATGGTTCAGTCCTGAATCGTGACCTTGTTGATGCGGCTGCCATTCTTGAGCGCCAGCACCACATCCATGTTGCCTGTGTGGCCGAACACGGTGTGCTGCCCATCGAGATGGGGCTGGGCTTCATGGCAGATGTAGAACTGCGAGCCTCCGGTGTTGCGGCCGGCATGGGCCATGGCGAGGGTGCCGGCCTGGTGCTTCTGGCTGTTGATCTCACAATCGATCTTGTAACCGGGGCCGCCGGTACCCGCCATGCCGCGAGCGCCCTCACGGCTGTTCGGGCAGCCACCCTGGGCCATGAATCCGGGGATGACCCGGTGAAAAGCCAGTCCGTCGTAGAAGCCATCCTTCGCCAGTTTCACGAAGTTGGCCACGGTGTTGGGGGCGTCGGCATCGAACAGTTCCAGTTCGATCGTGCCGGCGTCGGTGTCCATCACAGCTTTGGTCACAGCGCGGGAAGGCAAGGGTTCAGACCTGGCCAGTATGCGCTCTCCGGTAGAAGGGTTGAAACAGCAGCGACGCGATGGCAGCCAGCGGCATGGTGAATCTGGGTGAAGCCCGCCTGGGGGTGCTCGGCGGCAGTGGCCTCTATGCCATGGAGGGCCTCGAGGATATTCGCGAGATCCAGGTGGACACACCCTTCGGTCCGCCCTCCGACAGCCTGCGCCTGGGTCGCCTGGGCGGCATGGAGGTGGTGTTCCTGGCCCGCCACGGGCGGCACCACACCCTGCTGCCCACCGAGGTGCCCTATCGCGCCAACATCTGGGCGATGCGCTCGCTGGGGGTGCGCTGGATCCTCTCGCCTTCGGCGGTGGGCTCGCTGCAGGAGGCGGTCCGCCCGCTCGACATGGTGGTGCCCGATCAGTTCATCGATCGCACCCACCAGCGAGCCCTGAGCTTCTTCGGTGAGGGAGCTGTGGCCCACGTGGCCCTGGCAGATCCCTTCTGTCCGAGCCTGAGCCGCCTGCTGGCGGATGTGGCGGACAGCCTGATGCCGGAGGGGCGCAGCCTGCATCGCGGCGGCACCTACCTCTGCATGGAGGGCCCGGCGTTCTCCACCCGTGCCGAATCCAACCTCTATCGCAGCTGGGGCTGCACCGTGATCGGGATGACCAACCACACCGAAGCGCGCCTGGCCCGTGAAGCGGAGATCGCCTACGCCACCCTGGCGATGGCCACCGACTACGACTGCTGGTACGCCGATCACGACAGCGTCACGGTTGAGATGGTGATCGGCAATCTGCGGGCCAATGCTGCGCTGGCCACCCAGATCGTGCGCACCACCGCCGAACGCATCGCTGCCCTGCGCCCCACCAGCGGCGCCCATACAGCCCTGCGGGATGCGCTGATGACTCCGAAGGATCAGGTACCGGCAGAAACCCGCCGCAAGCTCGATCTGTTCACAGCGCCGTACTGGGGCGCCTTCGCGGGCTGAGGGCTCAGGCGAGCGGCTCTGGCTGGTGGTCAGCCCTCCAGTGCGGCCCGTAGTTGCTGCCCGCACTGGTGCAGCAGGGTTCGGGCCTCATCTGCGCTGCAGCCACGGCGGTGCATCAGCAGCGCCAGTTTCACCGAGCCGCCACTGCGCTCCAGCAACACCCGACCCTCGCTGCGCCCGATCGAGCCCAGATCCTCAAGGATGCGCAGCGCCCGGTCCTCGAGCTTGCTGTTGGTGACGGCGACATCCACCATGCGGTTGCCGTGGACCTTGCCCAGGCGCACCATCACACCGGTGCTGAGGATGTTGAGGGCCATCTTGGTGGCGGTGCCCGCCTTGAGCCGCGTTGAGCCGGCAAGCAGCTCCGGGCCCGTCAGCAGACGGATGTCAATGTCGCAGGTGATCGGCACCTGATCGGCCGGCACGCAGGCGATGGCGATGGTCAGGGCGCCAAGACTGCGGGCGTGGGCCAGACCGCCGTGCACGTAGGGGGTGGTGCCACCGGCGGCAATTCCCACTAAGGCATCGGCAGCGCTGAAGCCGCGCTGTTCCAGATCAGCGCGACCGGCCTCAACGCGATCCTCCAATCCCTCCGAGCTGCGCAGCAGGGCCGGGGCACCACCGGCCAGAACCCCCTGCACCATTTGCGGATCACTGCAGAACGTGGGCGGGCATTCGGCGGCATCGAGCACACCAAGGCGGCCGGAGGTGCCCGCACCCAGGTAGAAGAGGCGGCCGCCGTTGCGCAGGCGCGTGGCAATGGCGTCAACGGCGCAGCTCAGGGCTGGTGCAGCCGCCGCCACTGCCTGCTGAGGCAGGCGGTCTTCATCGCAGAACAACTCCACCAGCTCCTGGGTGCTGAGCCGGTCGAGTTCGGCGCTGCGGGGATTGGCCTGCTCAGTGAGCAGGTGGCCGCGGTTCTGCGCCTGGTCGGCTGGGGTCACAGCAAACCCTCCAGTCTGCGGCGGAACGCCTCCAGCTCGGCATCACCGCTGCTGATCGGATCACCGTCACGATCAGCGCCGGCTTCGTTGGCGGCGCCTCCGCTCTCAGGTTGGTCGCGCCAGTTGGAGACATCCCTGTTGTGCTCCGGTGGCGCGATCAGCAGCCGCTCCTCGGCTGTCTGCGGCAGGAAGCCAGCCGGCACGAAGCGGGCTTCGTAGCCGGCATTGGCGCAGAACTCCTCCATCTCATGCCGCTCGATCGCCTCGACGCTGGGTACGGGGAAATCCTGCGCCTCCAGCAGACCGGCATAGCGTTCGGCATCGTCGCGATCTTCGAAGAGCAACACCACGGTGACGCCATGGAGCTCAAGGGAGTGAATGCCTTCGTTCTCGCTCCCCGCATCGAAGAGAAGCACGTGCACCGCCATGGTCTGAGGCTGGGTCGAGGCTCAGTGTCTCACCGATCACCACCCGGATCACGGCCTGAAGGTTCAGGCCCCGGCCTCGATCTCGGCCGCCAGTTGCTGCAGGCGGCCATAGAGCGCCTCCTCCGCCTCGGTGAGGGTCTGCGGCACCACCAGACGGATCTCCACCAGTTGATCACCCCGCTGGCCACCACGCTCGAGCCCCCGGCCCCGCAGCCGCAGCAGCCGGCCGCTGGAGGAGCCGGGAGGCACCCGCAGATGCACCGGCCCCGCCAGGGTGGGGACCGCCACCGTGCAGCCCAGTGCGCCATCTGCCGGTGAGATTTCCAGCTGATAGTGCACCCGCAGGCCATCGATCCGCAGACCCTCTGGCGTACGCACCCTCAGGTGCAGGAAGTGGTCAGCGCCGCCTGGCGCCACACCAGCCAGGCGCAGCCGCCAGCCATCACCGGCCAGGGGCGGAGTCCACACTTCAACGGCGGTGCCCCCCTCCAGCTCCAGCTCCAGCCGCTCCCCGTTCAGGGCCTGCTCCGGAGTCAGATCGACCACGGTCTCGTGGTCGCCGTTGCTTGCCACCGGCGGCGGCGGTGCTGGGGCCGCCGCCACCTCGCTGTTGCCGCGACGCCTGGGGGCCGTGGTGTCTGCCTCCCCCGCTGATGCCGGCTCCCGGACGGCTCGGTCGTCGGCCGGGGCACGGCGCTGGCGACCGAACAGCACCGCCAGGTAGTCATCGAAGTGTGGGAAGCCGCTGGCGAAGGGATCGAGACCGGCGGCAGCGGCGGCTGTCTCATCGAGGCCCGCCTCCCACTGCTGGCGACGCAGGGGATCACTCAGAACCGCGTAGGCCTCGTTGACGGCCTTGAATTGCTCCTCGGCATGGGGATCATTGCCGTTGAGGTCGGGATGCCAGCGCCGCGCCAACGCCCGAAAGGCACGTTTCAGCGTGGCGGCATCGGCACCGGGCTGAAGCCCGAGAACGGCCCAGTGGTTCACGGGGGCAGATTGACTGACGCCGAAGGTCACAACCGTCAGTCCTCAGCCCAGGGGTCGTCATCGGCGGCTGGCCAGCGGGAGCCGGGGGTCGACGCGCCGTAACGGCGGTCCCGATCGCTGCGGCTGTCGGCCCAGTCGCCGCGGTCCCGATCCCGTGGATCCAGGCGGCCGCCGCCACCACGATCACCTTGCTCACGGTTGCGGTCGCGCTCCCAGCCGGAGCGATCCTGCGGATCCCAGCCGGGGCGATCCTGCCGCGACCAGGGTTCAGCGCTGCGCGCGGCTGACCAGGAGGGCTCCTGCCAGGGATCGCGACTGCGGCCCCGCTCCCAGTCGTCCCAGTCGTCGTCGGCGAAGAGCTCGTCCTTGATCGAACCCAGGGTGTCCTTCAGACCCTGCAGCGGATTGCTCTCCTGGCGACGCTCGCTGGCCAGACGACGGTTCAGACCGAACAGCGCCTCCTGGAGCTGGCTCACACCGAGGTCGAGATCGCCCAGATCACCACGTTCCAGCTGATCCTGCACATCACGCATGGCGATTTCCACCGCTCGCTGCTGACGCTCAGCGCCGTAGGGCCCGAGTTCCAGCGCTGCATCACGCAGGCGGCGCTCCGCCTGGGCCACCAGGGTCTGGGCGCGATTGCGGCGATCGATCTCAGCCTTGCGGCGGCGGTCTTCGCTGGCTTTCTGTTCCGCTTCCTCAATCAGACGGGTGATCTCCTCCTCGCTGAGGTTGGAGCCACCCTGGATGCTCACGCTCTGCTGCCGGCCGGTGGTGCGATCGGTGGCCGACACCTGCAGCAGGCCATTGGCATCGATGTCGAACGACACCTGCACCTGCGGCACCCCGCGCGGCGCGGGCGGGATCCCGGAGAGGCGGAAGCGGCCGAGGCTCTTGTTGCCCTCCGCCATCTGCCGCTCGCCCTGCAGCACGTGAATCTCCACCGAGCTCTGATTGGCCTCGGAGGTGCTGAACACGTCGCTCTTGCGCACCGGGATCGGGGTGTTGCGAGGGATGAGCACCTTCATCACCCCACCGATCGTCTCCAGCCCCAGCGAAAGGGGGGTGACGTCGTTGAGCATCAGGTCGCGCAGCTCGCCGGTGAGGATGCCGGCCTGCACCGCGGCGCCGATCGCCACCACCTCATCGGGGTTCACCGACTGGCAGGGCTCCAGCGGAATCAGCGTGCGCACCATCGCCTGCACCATCGGCATGCGGGTGGAGCCGCCCACCAGCACCACATCGTCGATGTCCTCGGCGGCCAGGCCGGAATCGCGCAGGGCCCGTTGCACCGGCCTCAGCAGCCGATCGAGCAGGTCGGGGCAGAGACTCTCGAAGGTGCGCCGCTCCAGGCTGGTCTCGATGTGCAGCGGTCCGTTCTCACCGGTGGCGATGAACGGCAGCGAGATCGGCGTGCTCTGCACCCCGCTGAGCTCGATCTTGGCCTTCTCCGCAGCCTCGGTGAGGCGCTGCAGGGCCTGGCGGTCGCGGCGCAGATCGAGCCCGTGTTCCTTCTGGAAGGCATCAGCGAGCCAGTCCACGATGCGGCGATCCCAGTCGTTGCCGCCCAGCTGGGTGTCACCGCTGGTGGCCTTCACATCGAACACCCCCTGGGCGATGCGCAGCACCGAGACATCGAAGGTGCCGCCGCCCAGGTCGAACACCAGCACGCGCTTCACGGTGCTGCGGTCGAAGCCGTAGGCCAGGGCGGCGGCGGTGGGTTCGTTGAGGATGCGCTCCACGCTGATGCCGGCCAGACGGCCTGCATCACGGGTGGCCTG
>Ga0129333_10000274_pt1 | contig 38675 bp, 25 predicted proteins | sample CPB6_08_DNA_FD_94474 | JGI IMG/M metagenome (GOLD analysis project Ga0129333, IMG submission 94474) | Freshwater to marine salinity gradient microbial communities from Chesapeake Bay, USA - CPBay_Sum_0.6_0.8_DNA | ecosystem: Environmental > Aquatic > Marine > Coastal | place: USA: Chesapeake... | reverse complement strand
GTTTTCCATTATCTTAGACCACACAGTATTTTGTCTGTACAGGTGATTGGTATCTTCAAGCCCATCGAGGCTGAACACTACATATCCTTTACGACCTATGGTCGCGGCCAACTCCGCCCACCACTCGGGCCTCTTCGCTGACCCGTTGGTATGCATACTCAACATCATCCTAGGGTTATACTCTCTGAAATATGCAAATGTTTCTAGCGTATCTCGAGCAGCAATCGGATCCCCGTAGTTTCCACACATATACATTCTTTCTAATTGTGCAATAAACTCGGGCTTGAAGATTCGTTTAATATCATCAATAGATAATTCTGTATTAGGTAACTGAGGGTTATCTTCACCACCATTAATATTACGAGCACACATAGGACAGGCTGCATTACAAGCATCTGTCATTTCTAGATGTATTGTTTTAACCTCGTTGTATCTATACATCAGTGTCCCAATGCATTTTATTATTCTTCTGATAAAAATAATCTTTTTTAAGATTTATCATATCATCATAACTCACTCTATAATGCAAACCCATACTATTCACATAGGCAGATATCTTAACATAGCTTGTAGGCTGGTTAACCGGTCGAGGAGAATTTTTCTTATGGGCAAAATGCCAATTAATCGAGTCAACTTTAATTTCAATGCCTTTATTGTTCTCCCAACCGTTCATAATCTGATCAAATTGTTCTTGGTTGAAAAAAAATTCATTTACTAAATTATCACTAACCTTTATAGCTAACTTTACCTTATTAGTATTTTTCATTAGGTAAAGCTTGAAAACTGAATCAAATTTTAGCATACTATTCCATTATTAACTTTAAATCTTTTGCAGGTCCTGCTTTACTTGGCAAGTTACCATAATTTTCAATATAATCGGTTATAACTGCTTTATACCAATTTTGGCTATTATGATAAGCCTTAACATTAAATTTGTAGATATTATTATTGGTAGCTTCCATCACTGTTAACGCTCTAGCTGCTTCTTTTTGTAATTCTCTTAGGTCCAACTTTGTTAAATCTATCATACTCTACCTATAAGCATAACACGTTTGTAACCTTTAAGCTGAAGTTCACCTTCATACAAGACCTCTTTCATTGGAAACTTTTTACGCATATGTTCTACACTATAAACGCAATTTATATGATCATCAATATCAAATAAATTGTTGCTTTGAACAACTACAATAGGGTTTGATTCTACTTCTTTAAATCGAAGCTGATGAAACCATTCTTCAGTCATGTGTTCTGCACTAGTGTTTATAATTAAATCTGGCATGAACTTTTCAACAAATTTAGAATGGTCTTTAAAATTTTCGACTTCCCATTCGTATCCATTCTTATGTAAAATTAACTCATTAATATTTGCATTAATACTTTATACTTTATATTGGTCCAAATTGCTAAGATTAAAAATATAATCACTTACTTCACAAGCAAATCTATCTACTTCAACATTTCTAATTTTTGAATAACTTAATTTTTTATCATAAATTGATTTTAATTGCCCATACCATCCAGCTAATATTAAAACATTAGGGTAAAAAGATTGTATTTTCAATAACTCTTCAACTAACCAAATCTTACTCTTGATCTGACTACGACTAAATGCGTCGTTTAATGGATCTCTATCATAATCTTGCTTGATAAAATTATTAATGCCCCTAAAAATCTTATCGTCTAAAAATTGCCTATCTAACATAGACAAGTATCCTTTTACAAACTCATCTTGAAACTTAGTCTCACTTAACGCTCTACTTATAGCCCCAGAAAGCGAAGCCATAGAATTATAATCTTCTTCAGTGACCTTGCTTAAGTAGTGCAATAAAGATTTATACATTGATACTTTATCATCGCTTTTTACAAATCCATGTATTAAATCAGAAAGACTTTGATCAATAATTTCAAATTTAGTAATTAGAATCAGTGTCAAACGAAAGCAATCAGTAAAATTAATAATTTTTTTGTAACTAAAAGACAACCATGATAAAACATTATTATTTAAAATCTTACCTAAAAATTGTAGTAAAAAAACTAAAGTTAATCCTTTAGTGGGAGATTTTACAACAGCAAAAAGAAAATCTTTTTCATCTTGAGCAATATCAGACTTTCCTATATAGATGCATAAATTTCTTAAAACAGTAAAATGTCCTGAAGATTTTACTACTCCAAAAATAAGATCTTTTTCATTTTTATCAATCTGATCGATTTTCCCTATATATTGCAAAAGTGATTTGTAAATTTCTTCATTAGTAGAAGCTTTAGTTACAGAAAAAATAAGATCTTTTTTATTCTGATCGTAAGTTACAGAAGAAAACTTGCTAGCATACTTTAATAAAACTTTTAGCATAGAAATATCATTACTCGATGATTTCATCATTCCGAATATTAAATCTTTTATGTCAACATCATCTATAATATTACCTAAAAATTTCAATGTATTAAATTGCAATTCGTCAATGTTTTTAGATTTTAATGTAGAAAAAATATAATCTGTTAATATTTTATTTTTTACTACATTGCCTGCCAAATAATGAAGCAAAGATAAGCGAAGATCGTCTATAGTTTCTGCCTTGACTACATTATGCATTAAGTCGGATAACTCAACTCTATCAACACTTCCTCCAAAATCCTTAAGAAAAGCTTTTACTGTTTCTTCCCTTGGCTCTTCTAACGTGATAGCTCGACTCAACGAATGTACACTCTGCGACATTCTGTCAAAATTTAAATACTTTAAGTACTCTTCTATACCTAATAAAAACTCTACACTTCCAGTACTTTCAGCCATATTTTACCTCAAATTGTTTTTGCAACCAATCAAAATCATTAATCTTTTTAAGCTCATTAATCTTATTTCGATTCTTCATTCCGAATTTTTTTCCGGCTAATGCACCATCTACTGCATACTCTCCAAATTCTCTATCTTTACCAAGAGAACACCAAGCATTAAGCCTTTCATTAGTTTCATCTGTTTTTTGTCTATCGATAACTTTACTGCCCAATTTACAACATTCCCTAAATGCACTTTTCCAAGTATTGAATGGATCAGTGTTAAAAACAGTTACGTTACTAATTTCCATTACAGGTTTAAACTTTTCACTAATACTTGTAGTCATATCTGGTTTAGAAAGATCCATATTTATTGTCATAAGTCTTGGAAGCAACTTAACGCCGCCATTTCCGTAAACAAGATCATTAACTGGATTTTTACTTCTCCAAACATATACCATATCTCTAACTTTAGTCTTAAATCCAAAATTAAAAGTATCAACAATTTTAGCATCGCCATCTACTACCCAAAACATATCTGTATAACATTTTTTGGCGGCTTCGATGTGTGCTTGATGGATACCTTTAACCCCATGTATCCTCCTAGCTGTAGGAAATCGATTTTTTAATTCTATCCAATTTTCATCTGCATTAACTTCTTTATAACTAATAAAAACTATATCAAACATTTTCAACTATCCAATCATTTGTCATTCGAGGAGGGTTTGTGTAAACTGACTTGAAAAATTTACTTTGATCTTTATCCATAACACCAGGCCCTGTTAATATTCCTAAGCTATCCCGTAATTTTGTTCCTAAACTAGCTATCTCATCCAACAACTCGTCCTCTGTTTTATCAGCAATAGTATTATATAAATCATTTAAATAGCTAAAAGTTCTAACATTTAAATAATTCCAATCAGTTAACATAGTCATATAACATCCGAGACGAGCACCATAAATTGCCCATAAACCGTTTTCTACATCCGAACCAACATTCATCCAGGTTAACAATCTTTGATAATTTTTCCAGTGAACTTGACGATTAAATTCTTTATTAGGATCGGGCCTTATACCTTCTAATAGACACATCTTGACGCCTTCTCTAAATCCAGCACGCCAGGCTTGTCTTGGGCTAGCATTGTTATATACGTAGCTCATCCAATCTTTCATCTGTAGATATTTTATTTCCCAACAAAAATCAACCTGAGTTTTTCCATTCTTAGAATCAGCATTTTCGTGTGTTTTCATATCAAGAATTAGTTGTGTATGCCAATTTTTAATACTACCATTTCCATATATTAACCCATTGATAATGTCATATGCAGGGTATGATAAAACACATTTAGACAAATCAGCGTGATCATAAAACTCAATTTCCTCGTCCATTAATTCTGGTTTGACAATATTGTCTCCATCTATAATTGTAACTCGTTCGGTTTCTGCTAATCGAGCACAGGCTTTATGAGCACTATCACTACCATGAACGCCGTCAACTCTTTTTGCCCACGGAAATTTCTTTTTTAAATCGGCATAATTTTTTTCTTTATTAGGTTCGTCATAACTAAGAAAAATTAAATCAAAATCAATAAGTTTAATTTTTTTTGTCATATATTATACCATAACTTTCAAATTCTTTTGTTGTAATTAAAATTTCTTTTTCTTTGTCAAATTTATAATCTATTTTAACACCATCCATAAGCTGATCTAAAGTAAATCCGAATATACATTTTACAAAATTTAAATTTGATTCTACTGCTATAGCAAAACCATATTGTCTCTTATCATTTATAACAAAAGTTTTTTCAAAATTTTGCAAACAAAAAAATAATGAGTCATCCTTTATAGTTATAAGCAACTTAGCATCTTTATTCTCTTTTATCAGAACTAAATTAAAATAATTTCTAGACTCTATATCTTTTTGCTCTAATTTTACTTGATCAGAAATTTTTACTTTAAAATTTCTAATTTCTTTTTTGCTCTCTAAAAAATCAATAACAAATTTTTCTGAAACTTCTATATAATTACCGCTAGGTAATTTTTCATTAGTTAATGAAAGTATGTCACCTTCTTCATTGTAATAAAGATAGAAATTATTGGGTGATAATACTAAAGGAGGTAAATCAATTACTCTGTATTCCATAAGCTTTTTCTAATTTTCTTATAATATCATCAGTTAAAAAATTGTCTTCTATATAGTGAAACAATCCAGACTGAACATAATTTGCTACATTAAGTCTCAAATCATTATTAAAATGACTTATAACATATTGATTCCAATTATCCAAATCATTAATACCCCACCCTTGAACTCCTGTTTTCATATGAGTAAAAGATAAAATTTTATTTTCTTGTAAATTTAGTATTTTGGATGCAATGGCAGCAGAAACATCCATACTACATATTTTCTGAGTAATTTTTGGAGTATATAAATTATAAAATCTTTCATAATCTTTCATCATACACTCGATCCATCTAAAGAATTCAAACGAAGGCTTAGACTTTCTAAAATAAAATAATCCACAATAAACGTCTGGCAAATTATTAGCAGCAAAAGTTTTCCTATATGGATTATTATATTTTGTAATAATATCTCCCCTATAATTATAAACTTTACTTGTTAATTGCACATCAGAACCATCTAACCAATACCATAAATGATCATTACTAGATAGTAATAGCATATCAGAGTCATAAACTAAATTTTCTTTAAATGGCGTGCAATGTATTATTTTCCATCTATTCTCGATTTTCCATTCAGATTTTTTGGCCATATCTCCCCACGGATATTTTACAATATGGTCAAAAACATTAATATATTCAAGCGGCACTGGGTCATTAGTAACTAGGCATACTTGATTTATTTTATTGAAATTTTTAATCGATAAAGCAAGAGCATAAGCCTGCCTAATATAATCTATGTCTGAATTTTGAGCAAATATTAAGTGACCTTTACTCATTGTTCATTGTCCTTAAAAGACTAAACTTATTCATTATATGAACATCAGTATTATTAACTGCTGCTGGTTGTAATTTAGCATCTGTATTATTCGACATAAGAAAAACGAGTTTCTTTTCTACGGATTCTATCAAAGTATCCCTATCTATTGTATAAAATAATTTTCCTGGAATAAACCCAAATCTTTTTGAAACACGACTACTAAAAATATTATGTATACCAATACTAAATGCGAAATCATTACGAAACTTTGTTTCCTTAATTTGATAAAGACTACAATAATATGGCCAATTTTCCCGTATATATTTTAAATGATTAAAAAATAATTCATTTAGGTTAGTCTTTTTGAAATAAAATACTGTCGCCCAGTAAAATTTAATAGAAAAAGGATTTAAGTTATCAAACTCTGGAAACTGCCGAGAAGACAATAAATTTATACCTTCTTTAAAGATTGCAAAATCTTTTTCTAGATTGAAACAAATCTTTAAATGACTACTGTTTAGGACATAATCAACATCTAAGACTAAAGTTTTATCGTATGGAGTTAAGTCGTATGCGTTAGGTCTAGGGAAATTAATCCATTTTACAGTTTTAGAACTATCTAAACCGTCATTTAATATTCTACTTTGTGATTTTTCCTCGTCAACCTTAATTATTTTATCAAATAAATTTTGTGGATCCGCATAATCTTCGTTTACAACCAAAGATACAGGCAATTTAAGATGCTCTTTAACCCTTTTGGCACAAATTTCTGCTAATTCAGTGTACTTAAACTCTGTATTTAGAGCAAATAACAATACTCCTTTAGACATTATCAATTATACTTTCTACAGTTTTATTGGAAGTTATTTTTTTATATTTGTAATAGTAAGAATTAGTAGCTTCAGTATAATGACTTAAAAGGTTAGCATAAAATTCGTTTATATTTTCTATTAATATTGGTACACGATTATCATCGAGAACTATTAAACTTTTAACTTGTTTAGTTTTAACACCAGCTAAAAAAGATAATCTTTGTTCAGTGGCTTTAAAAACTCCTCCTCCAAAATAATAAAGCAAAGTTTGCTCAAACTCTTCTTCTAAAAGACGCTGCTGATTATGTAAAGTTGCCATATATGAAGCAACTTCAAAAGCTTTTTGTACTTTGGGTTCCATAATATCTCCGGAATTATACTAGTATTGTATAATTATACGGAAATAATGTCAAGAGCTTGATTTATGAAGTGCCGGTACTAAAAGTTACCGCACTGTAAGTAGGAGTAGTGATACTAACATAGCTACCTGATGGGCGATCTTGTGTAAATGCCACTGTTAAATTGCCATCAACTGCTTCGTCAACTGCTGGTCCAGGAAGAAAACCGGCCTGTTGATCACCGGTGTCCATGTCATAACATTTTACTGTAAAAATTATTCCTGTCTGGTTAACATCAAAGAACCGAGCATAGACTAAAAAGTAGTTTTCCGAATAAACGCCACTGCCAACATATTTTCTAAAAATTTGTTGATCCGTTAATGTTAAGTCTAGCCCACCAACTGTACTTGTTGTTCCAGTGCCTGTGCATAGCGTTTGTGTGTAATCCATATAAATTGTACCTGCACCACTGAATAAGTCGGCCCATTTTTGGCCTTTACCAGACACTCCACCTGTAAAATTAGCTAAACTTATGGCAAGTTTAACCTTTCCACCTGCATTAAAAAAGTACCTAAGTCCTCTACGAGCTCCATCACTGTTCATATCTGCACCAGTTACAGTACAGGTGGCAGTTAATACATGATTGAATGAAGATTGAACTCCCCAGGTACCACTCACACTGCTTTGTCTTGTAGCACTTGATTTAGCTTCGTCTGCGGTAAACTGTCCAGCAGCTATTGAATATCGATTAGTAGTACAAGTATCTGCTAGTGTATCTAATTCAGTAACAAGAGCAGACTGAATAACAGCACCGCTAGACACACTTGTAGGACTTGAGCTTCCTGCCTGATGAATTCGTGTATTAACACAATATGTTCTAAGATTATTCCAATCCGCAGAAGTTACAGCAACTCCATTTGCTGCTGGATTAGACGCCAAAACCTGACCATAGCCATTATCATTTCTACCGTATACACCATTTATCTTGTTGTAAACTCCGGTAAAATCGGTATCTTCAAATACAAGACCTGTTCCTATAGTCATTTTTTATTTACGTTGTACCAGTACTAAAGTTTATCGAGCTATATGACGGACTTGAAACCGAAACATAGCTACCCGAAGGACGATCTTGTGATATTGCTACTGTTAAATTACCATCGACTGCTTCATCTATCGCTGGCCCTGGAAGCACTCCTGTACGTTGATCGCCTGTATCTAAATCGTAACATTTAATTGTAAAAACTATTGATGTTTCATTACTATCAGAAAATCTAGCGAAAATTCTAAAATAATTTTCCGAATAAACTCCGCTACCCACTGTCTTAGTAAATATAGTCGAATCACTAGTAGATAACTCTAAAGCACCAACTCCTGTTGTAGTTCCACTACCTGTGCAAGTTGTTTGTGTGTAATCAATAACAATAGTGCCTGCACCACTGAATAAATCGGCCCATTTTTGACCTTTACCTTGACCCGCTGGATCTGATGCAGTTGTAAATCCTGCTAATGAAAGATTAAATTTAACTTTACCTCCCGCATTGAAAAAATATCTTAATCCTCTGCGAGCGCCATCACTATTCATATCAGCACCTGTTACAGTAAATGTTGCCGTTAAAACTTGATTATTTGCACTTTGCTGACCCCAAGTGCCACTTACACTACTTTGCCTTGTTCCACTGGTCTTAGACTCGTCTGGAGTATACTGTCCATTTGCAACTGATCTTTTATCAGTAACACAACTATCTGCCATTGAATTATAACTACTTAGGTGTGTATATGATACTATTGTTGAAGTATCTACATCAGTTAAACTAGCTGTGCCGATTTGATGTATTCTTGAATTAACAATATAGGTTCTTAATGTGTCCCAATGACTAGCATATACTAAAACTCCATCTGCTACTGGGTTGTTAACTACAGTTTGTCCGTATCCGTCGTCATTTCTCCCATAGACGGCAACAATTTTATTATACACTGTGGTATAATCTATATCTTCGATTAATTGCCCAGCACCAAAGCCCATTTTATATCCTTATAGTATTACTGACTCTACTAACTTGATCCCATGATCGTCTGAATCTTCTAAGGCTACTGCAAATACATCAGCTGTAGTACCCATTGATCTAATTGCTGTTCCGTTATTAGCTGCTATTAATTTATCACCTTTACGAATCGGTCCGGAAACTTTAATAGGAACTCTTCCTTTTAAAGCAACTAAAGTTCCATTTTCTAAATCACTGTTCATAATATAAGCAGGAGAATGACTTACTACTCCTATTGCACGTTGTCCTAATGAACTAGCTGTTACTTCCTTAATTCCGCCTACTACCATAACTGTACCATGTTCATATTCGGCATCAGCTAGATATTTTTCTGCAAGGTCAGCGTAACGAGCACTAGTGGCAACTCCATTAAAAACTCCAGCATATACATCACCATTAGCATCTCTTGCAACTATTGTATTAGCAGTAGCAGTTGTAGCAGCTGAACGATATGTAGTATTAACTAAAAGATTATTAGCCCCAGATGCGTTTCCATCAAAGCTACTAGCATAAATTGTATTAAATTTACGAGAGCTAGATCCTATATTATTAACACCAGATGTTGGTAGCCCTGTAGTATCATATCCTGGAAGTAAATCTCTACCAACTATCTCTAAAGCATATTTTGTTCCAGAAGAAGTAGTTTGAAATCTTATTGTTGAGCTTACAGCATTCCTTATAACAGGTGTTGTACCATCAGTGTCTATATATACCGCTAAATCATTATCATTACCTACGGTATAACCAACATCTGCGAACCTAACAATACTATTAAAAGTTGCATTTCCTGCCAAAACAAAATCAGAAGAACTATACCCATTTAATTTCAAACTATTACTAGATGTGCCCCAATATCTATGAGCAGAAGTAGTAACGCCAGTGCTAGGAGTGTTAACTAAAGTTAACCCTTGTTTTATATCAGTAAAACCGCCACTTACAATTTGTCCTGCTTTAATAGTAAACGCAGATTTACTTATAATATAAATTGTTTCATCATCTACAATACATTCAATAATAGGGCGTAAAGCATCAGAAACATCTAAAACATTTCTAGATCTAAATTGTGTTGCACCAAAATTTTCTACTACATCTGGTCCGACAAGTGTATAATCAACACCATTATGAACATACAATTGTTTTGTAGAACTTTTAAACCATAAATCTCCAGCAGTAAGTCCTAAAGGCTCTGATGAACTAGCTTCTGCTCCGCTAGCTGATTTCCATTTACTTGTTCCATCGTAATAATGCAACCTTTTTGTGCTACTATTATACCAAACTTGTCCTGAAATAGGAGCTACTGGTGCAGTAGGATTACTGAAACTTTCTAAAAGATGAAGAAAATTTTCGTTTTGGGCTTCGCCGTATCCAGCATAATTTTTGCCAATTAATTTTAAGGAAGTCGTAGAATCTATTGTTCCATCCGCTATTGTAGCGATTTGACTTCCATTATACCTGTTAATCTCGTATGGCATTACTTAAACCCCTTGTTCAATATATTTATAATTAATGCAAATCTACCCATACACCATTAGCATATGCTTGTACCTTATTCACCGAGCTATTATAAATTATCTCTCCATTTTCTTGATCAGTCCGAGCATCTCGTAATGTAGTTGTATAAATCGGTAATCTTAATTTATCATTCATTAGAATAGTAGAAATAGTCCCAGAAATAGTCAACCTACCTTGTGAATTTACGCCAATAGACACTTGTCCAGCTGGTCCTAACTTTAAACTATTACTACTAACTAGGTTTAATGTTCCTTGCATTGTAGGCTGAGATACATCATTTCTTACAAATGAATCCCCAGTTACTATAGAGCCATCTGTCAAACTTAATGTTTGCGCTACCGAAGCAGTTGCATTAAGCTTTAAAACATTAGGCCCACCAGCTGGTATATTACATATGTTGAACCCAGGTTTAATGGGATTATTAACGACTCCTGTGCTAAAAATGCCTGTAGGAATAGTAAAATTTACTGTATTTTTACTGAAAATTCCTAATACTGATCCACCTAACCATAAAATTAAAATTACTCTTTCGATATTATCGGTATCTTTAATTGTTCTTACTTCAAATCCACTTACCCCTTGACTCTTTTTATATATAGGGCCGGCTAACTGTAAACCATCCTCTCCGTCATAAAAATAAAGCTGATTTTCAGCACTATCTATCCAGAAGTCTCCTTGAGTTAAACTAGCAGTTAATGGTGCAGTTCCTGATACTATTGGTCCGCTTCCTTGCTTCCATTGTTGTCCACTATAAACCTTAAGCCTCAGTTCATTAGTATCATACCATATTTGTCCAGTTAAAGGATTATTAGGCTGACTTGTTGATGCAAAGTTTTCTAATAATTTTATAAAATTTTCATTAAGGTACTCACCAAAATTGGAAGTATTTTTACCAATTAGGGTTAAATCAGTCGCTACCTGATCGATCGTACTGTCAAGTACTTCTGTAAGTAATGATCCATCTGTTTTATTAATTTTGTAGGCCATTAGTCAAATTTTCCAGTAAAAATTATGTAATTTATAGTTAAGTAAGGATTTAACACATCAAAAGGCTGACCTAGTGTAGCTGATGATATGCCTCCACTATTATTCAATAAAGCGCCGGTGCTATTAAAAGAAGGAACAGATTGATTATAATTAACCCCACTTTGACTTCCTGAAACAGACGTAGAAGGATTGATAAGAGCGCTAAATTGTGTATTATTAGGACTTTGCAAATCGTGAGTATGTTCTGGTAAATTAGTTACTAATAAGGTTTTTGATTCTGCTCCTCCTTCACCACCTAAGATATCACCTGTTACACTGGTAACTCGATTGGCACTAGTTCCTACAGTCGAAATGTATGATGTAACGGTAATTGCAACAAAATTAATTGAACCTATAGTATTAGCTGTTGTAGATACTATTGTAATAGAAGTTGAACTATTGATTGATGTTATAGTTGCAGTGCCACCAAATGCGCCAACGCCTGTAACTTTTAAAAGAGTCATTCCAACAGTTAACCCTACTGTTGTATTCATTGATGTTATTGAAGTAGTTGTGGCTGTTGACGAAATTACTCCTGAAAGTCCGGAAACTTGAGTGGAAGCTTGAGGAACTTCGATACCATTATTCATAGTATCTGCGCCAAGTGCGAACCTACCTCTTAAGTCAGGTAATTTAAATGTTCCTGTTCCTTGTAACGGCCCATTAACATAAATGTTTCCAATAACAGAATAAAGGTCAGCATACTGAGACCGTAAAATTTCAGCTCCATCACACAATAGATATCCAATAGGAGGGGAAGAACCTGCAAAAGGAAATATTGAACCAATTGGAACAGTAGCCACCCTTGCAAATAAACTAGCTCTAGTAGTTTTCTTAAGAGTATTTGATTGGTATACTAAAAATAAATCCCCTGAGTCTTCTGCTAAACTTGTTAATTCAGACTTGTTATAAAGGAATTCTGGATCAATCTCCACTGTAAATGATTTTGCAGTACCACCAGTAGCACCGTCGAATGACACAGTTCCTCCAGTAGTAGTTTTTACATCTCCCGTAATACTAAAAATTGTAGGTGATAATAATTTCGTAGCAGACTCTGCCACACTTCCTATTCCTAAATTTGTAATATTAGACGTTGTTACTGTGATAGAATCTGCTACAATATTAGAAACATACAAAGTTTGCCATTTTTTATTCGTGTCGCCTAGATTAAAGCTTGTTGTTGTTGTAGGAACAATACTCTTCGTAGTAGCTGTAGAATTTAAAGTAGTTTCTGAACCTACAAACAATTTTTTCGCAATACTAATTCCACCAGTAGTAGTAAAACTACCGGTAAGGTTAGTAACACTTGTATTAGTTGCTACATCTGTTTCATCAACAAGCTTGAGCCCCACTACACTTCCAGTTGGAGGTTTAATCTTGACAGTGCCTACTATATCTAAATTTTCAATAGGAACAGAGTTATTGATTCCTATTTTATTTCCTTGCAATGTCAAAACACTATTTGACACAGTATTTGTCTTTGTGTAAAACGAAATACTAGACCCGTCAGTTCGATTTTCAACTATTAATTCACCATTAGCATTTAAGGTAAGACTTGAGCTTGCACTATCCCCTAACGTTAACCCGCTATTACTTCTAATTGTTAATCCATAATTAGTTGTACCAACAACATCAGATCTTAAAAATTTACTAGAATCAACAGTTACATTTCCAACTAAAAGAGCACTAGCCTTTTCTGCTATGCCCCATAACTTATTCGTCACTCCTGATACCAATGTTTTATTACTGACAATTATTCCAGGATTTATTTCAGAAAAACCTTCTATGGTTATTTTAGGTGTAAACTTATCTTTGCTTAAAATAGCGATTGTTTCGCCAGATACAACTAAACGTATAATTGTATGTTCCGAATTAAAAGTATCTAAAACTTTTTCAATAACTGGACCAGTATTTAATCCTTCACTGAACTGCGGGCCAACCAATACCCAAGCTGACCCCGACCAAAACTTCATTTGTTTATTAGTAAGGTCAACCCATACGTCACCAGTTGTTTTATTAGTAGGAGCAGTATAAGATTTAATTACATTCCCAGCAGGTACGTAATTTTGTCCGTCAAAAACTTTTAACTGTGTATTACTAGAGTCATACCAAAGCTGCCCTACTACCGACTTGCCAGTTGTAGGTTGTGTGGGACCAGCAAAATTTTCTAATAAATGAAGAAAATTTTCTGCAAAAGCTGATCCATAACCTGGTGCATTTTTTCCTACTAAATTAAGACTAGTAAGAGTAGAATTTACTAATCCATCTGCTACAGTAAGACTGCTACCTCGAGGGTTACTTGGATTAGTAAAATTAATAGTATAAGCCATATTACACCTCGCTTAAACCTGTAAGGCTTTGTATCCTTACCGTGTAATCAATTTGAATTAAGCGATTAAGACTTTTTTGAACCGGATGGAAAATTACATGAGTAAGCAAACGGCCATCTCCGTCAGGATTATAAGATTCTAAACCAAGCTCATCAAAAACATAAACACCATTATTATTTGTAGTATTATCAAAAGCTTCTTGATCACTCGGTTCCCCATAATCAAGCAAACAAGTAACAAACACATCTGTATAATTTTTTCCTGTTGTATGCCTTGTTTCGATTTTGTTTCTTAACGGGTCTACATTTAAAACAGATCTGTCATCTACAATTTTACTGTAAGTTTTATTGTATAAACTAGCATTAGTTCCAGTACTGTTTGGTGTTAAGTAAGTTATTATCCCTGTCGGATCTACAGTTGTTCCACCGTTACCTAATGCAAGCTTATAAACAAAGCCTTGCCCCGAATTAGCAATACTTTCTGCTAAAGCTATACTCATATTTTCATAATGTATAGCATTTCTTTTGTTAATAAAGGTTACTTTATCAATAGGATCATATATGTGTATATGCCCTTCAATATGTAAGCCAGTAAGATCTTTTCCGTGCATTTTTTGTCTCGCTGTTATATTTATGATTTACTGAATTCAGGATAAAATGGCTCTGCTGCTAAAATAAATTTAGCCTGTGAAGTGTTGGAATCAATTAAGTCTGTAGTAGCATCATCCTGCCATATCTGCCCTTGTCTTTTAACTACTAATATTTCTCTTTCTGCGGGTACTGAATTAGTTAAATTCACTGTTTTAGAGCTTTGATCAACAGTAAATTCTGCTGAATTTACAACATCTCCTTCTGGACTATACGGAAACTCTAAGTCAGGGTTAAAGATATTTAAACTAGACTTTCTCAACCTTAAACCGCCTACAAAAACTTCTACATTGTTTATTCCTGGAGCGTAAGTTAGACTTACTTGATCAGTTTGCCCTGTAGTTATTATTCGTGTTATATCTTGAGTATCTTGATATCCTATCGTCTCTGATGGTCCTAAATTGACAACAAGAGTATTAGATTTATGTTTTATTGGGGAGCCAGTGCCAAGTGTTCCTCTACGAAGTTTTGTTAATATATTACCATTTTTCTGAAAATACTCTATTCGTTCTCCATTTATCTCAATTATTCCAGGCCTATTCAATGGTACATCTGGCGGATCTAATACTGCGCCATCAGCTACATAAATTTCAGCATCGAATTGCATAAGATCTTGAGATAGTCTTGTTGTTTTTGCTTTATTCAATCTCTTATAATGAAAACGATTTAACATATCTTTAAATTGCATATAAGCGAAGCCAGAAGAGCTATTCTTTGATGTAAATAAAATTACATCTAAAACATCAGTAGACGCGATTGGGGAGCTAAGTATAATTTGTTCTAAACTTGCATCTAAATAAAAATCAACTCCTGATGTTAACATCCTATTATTTTTTATTATCCAAACAAAATCATCTGAATTGACTTTTCTAAAAAGTTTAAATTTGCCACCTTTTAAGCTACTGTAACTATAATAATCAACTGTATCAATATCTAAAGCTGCTGTAGTGCTTATAAGCTCCTGAGTTCTAACAATATCCAAAATATCATGATTATAAAAACTTACAATATCGACTACTGAGCCTAACGCAGGTGCCGAAGCAAAGATAATACTATTACTCGATGCTGAACTTTCTATAGTATATTGACTTGTTTGCGTGTTCATCACTGTTAATATACTTCCTTCAATATACTTTAAGGCATTCAATGTAATTGAAAATCCTACTAGATTAATAGTATAATCTAAACCTAAGTTCAGTTCTTCTCCATCTAAATAAACCTTAATTAACGTGGGATTAACTGTTCCAGGTGCTTGCTTATATTTCGTCATTGTGTATGTAAGATCATTATCAGATAAAACAAAACATTCAGAGATACCAGGATTTAAAATTTCTCCATTTTTAATTACAAGTATATTATTAGCTAGCGGGTCTTTAATTCCAACTGGACTTATTAATGGATACTGAACTGTACTACCATCAATCGCCAATTGGTCTGACCTAACTATGCTCGCACTATAATTTTCATCTGTTGTTATCATGTACGTGATAACAGAATCTATAGGTTGAGCTACACCAAACCTTATTCCTACTTTATAAATGTCAGTATAAGAAGAATCTGTTTCGAAAATTTCATAATTAACAGAGACTCCATCAACTAAAACTATATGACCTAAAGTTTCATTATTGAATGGAGCATTAGTTACAAATTCCAATGTGCTTCCGTCCGATACAAAATAATTTAAATCTAATATTTTAGCAGCAGTATATCCCATTCCTATAATTGTTACGATTTGATTATTAGCCGGAGCTATATAAAAATGTACACTTCTTGTTTGCCAATTAAAGGAATAGTCTACATTTAAGCGTTTCATCAAATTTCCTACTTTGACAAAAACTGCGCTTGTATTTTGCGGTAACTGGTCTAATTGAAAATCTACCCTTGTTCCATCAGTTATAAATGTTTTTTGGAAAATATTTGCAGAACTTCTTACACTTGATTGGAATACTTTAATAGCAACTGCATCAACTACCTGTCCCGGTACAACCTCTTCAGGAGCAAAACTAGTATTTGGAGTAATCAACCCATCCCCATCCACTACTACATCTTCAGGGTTAATACCTAATGCTGTCGTATAACTTAAATTGCCGCCTTCTAATTGTGTATCATAATCTTCCGAATTAGGTTTAATACTCCCATCGCTTGTATTTTTTCTAAAAATTATAATATCATCAGCTACAAGCTCTAATGGAGGATTACTTGTAGGATTAGGTAATTCATATTTGTTAGTAACGCCATTGCCTATTATTGTAGACATCACTGCATTTGCGTTTATAACAGGGGTAGATGTATTAAAGTTAATATCATCTAACCTAATCTCAGTATACTCATTTATCGATCCTGGAATAGCCCTTTTAAGGTAAACATTTATGTGCTGGCCTGAAGCCGGAATATAATCAAACTCAAATTCACCGTATGTACTATCATTGGGTATTACAAAAATTTGATCTTCAAATTCAGCATTGTCGGCACCCCAGCCGGTTTCTCCAAACAAATCACTATCAAATCCTTTGACTCCGGTAAAGTTAACTAAACCTTGTATGTTAACTCCGCCGTAATCTATACCCGTCATTAATTGTGCATAATCTTTACCTAACATATATAAACTTGGGTCATAAAAATGCTTTATTCTGTCTAAAGCATTAAGATGTTCAAACCCAATTTGATATGTTATAACAATGATATCCCCTCGACTCGGAGCAGTTTCTAAAGTAAGTATTCCATAATAGGAAGTAAAACCTCGTGATAACGATTTTTTTACAGCAACAATAAAATCGTCTTTTAAAATGTCTAGCCCATTTACAGTAACATTGTAAGTATCCCGTTGTGTTCGAGGTGCATACTTTAATTGAAACTGCAATTGACTGCCGGTTCCTATAAAAGTTTCTGTTATTGCAAGATCAGATCCGGTTAGAGAAGTTTTCGAAACTCTATCAAATTTTATTGCTACAAGAGTTGATTTTACAACCTCACTCTCAATAACAGCAACAGATTTAGCTTGAACTCCAGTAACAGATAATCCACCGTCTAAAATAATCTTAGGAGCTGATAGGTATCCTGATCCATAGTCTGTAATTTGTATCCTATTAACTTTACCTGCACTTATAAATGCATTAGCTTTAGCAGCACGTTTACTAGCCCCGATAATTTTTACTACAGGGTTACTAATATAACCAGAACCGCCATCAACTATTTCTATAGATTTTACCTTAAATCCGACATTTTCTTTCCAATTTTTCCAAGGATATTGTGATAATATAGAACTAAAAGTAGAATCATCTTGAATGTTTATATTAACAGTTTTTGAGGTAAAATTACTATCTATAAAAGTTGGAAGGTCGAAATCAGTAACCATTGAATTTGTATTTTCAATCTTGGTATAACTACTTACATACTCTCTAATCTTTGTTCTGTAAGGTTTTACCTCTTTAATATAATCTTCAAAATTCTCTAGACTATCATTTTTGTAAGTAACTTTTTGTTTTAATTCTCCTAAATTATGTTTTGATTTTACAAAACTAGTTTTATAGACCCAGTCGACAAAAGGTTGCTCATACATAACATACCGCAAACTGCTAAAAAATAAATTTAAATACTCTGAATAAAGATCATCCACTAAAATATTATTTTTTAAAACATTTAATATGATCTCTAATTCTTTAGCAGGAAAATAATCATAAAATTGACTATCAAAAAGCTGAGTATCATAACCAATAATATTGGCAGAATAATCATATAACCCCGAACTTAATTCTATAGTTCCATTTTGCCTTCCGATAACTTTGTAATTTTGTGTATAATCAATAGTAGTTTTACTGCTATACTTTTCTAATAATAACCACCCACCAGTTCCTATTGTTTCAACCTTTACAACATCTCCTATATTAGACTTCAATGAATACAATCTATTTGTGTTTTCTACTAAATGATCTATTTTTGTAAATTGACTGTAGCCCACATCGTACCAATCAATGTAGTTCCAAAAATTAGTTACATTATATCCTTCACTTTGAACTTTATAAAAGTTGTTGGTTTGTTTAACATATTCATAAATGGACCAAATTCCTAATATAGTTGTATCAGTATTAACTAATACACTAAAATTCCTAATGTTTAGAGTTGTAGAGTCAGTATAACCATAACCTTTATTAACTATTTCTACATCAATTACCTGCCCTAAATCATTTATAACTGTTCTAAGAACTGCTCCTTTACCGGTTCCTGAAACAGTGAGATATGCCCTTGTCTTGTACCCATATCCAGGATTAATAATATTAACATCAGTTATTTTCCCATCTTTGATTACAGGAGTAAATCCTGCTGTCTCTACTAATGATGTATTAACAAATCTAAATTCATCAACCGTATCAACTACAACATCATATAAACCTGAAAAAATATTAGGAATAGGATCTCTTTCTAACAACCTTGATATATCATAATCGTCAGTGATTATCCTAGATTTTAAAACTTTATTTGTTCTTTCTATAAACTGCTTCAATGCTTCTATCCTATTAACAAACATACTTTGTCTAGGTCTAAAAAGCACTCCGTATTTTTTCTTAATAGGTAAGAAATTACTCGGAACTAGTCTACCATACGAGTCTTTTCCAATAAGACTATCAAACCATTTCTGTTCTATTTGAGTAGGAATTATCGTTTTTTCATGAGAACTGATTAATTTCCATTGACTGTGTTTATTAGTTGTCCTATACTGTTTATCAACTGTCCAATATTCTATATTAAGATTAGTAGATGTAGATTTAATGTAGTTAGCTAAGTTAATCAAAATAAATGAGCTAGGCGAAGTAAAGGATAGACAAGGATAACCTTGAGCGACTGGATCGGAAATTAGCTTAGATACATCATTTGCGCTTAAAGACCTATCTTGTGTATTAGGAATTATAGTAGGATTTTTTACCCAATAATAATAAATGTTTTTAAAACTTTGACTTATTCTATCATAGTATTGTCTTACACTATAACATAAATTACCATACTTAGATGTACCACTTATACCTAATGCTTCACCTTTTTCTGTGCCAGACATCGTATCCCATTCAGAAGGTTTAAATTTTGTTTCAACCCATTCATATATGTCAACACTAGCTGTAGCATATAACTTATTCCAATTAGCTGCTCTGTAAGTTTCATTTCCTACTGTAGCATCTAAAAACTTAGCTTTGTTTAGATCCCACCATAATAATCCTACTTGTTTTTTATTCCAGGTTTGGCCATCATCAACACTTACATCGTCAGTTCCTATATTATAAGTTGCAGGATCGTAAAAGGTTTTAAATCTAATTTCTTGATCAGCAGGTCCGGCTATTTTTCCTTGTGTAACATCTAAGATATCTATATATGAAATAAGCTTCTGTTCAACCGAATCATATAGGTAAGACTTTTTAAAATTATCAACTATAACTCTATCTGCCTGCTCATATTTTATCGACCAATTAAACGACTCAGGAAACTTATAATAAGAAAACACTCTGCCTGCTTTAGACAATGTATCTTGAGTTTCATTTGGGGCACCAACTAAAACGGAATTAGCGCCAACGCCAATCGCATAACCATAATTGTCAGCTAAATCTGTACCTTCATTAGTAGTTAAACTTTGGCCAAATACAAAATTTATATTATACCTATCGTAAATATCAATGCGACCTGCATTTATATGGACATCATTAAAACGACTTGTATGATTATCAAAAGTAGTTGTTCCGTTATCAAAAGTTACAAAGTTATCAACATCACCGTTTAAACTTAAAATAACAAGAGTTTTATCATCATTCATAAACTGAATTTCATAACCAAAATACTCAAACGATTCTGGTCGATGACTTTTTATTTTTTGTTGTAACTCATATTGTTCATTCAAAATATAAACATCAACTCTACCGCTATCTGCAAGTGTGCTATCATCTAGTGACGCTCCAACTGCAAGATATTTTCCATTTCCAGATAATGCTATAGATTGTCCAAATCTATCTAAACTTAAAGTAATGTCATTTACTGTTTGAAAATTACTATAACCATTACTTGTTCGTTCGTATACATAAACTTTATCTGTTCCAGGATCGCTAATAGCTATCTTACTGGAATCATCAGATAAGGATACATCATAACCAAAAGAAACACTTCCAGACTCAACTAAGGTTTGTTGTAATATCCAATTATCAGTATCAGATAAAGAAATAGTGTAAACAAAAGCTTTATTATTATTAGCAGCAGCTATAATAGCAATATATTGATCAAGCTCCTTGGCTATAGATATACCAGATCCTAAATCACTTGCTGTTACACTAATTCCTGTAATTGTCTGCCTGTAATTAAAAGTACCAAGGTTACTATTTCTGCTATAAAAATGAACATATCTACTATTATCTAATTTTGCTTCAGATATACCTAACCAATTACCGTCTGGACTTAGGCTTAGGTAAAATCCAAAATCTTTACTATCAGAGTAAGAACTTACAATAGTAAATTGTTGTTTCCAAACTGAATCTTCAATATTTTTAAAGAAAATAGTAACTTGTTTTTTATCACCTACTGCTGCAATAGTTCCTTCTTTATTAACAGCTATAGCTCTTCCGAATTGTAAATTAGACTCAACAATATTTAAATGATCTATATAAACATTTTTATAAATTTTTGAATGTTCTAAAATTACTTGGTTATTTGATCCATTATTATCTACCCATATTAATTCAGAATCTTTTATTCTTTTAGGAATATTTTCATTTAAATTATCAATTAAATCAACTCTTGATTCGGTGAAATAAAATGGAACACAGCTCGAACTATCGCCTGTCACTAGAATATCACCGCCTGGCAATTTTTTCTTTATATAAATCTTCCTACCTACAACATCTGCAATTTTATAAAATCCTTTTACTAGCTCTAAGTTAGATAAACCCAAAATATCGCCAACACTTACATTAGGAATCGTATCAACCATTATTGTTAAAGTACCTGAACTATACTCTATCACTTCTATTCTAAACGAATGCTTAGTTAACCTATATACAGACCAATTTTTTGGAGGTGCTAAAAAAGCCGTCCAAACATAATCGCCTTCTCTATAATTACTAATATCTTCGTTTAGGACTTCTTCCAATGTATCAAAATTCTTAAGAACATCTGTGTATCTTACATATCCGGCAGACCTTAAAAAATCTTTTACATTAGAAGTAGGCCAAATATTATGACTATAATCTACTGGCTTAATTACTATATCAGACTGCTTTATTCTATAGATAAAATCAGGATCGTAGCCAATATTCTCTGTTAACAATATTGGCTGAGGATTTATTTGTATTTTTTGCTCATCTAAATTAAACTCAACTTCATTATAGATATCGCTAGCTCCGTAACTTCCTACACGAATTGCCCATTCTTCATTGAATGTTAAGCTCTCTTGATCATCGGCACTTAATACATCAAACAGCTTGTTGAGTACATTTTGCGTTCCTTTTTCCGATATCATTCCTTGATAAAATTTATATTGGCTAATATCATCGTTTATAATATTTTCTAAATATTGTCTTTTTTGATAACCTATTAAATGCTGCCCTAACCGTTGTTGCTCCGAGTCAAAATTGTCACTGTCTAAGTCATAAAAGTCAGTAAATTGTTCCGCTTTATAATCCCAATTTGGCAACATTCTACTTTCTGGCTTAGAATCTAAAATGTTCCAATCTTCTTCTTTTAAATTGTCTGTGCCAGGAATAAATTTTTTAGCACTATAATAAAAATCTTTATGAAAAACGATGTCTCCTAAATTATAATCAGTCCAAGGTTCCCAACTTTCTACTACAGCTCTGTCATATATAAACCCTGGAATATCAAATCCACCGTTCCAATTAGATGATAAGTATCCTATCATCTTTACCCTATCGTGCTTATAGCCAGGCTCTATATCATAAATTATATCATTAAATAGTGTAATATTATCTAATAATAAAATATGTTCTTTTTGTACTAATCTTAAAGTAGCACCATATATCCCGTGATTAGTATTTTTAGGACTTAGAGAAAAAGAATTATCTTGCCTATAACTATTAGTCAAATTAGATGACAACAGTTCACCATCTACTCTAAAAATTTTATATCCATAAAAATCATCTAACAAATTATCCACAACTGAATAATTACTAGCTAGATTTAGATTTATTGCAGAAGGGCTTAAACTTAAAGCACTGCCAGCTGACCAGTTTTGCGTAGTCCAGAATGCGAATTCTTTGGCGCCGGTTTCCCAATTTTCAACAGCTTTTAAATTTGCGTTATAATCATCGAACAAAAAACCTTGATCAGACAGATACTCACCATATCCTAAAATAAAATCAACAACCTCTTGAATAGTTCTTAACTTTGTTCCATAACTTAAAACAAGTTCTAAACGTTTATCAAAAGATTTTCTTATTAAGATATCTCTACCACCAACTACAGGTAACGAGCTTAATTTCGTATAATAAGTTTTGTCAAAATAAGATTCTGTAGTATGACTAATGTTAACTCTATAATAACCATTATTATATTTTACTATTTGCCCAGAAACATATCTACTATCGATTTCCCATTCTATATAACTTTCAGATATACCACCTACATTTACACCTCTTCCGGGACTATCCCAAGTATAATACTTAAAATAAGGAGATTCTTTGTTATAACCTCTTATGTCATATCCGTCTGCAAACTTTGTTATTATAACACCACTATAATCAACTTTCTTTACAGGACTACCAGTATTAAGAAAAATTTTATAATTTTCATCTGGTACAAAAATACCCATTGTACTACTAGGACTTTTACTATCTAAAATTATTTTTAATTTTTCTTTACTAGTAAATCCACCTAATCTTGTTGAAATCTTATTTTTTAAATTTAACAATTCATTTTTGTATTTGGCAATATAAACAGGAAGCTCTACAGATAAATTGTCAATAACATAATTTACTAACCCACTTGTATAGTTCCTAACATTATCATTTATTGTAGATGGTAATATCAGCTTATCTAATCTTATTCTTACATCTGTATCAGAATAAATTAACTGACCTACTACATTTCTTTTCACTCTGCTTCTATCAAAAGTAAGTGCTATTACCTTACAAGGATTCATTAATATAGCAGCTTGTAATAAACTAAAAGGACAATAACTACTACGGCGCCAGGCTGTTTCTACTGGTCCGCAATCACCAAACACATAATACCCTCCTTCAGACAATCGTGAGATATTTTTTACAAAAAGACTTGTGACAGGATCGACTAATTTTCCAATAGAATTCACAGGTTTACCATAAGCCAATATACTTTTAGCAAACTTTTTATTATATTGTAAAGTTTTTCCTGGTTCTCTAATTATACCGTCTTTAATATCATCCCATAATACAAAATTATCACTAGTATAAGGAGCAGGACCGTAAGTCTCTTGCCACCAAGATGGCTCAATGCTAAATCCTAAACATTCCCAAGGATGTGTATGAGGGCGATCCGTATCTAAAACCCATTTATAAATTCCTCTCCAAAATGCAGATACATCTGTGTCATCAACTAACGATGCTCCTCTATAGTTAAATGTAAAATAATTAGCAGGATCATACGATGCTACCTGACTATAATCATTCTGAACATTAGAAGACCATTCGAAAAAATACTTACTTAAAATTTCATCATGCTCTTTTTTAGAATATGTTAAGCTCCTATCCTTTCCTGGTATGTAGTCATAAATGTCAAATAGCTTTGTATCATACTTAATTTTAATATTATTGTATATTCTGCTTTCTAATTCAAGAAGAACATCGTCTCTATAGTCATTAAACCCTATTGTAATACTTCCGTCATGCCCTTGAACAACCAAAGTTGGAGTCAAATATGTATCGTCAATATATTTCTTTGGTTGATATAAAGGATATAATCCCAACTTTGTAGGAGTTGGGGGGCAAAAACTTCCGTCGGTGGTCTCATATTCGTAAACTTCCAACAAATCATCGTCGACTAACTCTGTTAAAATTTCAAAGTAGTCAGAATTAAAAACATAATCCTTACCGTGTAATAGTTGCGTATTATTTTTATAAATTAAAACTGATTTATTAGACAAAACATCTAAACTAAAAACGTTATTCAATGGATATATTTTAGTTCTATAATCTAATACTCGATATTCAAATTTTTTATTTGCTGTATAGGCAAACATATCACTAAGATAATAGGAATCCGTTTTTGGTTTATCTTTGTTTAATTCTTGTAAAATACGATCTGTTAATTGTTTAGGCTCAGCCTGCATTGCTATTTCAGAACTTTTAACTAAAAAAGCAGTTTTGAATTTACCGTATTCATTCTTTGCTTTACTTAAAGAACTCATTACATTAAATTCTTTAGATCCTAAACTATATAAAGATAAATTTAACGGACCACTATGTTGTACAAACCTAGTTCCAAAATGACTAACATGTCCTAAATCTCTTAGATTACTATATCCTGGAAATAACCCAGTAAAATTAGATAAGTTATCTACTATTGAGCTAACATGATCAATCACTTCTCCCAGAGTAAATTGTGTAAGATTGTAATTTAGAGGATTGTATTGAAAATTAATTGGAAATTCATAATGGCCATTTTCGTTCTTAGGTTGCTTTGAATAAAATTTAAAATATACTACATCAGTACTTGTTACTGCTTTACTGAAAAAAACTTCTTTTCTTACCGTTCCTTTTTTTACTGTAAAGTCCCTATAATTATTACCGTTAATATAAACTTTTACTGTTAAATCAGAAGTATCTGCGTGATCATCAAATACATCAATAGGAAAACCTTTTATAACTCCATCAATATTATGTTTTTTAAAAATTCTAATTATAGGCTGAACATTTGTTAATTCATTTTTTACCCATCCATTCTCATAAGTAGAATCTGTTAAACTAATAATTTTTTTAAGATATCCAACGTCTAAACTTTTTGAATAAATTTTAGTTACATCTTTATAATAAAAAGCATCCTCTAATAAATTAAAACTAAAAACAATATCTCCAACATTATTAATATTTCTATAACTTAATGCAAATCCTAGTTCACTGTCACTAGACCCAGTACCTTGTTTGTAAGAAAATAAAGGAGTTCCTTTAAAATTAGTTCCATCATATACTGTTGCATCGGAGTAACTATTCCCTAAACTGTCAAATATATCGAATAATGGAGCTTGATTAATATCTGTTTTAGTTTGCCCTAATAACCAAGATTTTCCATTATACCAATACATTAATCCTTGATTACCATTAATAATTTTATCATCATTTAATTTAATTTCGTCAACTATACCTTGATTTATTAAAACAGTTTCATTAAGTTGAGGAATTGAATCTTCAGTTTCTATAAGATTTATTTGTCGTCTAAAACCTGAAAAGACCTCTAAACTGTGAATTCCATCTCCGGTGGCATATATATCAACCACATTTGATAAAAAGCTATCTGTATACAATTGTAAAGTTTTAGGATCTATAACTTTCACAAAATAAATTTGCCTATGAGTAAGTCCTTGCAATTGAATATTATTATTACTTAGATAGATAACTCGATCACCATTTATTAAACCGTGGTCTAATTCACATTTAATAGTATCTGTTATAATGTTAACGCTACCGGTAGAATCTGAAGGAGCATTAGCATTGAAATTAATCATTCTGCCTGGAACTGTTATCTCGACAAATTCTACTCGAAAGATTCTTCCATTTACTAAACGATCAGGGTCAGCTGTAAATAACACCCTCATACCATCTACTAGATCAATACCATCAATATTATATCCTAAAGTTCCCACAATCGTAGAAAAAACATCTGTAGTGGTATTATCAATCAAATCTACATTTGCCTTAGCACAGTGACCGAAATTATAAAGTTTTAGATCGGCATTAAACTCAATTATAGGCCTAATAGCTCGTGCAAATTGATCTAACTCTAAGTTTGACCCTCTGTACTCTGCTGTTGCCTTAATAACATCTTGATGAAACCAACGATTAGTCCTACTCCAAGCATTCTTATCTTTACTACATCTATTAATGACAAGATAATCTTTACTTTTAGGGTAATTAGTAATAGAGCTAAATGGAACTTTATCAAAAGGATCATTATCAAATAACAATGCCTGTTCTTCAGTAAAAGTAGATAAGATCTCTAACTGCTTGATATCAATAAGCTTTATTGCTTCTCCTACGCCCTCTACTATCCAAAAACTATTTTTATAAAATTCGGGACTAGTGTTACCAATAAAATCTAATTTCATTCCGTTACTTAAACTTAAACCATTAGGCAATGTATAAGTCTTTTTCCCAACAATATCCTTTTCTACATCTAAAAAAGTATTTTCCTCTATGTCCTTAATTAAAATTATACCCCCAGCATTGGCATCTTTTTCACTTAGATAGTATAATTCATCAGGGGCATCAAAAGGAACATTAAAAACAATATCCCCTGATTCTACTGAAGAATCACTAACAATGTTAGTATTATTTGTATATAAATCTAAAGGACCCTCTGTTCTCAAATTTTTAATACTAAACGGATTGTTTGGACTAGTAATCGAAAATCTATAAGTCTGCCCTCTAAATAAAATTAATGTGGGATTTCTTGTAAGACCGTCTGGAGTGAACAAGTAAGCATAATTGTCACCTTGGTCCTCTAACTGTACAGTATAGGTACTATCTATCGCTAACTGCTGTCCTGAAATAGTTATTGGATCTGGTCCATTAGGAAGCCAATAATATTGTTGAAAGTTTACAAACTTATCCCAGTCTATATTAGGATTCCAACTATAAAATTCTTGCTTATTAATTCTTTCGTGATTAGTTGTTATTCCGTTCAACACTGATATTTGATTAATATGATCAATGTAATCCTTAAAAAATTTTACATTTTCAAACTCATCTTGGTAAACTAAAGCAGGCTCCAATTGATAATCTTGCCTTAACTTGTCAGTTGCAGATAAAAATATATCTTCTGTTTTTACACTTTTTGCGTATTGCCTTCCAATATATCCACTTATCTTTTTAACTGTACCTGGACTTGTAAGTTGATCTAAAGTAGAATTTAAAAACTTTTTATTTGCATCAGTCCTATAAAATCGAGGTAAAAGATCAGATGTTCTTCTTTTATTATTATTTGTCACTGGAACTGGAGGATCTTTATCTACGGCCATTATTAACTTCCTGATGAACTAATTATATTTTGTTGTATAGAATAAGTTGACAAACTACTAATTGTACCTGTAGATTTTATTCTCGTTGCTGTAACAGCACTAATAATTTCTATATCATCAATAGTAGCACCACTTACAAAAATCTGATCTTTTTCAGCTTTAATCTCGATTAAACTGCCAAAAGTTAAATTACTCTTTTTAGGCACAATTAAAAAATTTACGATACTTGTTGCTAATCTATTCATAACGAATGTAGATAACTCAGTAAAATAAAAATTATCTCCGAAATCCCAATTATCTATATTAAAAAATTCATTTATAGCACTTATCACCTTGGATTTTACATCATTATCACTTATTACAATTTCTGGATTTTTAACCACTTTAAAAGATGCTTGAAGGTCAATGCTAGAAGCTGACCCAAATAAAATTTTATATCTAGCTGGATGATAAATTATCTCATCACTGATTGTTTTGATTAAATTTAAATCTTTTGATAACATTAGATACAATGCATCCGTGCTAGGAGGTAATGGCATTATACTCCGTGTTCCGTCTAAATATTCTCTAAATTCTTTATCATATTGTTTTGTTAAAATAAAAATATCAATAATATTAGTAATTCCCGGATCTATCCTTGTTTCATAATCTGCATTATGAATATATTGAAATTTAATACTACTTCTACCTTTATAACATTTATAATCAAGACTAACAATAAGCTCAGATGTAGTTTTATTAAGCTTTTTTACAACATCTGTATCTATGAAATAAAAATACTGGCCGTCATTATAAATTGAGAGATTTGTTAAGCTTGTTTCAGAATTCATTACTAATACTTTCAAATCTGTATTACTAAAGTATTTGTAATCTTCTTGATTATCTTCAATTGTGTATAATTGCTCAACAATATATTTTGACTGCAAATCAGTAGATACAGTAGAAGTTATCAAATCAAAAATATCTGGATTATCTACTATTCCGTCATCATCCGAATCTGCAAAACTAATTTGTATTTTTTTTGTATCTAAGTAACCATCTAATCCTTTATATTCTTCAACTATTTCTAAATCTAAATCTACAGTAAACGGACTTAAACTTGTGTTATCTGTATTAATACTAAGTAATCTAATTTTATCTTTTTCTACAGTGTTGGTTCGAGTATCATAAATCTTATCACTTGAATCATAGTAAAATCTGATTTGTTTATCACTTTCAAAAATATATCTTAAAAATCTAAAACTAACCGTATAATACTCTGAATTTGATACAAAACTTACCATCCAACTACTATCTGCCTTTTCATTAGTATTATATCCAGCTTGTGCAAGGCTAAAGCTATCTGTTAAATTTAGATTGACTTCATATATAATAGCCCAAGAACTTGTTGTAGCGTCATATCTCAAACCAAATGGCTTATGAGAATTAATAAGCTCAATCATTGAACTTATAACATTTTTGTTCATTGTAACTTTAAAAGGGGAGACGATTCTTACTAATTCTGATCCATCTGGAATAATGTCATTAAATTTAATGGTTCCTAAACCTGTAATTAAAATACCTTCTCCACCTTGTGTTCCGTCTCCAGATACACTAATAACTTTTGTGAAAATATATTTTGCAACACCAAATTGATTTGAATTTAAAGTTAAAGAATTATTATTTAATGTGTTATAATAATAGTTTCCTGGTGCTTTAAATTTTAGTAAACTTCCTGGTAATACTGCCTTTAAACTACTACTGGTATAAACTCCTACCTTTAAAGCTGTAGCAGAAAAGCTGCTTTTAAAGTATCCTGTAGATAAGTTAGTTTCTTCTGTTACACTTACCCAATATGTATCGGTAGGAATTATTTTTGTAAATTTGTCATAGTAATAATCTCTAAGACTTGTCTTTGACATATACTCATATAATTGATTATAAATTATAGATTCGATATCAGTTTTAGTATCAAATTTAAATTGAAAACTATCAATATATTCTTCTTTAAAGATTATTCCATCATCTGCAAATAGATTAGTTTTACTATATTTCCCAGTAGGATCGACTAAATCAAAATATCTGCTAATTCCACTACTAGATCTATTGACAGCTTTAACTTTTGCTACCTGCTGACTAACACTAAATGGACTTAGGCTATAATCTTCTGCTGTGATCATTCTATTTTGAGTATAATAGGTAGCAGGTGCTCTTTGTTTAATATTTGCACTAGACTCCGCAGGGCTACTATTATTGACACTGCTTACTAAACTTAAAGTAATTAAAATAGTTTCGGGTTGATTAAAATTACTAATATAAGGAACTTCTATACTGATATTACGCATATCTCTAGGATTAATAGTAAAATTTACTCCTTCACTTGTTCTATAATAAACTCTAAATGATCCTAATGGTAAATTGCCAAATACTCCGTCACTAAATTGTAATGTGACTTTATCGTTAACACGGGTAACTACAGCATAAAAATTCCTAATAGACTTTTCTAGGCTATTGTATATTACATTGTTTCCTTCCAAAGAACTCAATTTTTGCCAATATTCATCCTCGAACCCTTTTGCGTTTAAACGATATAACCATATATCATCATTATTAATATTATTTGCATCGATATCTAAAGTTTGATTAGGAGCTGGCTGTGTAAAATTAAATACCCCTTGACTTAACTGCCCTTGTTTGAACAGCATATAAAATCCAGTATTAGAACTAGAATTACCTTTACCATCATTTCTATATAAAAATGCCAAACGATTACCGCGATTGGGCGGCTCTTCGTATATCTCATCTGTTGACTTAAAGGTAGAACTAACAATTTCAAAACTAAGGTTTCTACCATCAATATTTTTATCGAAACTATAAATTGGTACGTCTAAGTTATTACTTTGAAATCTATATTGCTCTGTGGGGATTCCATAGATAGTCTTTTTATCTTCTGGATTTCCTATTTGCTTTGTTGCAGGTAAACTTGCATTTAATATTTTTATAAATTGATCATACCAGTTTACATTGCTAGGATCGTTCCAGGTAATTACCTGCCCTGCTAAATTTCTGCCGTTACTATCTAGTACATTTTGCGTTGTTTGAACACTTGAAATTTTTAATAATCCGCTGGCTGCAATATTTCTTTTAGCATTATAACTAAGAAGCCTTGCTAATCGTAAAACACTTTCTCTTCGTTCAGCTAATTCTAAAAAATTGTCCCTACTGTTAAGATCAATACGATAGGCGATACTTTGCCCTAAAAAAGCAATTAAATCTATTAAGGCAAGATATTCGCTACTTTCAATATAGTCATTGAAATCTTCAGGGTAATTTTCCCTAATATAACTTATCATTACCCGACGAAGATTCTCAAAGTCATAGCTTTGAAAATCTGCGTTGCGAAAACTCTGATATATCCTACGCCAATCCTCGGCAACTAATAATCGATTTTGTCTATCAGTTATTGACATTTTTGTTCCAGTTTTATATATTTATTTTAGTTAAAAACTACGCATTTAACCTATAGCAATACCGTTTTCTTGATCAAATTTAAGCTGTAATGACTCTTGAATATTATACGGATAGTAAGTTAAGACACATTCAATCTGTATACCTGATTCATAGGTAGTTACAATTACCTGCTCTGCTTTAGTTCTAGGGTCAAAATTAATAATTTGCTCTACATTACGAACAATTGCTATTTTTAAATCATCAGTCAATGGCTCAAAAATTACGTCCCAAATTATTGTTCCAAATTCAGGTTGCTCTAATCTCTCGCCCATTCTAATATGAAAGTTATTAATCAAATCTTGCTTAATTAACTGTAAATCATAAAGGCTAAAGCTATTTCCGTCAGTGGATACTGTGCTAAATCCACGATAAGTCTTTGTACCTGGTACAGATTTAGTATTTGCTTTAGTTAATACTACCTTATCATATAGTCTACTACTGGCTGTCATTATCCCCAACTCCCTTCGTCTTCTGTATTATCTTCTACTGGTGGATTTCTTTGAAACGTATCAATTGTTGTAGTATACTTTCTCCAATGGGTGGCAACTTCTTTACTGTCTACATCTTTATATCGTAAAGGCACCGAAGTTCCTCTAGGATCAAAATGATCTCGCTGTGTTGGACCAGGCTTTACTAATTCAGGATCAAGATTTTCGTGATGCGGATACGGCTCCGGAGTTGGCATACGACGCATAATTATCGACTTGGATGTAAGTCCTTGCCAGTCATCTTGACTAGGTATATCTGGCATATTAATAGTTTTTAATGTGCAAAAAATTGTACTTTTAGCACTAATCCTAGCTTCTTCAGGATGCTCTGGAGGCTCTGCTGGAGTAGCCTCAGGAGCTTCGGCAGCTGTAGCTGCGGTTGCTGCTCCAGGACCGTTCATATGAATTTGTGGAGCAGTTTCAATTATATTACCGCCAGCGTTTGTTTCATTAGTGCCACCACTAGTTGTATAAACATGGCCTCCGGCTTTCATATCCATGTTAGAACCAGAGTATAATGTATAATCAGCAGAAGTATGAACGTCCATGTTGCTATCAGAATGAACCTTAAGAGTGCTGTTTGTATGAATATTCATTTCGCTTTGACTAAACAATTGGTAATGCCCGCCTTCAACTCTAATATCCATTCCTCCTTGATTAGTGTGCTCATATGTGCTTTCTGTTTTTAAATCATAATCACCGTCTACTTTTGTTTTAACATATCCTGTAATATGATGGTCCACGTTGTGCCCATTTATGTGCCAAATACGCATATCCTTATTAATAATAACATCTATCCTGTCAGGAGTTTCACCATTTACATCTTCTACTGGCGTAGTTGTATCTGGATCACTAGCCACTGGATCTGCTGGATCATCTACCCTTGGTTTAAACGGAGCAAACTTAACCCCAGCTGCTCCTAATCCTCCAGTAAAACTTACACCTTTGGCTACTCGCCAATCTAATCTTCCATCAACATTATGCGTATAATCAGTAGCATAATATTTTTTAACATGATCATTTACAGTCTGACGATATTCTTCGTCAATTGTTTCATCTTTTCTAGCTTTGATATGAATTTTTTGATCTCTATCAACAATTAAAACCTGATCCTTAATAACATGAGTGTGCATTTCTCCGTGGACTTTGATATTAAAGTTTTGCATAACTTCTAAATTAAAATCTCGATCACATAAAAAATTAAAATCTTGCTTGGTTCTAATGTTAATGCTATCTTCAGCGAAAACATCAATCTTTCCATCACTGGTCAATTCTACCCAAGCTGTTCCTCTACTGTTACAAATATAAATTAAATCTTCGCTGTTATGCATCAGTATCTGATGTCCAGTCCTAGTTCTTAACCTAATCAATTCGTTGTGTGGCCTATCACGCAATCCTGATTCATTTTCTTCAACATTTTTATAATCGGGTGGACCTTCTGAAGGATGCACAGCCCTTTCCCATTTATCGTCGCCGTCATCCATTACAAAACTACTTCCGCCTAAACGACTTACAAATGCATTATTAATCTTAGATTCAAGCTTTCCTACTTTACCTGTTTTACCCTGCTTGTCTGTTGGGCCTGGAGTGCTTATCCCAAAAACCATACTAGGAATATCTCTTCTGGCACTGCTTGAAGTAATTCCTCTTACATCATCCTTTAATAAACCTTGATTTTCTAAAACTTTTGCAAAAGGATGCTCTGGTTTTAATTTTTTAGTACCATCTTCATTTCCTTCGTGTATTTTTTTATTATACTCTGTACCAGGAACTCTTGTCTTTTCTGTATCAGTATTTCTGCTATCTTGAGTTATATATTCTGTAGATGCAAAGCCCGGAGTGCTGAAATTCATATTCTCATTCATTAGCGGACATCCAATCCAATAACCCTTCTTTTCATCTCCATTTAAGAAAATACAAACAACATAACTTCCAACATCAGGAGGTACCATCCAAAATCCATAACTCTTTTGTGTTTCGTCGTGAGTATCAGGATCTTGTCCTACATAATCATAACTAGTAACCCCATAAAAAGGACTAAGATATTTTACTGTTCTAATCTGTGCGCTGGCGCTTTCATCCCCGCCAACTTCTCTTAATAATTGCACTTCTAAAACGCCATTGTAAGTTTGATCAACAACACTAATAACCTTAGCTAAACAAGGAGTTCCATCCTTTGTGCTGGTATTCGGCGACGGTCTAAATTCTTCACTCATATATCTGTATCTTTAAGTTCTTGAGCATAAGTTTCCTGCTCATAAGTTGGTTCTAAACTTTCAGTCCATTCTACGTCTGAACTTCCTAGTCCTGTAAATTCTGCATTATCAGCTTCTTCAAGCTCACTAAGTTGTTCTACACCTGTGTCATCACTATTAGGAGTAGGATTATTAGGAGTAACATTCTTAGCTTCGGGTACATTAGGATTATCTTGATTAGGAACTCTCACTAATGTTAGTTCTTGAGTAAACTTACCTCGTGAAAAATTACTAACAATTTGTAAAACTCTGAACAATCCGCTAAATTGAAATTGAACTTCTTCGTTTCCAAAGTCATAAAGAGAATTAAATTCTTTTATATCCCAGCTTGGTGTTTGATCAACTGGGTTTCTAAAAAATACTGCGACGTAAACTTCACCATTTTCGTAATTCATTTCTTCATCTTGATTGACATTTTGTCTATCAGTAAAGCCTGATCTATAATTACCCGTTCCGCTACTAGTAATATAAAATGGATCTCCTAATATATTCATAGTAAGATTTAACATATCATATCCAGTAGTCGCTAAATCTTGAAACTGCCTTGCAGCTAATGTCGCAGGATCATCTGATTGAAAAGCTCCACCTTGATTAGCAGTTTTAGTTTTAGTTAAAACCGGCTTTATGGTATCCGGAGCAAAATGACTGTCTGGGCTAGATCCTCTTTGTGCAGGATCATCTGGTTCTCCTACTTGCTCAGAATTAGAACCTCCCGTAGCTGAAGCTACCCCTTGCTGCCCTGCCGAATTTTTACCCATATCTGCTGTTAAAGCTCGGTAAAATCCATTTTTAAATTCTAATCTTAGATCAATAACATCTAAGTTCTGACCAGTGTAATTGTAATAATATTTTTTAACTACTTCATTCCATTTATTCTCTAATCCTGGATTTTTACTGTTTGCATTAGAAATCTTAGCAGCATCAACAAGATATTCTTCGACCCTATATACAATTTTCTTTGGTGCATATCCGGTAATAGGATCTTCTTTACCTTTAAAATAAGTTTTTACATCAATCCTCCACCACCTAATTTGCCCTTGAGCAGTCCAATTTTCCTTTTTAAGAGCCCATTTTACATAATCGCTTGTTAATAACACTTGTGTTATGATATCAGTAATAAGTTGTCCTTGATCGAAAGTATACAAACCATTATTTGAATTGACTTTCATCTTACCTCTTTTATAAACTCCATCCTCATAAACAAAGTTATCTTCTGCAAATCCAGTTTCACCTTTATTATAATTATTAAAACCTAATCCTGCTAAACCTAATCTGTTAACTGATTCATCATCCCTTGATTCATCAGGAAACACAATATCTATTTCATCAAAATACACAACATCTTTCTTTTTTACACGATTTTTATAATATTGATTAACAACGTGTTTTAAACTTTTTTCACTTTTCCTTAATAATTGTTCTACATTTTTAGGAGCATTATCGTCAACAATTATTTGTGTGTCAGTTTTCATTGAATTATATGTATCGCTAAACCCGCCTTCATTAAATGGATATGCTTCAACATCATAAAAACAACCTTTTTTGTCAACAGTCATATTAATTTCGCGAATCTTTAAGGGTAGAAATTTTTTCGAAATCCTAGATTCAATCATCATATTGTCAGGGTCATAATGCCCGGTAAATTTAATTGTTAAAAGCATAGGAGTATCTGCATAATTTAAATACCCTTGTCCAAATGCTGCTGTTTGTAATGATTGAAAAAATAATCCCATACTATAAGGTTCAAAAACTCTAAAACTTATACTAAGGGCATTAGTGTTTCCTGTATTCTCATTTAATCCTGCCATTCCAGAAATTTTTAAATTATCTAAATAAAAATCTAACTTTCCAGCTTTTGTTGTGACTAAATCTTCTTCCTTTGCAGCGCCTGAACTAGCTAAAATAACAGCTCCGACTCTAGTATTATCTATATACGTGTTATCATTATATTCGACTTTGCTTAAAACACTTAAAGTAAAATGGTAATTGCAAATACTATATTCAAATAATTCATTAGGTAATATTCCTTTAGGAGCAGGAGGATTATTTGTACCACTTACATCAACTCTAGGAATGTTTTCATCATTTGATCCACTTACATCAATAAAATTTTGACCTTCACTTGTAGTGGGTAATTCTGGAATTTTACTTACTGGGTTAACATTACCTAAATTTGTAAGCCCTATTCTACTAAATTCCTTTATTGGCAAACTATTGCTACATTGCTAAGTCCCCCTGTAACTTGGCTTATGTTTTGTAAAACATTTCTATTTGTGTTACCTGTAGAGGTAGCCACATCTCCTAAATTTGGATAGTCCATTATAATCCCAAACTAGATTTTATATTTTGTATCTTTGGCAGAAAAATCTTTACTCCTGGTACAAAGTCAAATATCGGATCGCTTAAGACATCTAAGTTTCTCTGCGTGAAAACCCACCAAAGCTTTGCTTCGCCATATAAATCATAAGCTAATAAGTCCGGTCTATATGTATACTGGGGTTCGATAGAGTACAAAATATCATCACTTTCAACAATTAAAGGTCTAATTTTAAAATAACCTAAATAATTATTATTAATAGGCGTCATTTTCCAGGGACTAACGTCCTTATAAACTGCTTTAGGCATTATAAGAACCCTGGCCTGTCATTTACATACTTGCCTTGGACAAAATCATCAAGGTTAAATTTACGGACTTTTTGTCTACTCCATACAGGTTGGCAAGTTATACTGATAGTACTCTTAACTGGCACATGAGATTTACTTCCCATATTTGCATAACTAGCACCTCCGGAAAAACTATTTGCTGCATTTAATAAACCTGAGGCAGAAGACAATGTATTTGCTATTTTACTATTACCTAAAAATCCCGCAACACCGCCTAATACTCCAGACATTGCACTAGCCGCTTCTATACTTCTTCCTCCAGAGCCCAACGCACTGCTAAAACCTGTGGTAGGTATACCTTTGCCTACTGTAACACCAATATAAGCTACATCTTGTGGAAGCTCTACTGTAAATCCAGTAATAACTACAGGAATATTTTTTAAAACATAATCACCATACCCATTCAAATATACCATGGGAGGAGGATTACCTGAATTATCACTTTCGCCAGTAAACATTTTAGTGATACTTCGTAAATAATGAACTGCTGCTAACCAATATTCTCCTTGAATAGCATCTTCTACATTAAAAGGCCCAGAGATAGTTATACTGCTGGCTGCACTATTGACATAATTAAAATAACTATAATTATTATGCGTAATCGGAGTCCCTTCATAAGTTGCATTACCTGTCAACTGAATGGTAGGCGTAAAAGGAAAAATTAAACCGCCTGCATCTATTAACGGTTTTAAAACAGGACTACTTGTAAACTGGTCCACTTGAGGAATACTTAATCTCACTCGCCAATCACTATCATCACCTTGAATAGAACACTGGGCAGCACCAACTTTATAATTAGGGTTCGCTCCTTTAGGCAAGCTCATACTTCTAATTTTTGATACTAAATTAGCAGGATTACCTAAACTATTTAAAGCACCGGCTAATTTGGCAGCAGTTCCTAGCCCAGGAAGGATTTGACTTCCTAAACTTGTAGCAGACGATGCAACAGTGTTAAATACACTACCTGCTTGATCAAATAATCCCATATTGAAACTCCTATCAATTATTTAGTTGACATTATAAACTGCATAGTTTATAATATGTACAAAGGACCTCTATGACTAAAGTTAACTACCTCAACAACAAAGATTTATTAGACGAAATACACAAAAGCAAAAGCACATTTTGCTCTTTTATAAAACAAGAATATAATCAATATGATATTATTCTTCCAAATATAGATAAAATTAACATCAGAACTATAGCTGAAGCCAAAAGAAATCGTGCTAAAAGGCTAGGACAGCAAATTTTTGAACAAAGAAAAGCTGCTGGTGAAAAAATTAAACAGGCAGATTGCGAAATTGATTATAGAAAAATTCCAAAAGTAGACTTGGTATTTAGAATAATGACTTATGAACACATTCCGTTAAATGCTACACGAAAGAAAAATCCTAAAAGTGAAGCCGATGGTCGTGATCGTGTAAATTTTCCTCCTTTCCAACATTGGAAATTTAACGAAGAAGACATCCTAACCTGTGTAGGTAAAAGTCATTGGAAAGGTAGTATCGAAAAAGGTAAGTTTAATAAAGAACACGGGCAAATTACTAATAACCTAGCTCGAATGTACATTAAATTGTGTGAACGGTATGCTACTCGTGGTAATGTCAGAGGATATACTTATAACGATGAAATGAAAGGACAGGCTATACTGCAACTTACACAAATTGGTTTACAATTTGATGAAAGCAAATCAAATAATCCGTTTGCTTACTTTACAGCGGCAGTGACTAATAGTTTTGTACGAATTATTAATATAGAAAAACGTAACCAGGTTATACGTGATGACCTACTAGAAATGAATGGCATGAATCCAAGTTATAGTAGAACAAGCGAAGGAGAACACGCAGCAGCATTGAAACGATATGAGTATAATGAAGATTGACCTTAAAAATTATATCAGTTATAATAGGTCAACGGAGGCTAGATGAGTAATCTATTCGATAAAGTAGCACTATTTACAGACATACATTTTGGTTTAAAATCAAACAGTCATACACATAATCAAGATTGTTTAGATTTTGTAGATTGGTATATTGAACAGGCAAAATTTCATGGATGTGATACTGGAATGTTTCTTGGTGATTGGCATCATAATCGTAATAGTCTTAATATTACTACTATGGATTACAGTCTTAGAGCGTTAGAAAAACTTGGACAAGCATTTGAT
>Ga0129333_10000273_pt1 | contig 38678 bp, 38 predicted proteins | sample CPB6_08_DNA_FD_94474 | JGI IMG/M metagenome (GOLD analysis project Ga0129333, IMG submission 94474) | Freshwater to marine salinity gradient microbial communities from Chesapeake Bay, USA - CPBay_Sum_0.6_0.8_DNA | ecosystem: Environmental > Aquatic > Marine > Coastal | place: USA: Chesapeake... | reverse complement strand
TCAAAAGCCACAACTTGGCACTCCGCATTTATAGATACTATACTAGTGGGATCTTGCAGGTCAATCCAACGCTCGTATTCATATTCGTATTCTGCTTGCTCTGAGGGACTCATCGTGTATATATACATTATAATCTCCTTCGTTGTCATCATTCAATAAGTATATGCCCAAAAGCCCAACGTGTCAATTGTGGCAAAAACGCTACAAGTGTGGCTTCTATACAACACAGTGGCATCTGCGCCACAGGAACTCCCGCCGTGGCTCTAATACAACAATGTGGCTGATCTACAACATGGGAAACTATAACAGTATATTTTCTATAATGTGGCTGAATAACCACACACAGTATCTAGGGTTTTTGGCACCACCGGAGGGAATCGAACCCCCATTTAGAGTTTAGAAGACTCCTGTCCTATCCGTTGAACGACGGTGGTATTCTGGTGCCCCCTCACGGAGTCGAACCGCGCACCAACGGATTATGAGTCCGCTGCTCTAACCAAGCATGAGCTAAGGGGGCCTGTACTGTGAATCTACGTGTATAAAGTATGTATTTTACTGGATATTTATGGTTTTGTCAACCAAGATCCAGTGTTTTTAGATGTGTGAAAAAGTGCAGAAAAGTGTGAAAAAGTGTGACAAAATCTGTAATATAATACTGGTTTCACAGTGCGGGTCAGCGTGACTCCACGGTGGGGCAGAGAGGCTAAGTTCAAATACTCCCCAGTGTTCTCCGAGTGTTCTCTCAGTGTTTCACAGTATTTTCAAGTCTGTTTCAGCGTGATCTCCACCAGCGATCAGTGTCTAAAAAGGATGGTCCGCAGTCTCGACAACTGTAGAAACCTGGATGTGGGTCGTAGGTCAGTTCTTCTATCCAGTAGCCTATAACAGCGCCCAGTATCAAGCAGAGTAGGATTCCAGGTATAGTTTTCATAGGCCGTTACAGCGGGGTATTTGTACATGCTCAGTAGAGCCTATATGCTCAGAGGCTACAGCGGGGTATTTGTCAGTAGTTTGTTCTTGGCGTTCCATTCTGTGTAGTCCCATCCTTGTGCTTGATATGCTGTATAAATGGCTGCTGCTATGCTGCTGCCGTAGTGTATTTCATTGTCTATGTGATAACTAGTGCCCACTACCCAAATTGTGTCTGGTTCACCTGGAGTGCTCTGTCTAATAGGGCGATGTAGTTTATTCCAGCAGCCAATTCTAGCCAGTTTAGGGTGTGGTCTAGGGCTAAAAGGTCCTGAACCTGGACCTTGATTGCCCATACAGCCTATACAAGTATATAGTTCGCAGAGATCGTGTACCAATTTATCCACAGTATGATCCAGTTGGCAGATCCAAGGCAGCAGTAGGAATTTGTAGTTAGGTCTTTGAATCAGTAGTTCTGTCAAAGAGTTGTAGACTTGATTAGGGCTAGGGTCGTCAAGCAGTGGCCAAATATCTGCGTCAAGATCAGTAATATCTTTAATCACACGTTTCATAATCAAGCCGTGTGTATCTGGATCGTCTATGATCAAGATCATTTCACTGCTATAGTCTGTGCCTGTTTGCTCAAGTTAAGATTGTCCAGCCAAGTCCAGTAGCAGCCCAATACAGGGGTAAGACCTATATGACTGCGAGGGATAAAGTAGCGTGAATCGTCGTCAAGTAGACGCATTTGGTCTATAATATTTGAGTACACAGAGTCCACACAGATCACTGCTGATGCTCGTTCTATAGCCATTAGCCAATCCCAAATTGAGTCAGTTAATTCAGTAATTTCTATAGCGGGTGTATCTTTAGGGATCACATCAGTATCAAAGGCCGCACGATGGTCTGAGCCTGACACATGTACCAAGATATAGGGTCGATCTTGACCGCCCAAACTCGCTGTAATTTTATCAAATAATTCCTGTTCTCTATCTCTGTGCCTTGTCACGCAGTCAGATAAACGCCATTTTTGTTCAAAGGGCACCTGTGCTCTAATATACTTGTACTGATCAAACTTAGTATGTTGGAAGTAATTAGTAGTATGGAAGTTTTGATGTGTAAGGGCCTGATAGAGGGGAATAATCTCATCGCAGGCCAGTTTTTCCAGCATGTCTTTAGGAGTATCGTAGAAGTAACTACCTGGATCTGGGTCCAGTGGTATCCAATTCACCCAAGGTGCTGCCAAGGTCATGCTGGTCATAAATGGTCTAGCGATGGGCCAATAGATGTCGTGACCCTGTTGTCTATAGTAGTCAGCGATGGGTAGGCTAATGACCAAATCACCCAAGCCTCTGCTCTGTATAATGCCTATTTTCATATTGTACCTTTCTGATCAGTATTTAACTGGTCATATTTCCCGCCATGTTCTAGTTTGAATAAATATTGGATCATGCCAATCACCACAACCTTCACCACAGTAACCACGCCTACCATCATTGTTCATACTGGCACAGCAATTGCGGCCACCATAACCAATTTGATTGCCAATCGTATTATAGACATAATGGGTCAAACTGTCACGGGTTATGGGTTAACATCATATTTCACCACACCTGTATCAACCAGTACCCGAGTCTTAGCACGTCAGTTCAACAGCATGGTCACTGATCTAGACTTGGCCTATCGTAAGATCACGGGTTATACAGTGACCAATACTGTGACCAATCTCACCACAACGGCCAGTTCAATCATAGTAGACACGGGCACAGTAATATCTGCCACACAATTTCAAAGCCTAGTCAACCTAGTAGATCTAGTTGACCAAAACCGTTATAACCTACATCCTTCGCAGTTGGCCACTGATGGTAATTGTGAAATAGTCTATGACAACAGTTATGCCAATAGGCTCAGGGCCTGGGGTACGGGCACCGAGACCACCATCAGCATGACAGTCAGAGTAGAGTGGCCTAATAAAGAGTTAGCCAATGGTTTCTTCAACATGGGTTCAGATATTACCTTCAGTCCCTTTGTGCCCAGTTTTGGCCTAGACACTGAAGCACCTGTAGGCACCACTGGTTTATTGGCCTATCAGTTCAAGACTGCTCTAGATGATTATATTTCTTCGCCCATATCTATCAATGGCAATGGGGCTGGTGTAGGGCCCATCTATCATGTAAATTTCAGTCAACACCCCTATGGAGCGGCTCGTGCTGAGGGCAGCACTGATTATATGTGGCCCAGAGAGTTTGGACCCGGGGTCAGTGGTGATCTCAGCCTACTGGCGCAGAATCCAGAGATAGTGGGCACGCCATTTCAGATAGTGGGCATGCACTATGGTGATTATACCACACAGTTATTCATTGGTGTACGTCAGGGTCAGACTGTGAGCACCTCACCCACTGTGTTAAGGGTGACCATAAACGGAGGTACTACCTATTATGAAGCACAGGTACCTGGACGCCATGGGCTATACACAGGCGGTACACCTACAGGTACTCTAGATGGTATCAGCACACAGGGTTGGTGGACCAATGATGGAGAACAAGATATAATATACCCATGGATAGAAATATTCAGTGGTCGCAAAGGGCCAGACAGTATAGGCCTAAAGGATGCCATAACATCACGAACTTTAAACACCATTAGTATTGTACCCCAGGGTGGCGGTACAGTGACTTCTACGCCAGCGCCCAGTAACACTGTGACCAATGCCTGGGCTCAGTTTATACAAGAAATCAGGGGTAATCAGGCCATTCTCTACAGTTATGATAGAACAGAATGGTTTACCACAGGCACACAAAACCTAGTCACATTTACCAGTACAGTGTTGACCACAAACACCTATAGTATATCTGTTCTGGCCACCAAAGATCAGGCTCTGCCCGGACAGAGTCGTAGGGTAATATTTGACATAACAGCCACTAATATCACAGTGGCCAATGATGTTAGCCTAAACACAGTGTTTACCTATACTACCAGTAGTCAGACCTGTACCAACCTAGTGGCTGTAGTGAATAGCACAGATGCTGCCACAACAGAATATACCACACCTAGCCCAGGTTCTTCAGGAGGGGGTGGCAGCAGTTTCCCATGGTGGATATTGGCAGTACCAGTAGTGGGTTGGTTATTCAGTGTTATCTGTTTGAAGTTAGCAGAACTGGGTCTATTAGAGTGGGACATAATAGAGGGTGATCGTGAGTTTGGACAATGGTTAAGACGTACAGATCCAGCAGCCATACAGGGTTATCATAGTTGGGCATGGTGGGTCATTGACTGGATGGATGGTAAGGGCAGGGCCATACCATTTGTTTCTAGATCCCAACAGACAGCATGGGCTAGATCTTGGTCCTTGGCCATTGCTCGTCCTGTGGCCTTGGAAATGGCTCATAGGGTGGGTCATAGAGCAGGACGTACCAGTTTCGCTGGACGTTGTATATTAGACTTGGGTCTTAAGATAAACAGTTGGTTGGGCAAAAGGACAAAGAATACCAGAGCAGAGCCCACTTGGCCTAGAGTAATAGGCCTGATCTTGATTTTTTCTGTGTTGAGATTATTTGTGGCCTTGACCTATAAAGAGCCTAAACAGGCTGAAACCGTTGCGGGATTAAATTGAAATGCCTATTGTTACATATTCAAACACAGTAACTGACTACTACAATTTAGGAGTAGCCAGTCAACTTAGAGATATAGATTGGATCACAGCCAGTGAATTAGCCCAAGATGGTCTAACCTATTCAGGGTCAACGACGGAGGTCAACGTCAAAGACAGCCCCTACAATGCTGTAGGAGATGGTGTAGCAAATGACACTGCGGCCATACAGTCTGCGATAAATTCCGGTGCGGCAGTTATACGGTTTCCTGTGGGCACCTATAAGATTAATTCAACCCTCACTGTGGCCAGTGGTAAAAGGCTCATAGGTATGGGGCAGATGGGTCAAACTAAAATCATTATTGGCAGTCTTGGCCTGGGTGATGCTGTCCTAACCAATGCCAATATTCCAGGCTCACCTGGTACCTATACTGATCAAAATATTAGATTAGAAAATCTAGTATTTGATGGTGCCAATGTGGTCAGCAGAACAGAAAGTCTATTACGATTTGTTCAGGTAAGAAACTTATACATAATCAAGTGTGCCATACAGAATCATTCACGTAACGGTATAAACCTATTGGCCTGTGATCAGGTTAAGATATGGGGGTCTAAATTTTATAATTGTGGAATACCTGTAGGCTTTCCAGGACCTGGTGGTACTCCTAGTACGCCTGCTCTATATGTTGGAGAATATGGATCTGGCAATAATAGCAGTAATATATCAGTGATGAAGTCTGTGTTCAGGGCCAATAATCACAGTGCCATGTACTTTAGTCCTAGTGTAGGATCAATTACTACTTGTACTATAGTTGATAATGGTGAATCGGGCATACTCAGTGACAACAAGTCATCTGGCATACAGATTAAGAATAATGTAATCTATAGACAGCGCAGAGTAAACAGCGAGGCGTCTGGAATAGAAGTTGATGGTACAGGATATACAATACAGGATAATTTGATCTATCTCTGTGGGAACAATGGTATAAAAGCAGTAAATCTCAGCACCAGCACCATACAGGCCAACAATTTGGTCAATAATGGAGTAGAAAACAGTTTTGGAGCATTTGCCAATGCCAGTGGCTTGTATCTAAATGTCAAGGACAGTTACAATGGTCAATCGTTGGATATGACCAATCTCACTATCAATCTCAACAGATCCTATGACACAGGAGTAGGCACACAGAAGTACGGCATCTTTGCTACCAAAGATGGTACTAAAGTAATTACTACTAGCACTATCAGCAACAATAATAATTATGGTAATACAGTGGGTACCATTGTAGATAATAACAGCAGTCTAGACCCAAGTGTAGTACAAAGTGGTAATATTGCCAACAGCGGTGATCAAACTGCGGGAACTACCACTTCACCGTTTATCAATAAGGTATTCAATGCCGGTGCTATAGATTATCAAGTTAACCTTACTCTAGGGTTTGGTATAGGCTATAGAATAAGCAGTGGTGCTCTAAAAGCAGCCAGACCTACTGTTCAGATAACACGAGATTTAGAGGGTATTTCTTATCCCTGGAATAGCAGTGCTACCAATACACTAATTTTGGGCATTGTGGCTCCTAGTTCATGGACAACTATACCAGGCAAGGCAGGACGTATACAGAAGGTAACTCTATTGAATAAGGGCACAGGAGAATTAGTTATACAGGCTCCATTGTTTACCAACCTTTCAACTCAAGCAGAAGCACTATACACAGGAACCACATATACCAGTCCTCCATGGACAATCCCTGCTGGACAATCTAAAGAATTTGGATTGAGATTTTACAGTGACCAGATTGGCACGTTTAGTGAGTCTATGAGATTTCAAACCAATGAGGCAGCATCCATAGCAAGACATGATTTTACAGTGGTAGCATCTAGTCTATATGAATTTGCAATTACCCCAAGTTCAACATCTACCTCTACCATTGTGCCTGGTGCTCAATATATTCAAACTTATAAACTAGCGGCCTATAGAGATGAGATTATAGATGAAACCGCAGACATAAACTTTACTGCTACTATCAGTGGAAGTATAGGATGGACTATTGATGCTTACAGGAGAAATGAAGTAGATGTTAGGTTTAACAGTTGGATCATAGGTAATAACACTGGAACATATGTAAGCAATCTTGTAGTATCTAGTGTAGACAGTCCTGGTGTTACTATAACTGCGGTGAATACTGCTACGCATGATCCCAATTGGGCCTTAAACTATAATAGTTCTACGTGGTTTAGTGGGTTAACCTTGCCAGACGCCTTTGTGGGAGCAAGAATAGATTATGTAAATGGTCAGCGTACTCTAAGCCTAGGTGTAGGCAGTGGAGTTGAATTAAGTCCTAGTTTGAATAATACGGCTACTTGGTTCAAGAGGCATTTCCTAGATCCAATACAGGGCAGGGGACTTCTACCTCACCCATATTGGCAGACTGTATATAGCATACCATTGTTAGGTACAACTACATCTAGAACATATGTAAGTGATGCTGTCAATACTGTGACAAATACATATCTATATAAGAACAAAACTCAAGAACCACTAGGCAAAGACTATAGTTGGTATTTCGGCCAATGGGAAGGCCAGCATAGTTTATTTGTTGTAGAAGAAATAGGAGATGGTGTTAATCCTAATAATACTGTAGTCAATATCAAGTTAAATGATATCAGAGAATATAGTGGCAATAGCACATTGGATTTGACATTGGAAAGATTGTCTAGAGTTTTCTATTATTACAGTATAAAAGATATTACCTCTAGAGAAAATGTTAATACTACTACGCCTGGTGGTGGAACTGTAACCGCTCAAAATGTTCTAGTCAAAAATCCAGGACAGGCAGAAACTGTGATTTCTAGCCCCAGGTATGATGAGTTCTATAGAATTGATCCCATAGGAACTAACACTGAATTCTTTTATGGATTTGACAGTAATAATAGAGTGATAACCACATTAAGACCTAGCCCAACATAATTGAGATAATTACTGTATTATCTTATAATAGGCATATGTTTTTAGATCAGTTCCCTAAACTTACCTACGAAGAAACTATCAGCGTTGAATGGAAAGACGATCCTGAATTATATGATTCGGAACTCAGTCAATTGGCCAAGAAGTTTAAAAAATGCTTGGTCATTAATCCAAATCTAGAAAACCACAAGTGGCCATTTTTCATAGAGCAAGTTCCAAAAAATTCAGGTGAATGTATAGTATGGAATTATCGTGATACCTGGGTGGCCAAATTATTTTATAAAGGTTGGAAACCTGACAAAGGTTATATTCAAGTAAAGATAGATCCTCCTAAGTTAACTTGGAGGAAGAATCCTGATATTGATTTTAGTATGACATTTTTCGACAGTCCTATGGGTAATTTTGAACCTGATCCCTGGGACTGTGAATATACTATGGTATGGTATATGGATAAGGCATTTAATCCCACAGACGATAAAATATGGGTAATGACCTGTGAGGTGTTAGGTAAAAGCACAGGCAGAATAAAGGAAATGGGTGAACTATGCCCCCAGGTCGAATTAGAATTTAATCCTGAATTACCAGACTTTGGATTAGAACCTGCAGATCTATGCCCACCTTACTGGGATCTTCAGTATGAATGTGCTTATTATTTAGACACTAGTCATACTAGAAACGAGGAAGAAAAAATATGGGTCGCTAAGATTAAGCCCTTATATAGACAGACTAAAGATTGGAAATGGCTCGGATCTATAACGCCTGAGCCTAGTGTGGTATATAACCCGGCACTGGGCGTACATAATCACGGGGTGGACCTGTCAGCAGTGAAATGGAGTGATCTCAAATACGAATGTATGTGGATGTTGGATAAATCTTTTCTACCCGCCAATTCAGAAGATATGTGGTCAATTAAGGTAAAATGGACTACTGAATCTGAAGGATTGAAAGTAATTGATTATGTTAAGCCAGAGCCCTATTATGAACTTAATTCGGAATTAGATCATCTCACATTTGATTTTACAGAAGTTGAAAATTTACAGATTGGTTTAGATACTTGGCATAGACAGAGAATTTGGTATCTAGATGAAAGTCTTGGTAAAAATCATAAAATTTGGATAGTTAAAAAAACCATGACACCGGAGTTCGATGGGGCTCAGGATTGTGGATATATGATGCCAGAAATAGAATCAGAACTTGATGTATTTTTTATCAGTTATGATGAACCAGATGCTGAGCAGAATTGGCAAAGAGTATTAGCCAAGGCACCCAATGCTCGTCATATCAAAGGTGTTAAGGGTATATGGAAAGCGCATGCCAAAGCAGCCAAACAGGCAACTACATCTATGTTCTGGGTTATAGATGCGGATTGTTATCTATCAGATGATTGGCAATTTGATTATAGACCTGAGGTATTCAATAGAGAGTTCGTACATGTGTGGTACAGTCGGAATCCTATAACAGGGCTAGCCTATGGGAATGGTGGTGTAAAATTATTTCCTAAAAAATCTATTCTGTCTTTAAATACGATGCCTTTAGATATGACAACCAGTCTGCCTACTGAATTAAAAATTATTCCTAAAATAGCAGCAGAGACTAGATTCAATCAAAATGAATTTCTCACATGGAGAGCAGCATTTAGGGAAGTTTCAAAATTAAGTCAATTATCGGATAAAGATAGTTCTGAAAGACTAGAAGCATGGTTGACTGCTAAGAAAGGTAAATTTGCTGATTGGGCCAAGAAAGGCGCTAAAGACGCAATGGACTATATGATGACTGGCAACATAGATAAGATCAATGACTATGCTTTTTTAAAGAAACATTATCATAGCCTATATGGAAGATGATAATATCAACAACAAATTATCTAAGTACAAGATAATTCTAGATTCAGTTAGCCCTAGTTTTTGTGTAGCCAAATGGAAACAGGTAACTATACATTTGGATACGGGTAGAACCCATAGTTGTCATCATCCCATTACTCATCATATTCCGGTAGAGGAACTGGAAAACAATCCCAGTGCTCTACACAATACACTACACAAGAAATTATTGCGTAAAGAGATGCTGGCAGGTAGTAGACCAAAAGAATGTGATTATTGTTGGCGAGTAGAAGACAGTAGTGAAAACAGTGCCATACAGGCCTACAGCGATCGTATTGTAAAAAGCGCAGATAGTTGGGCTAGAGATTATATAGATGAAATTGTGAAGTTGCCTTGGGACTATGATATTAATCCTAGCAGTATGGAGGTTAACTTTGGTAGCACCTGTAATTTCAAATGTAGTTATTGTAATCCTGAAGTTAGCAGTAAATGGATGGAAGAAATCAAAGCCTACGGTGGTTATAAATTAGTCAATACTACCTACAATGGTCTAGAATGGTTTAAGGAAAACAATAGAATTCCTATTCCTACAAAAGATCACAATCCATATATTGACTCATTCTGGAAGTGGTGGCCAGATGCTGTAAAAGATTTAAAAGTATTTAGAATAACAGGTGGTGAGCCTCTGCTTAATAAAAATACGTTTAAGGTATTAGATAGTCTTATTGCTGAGCCAAGACCGGATTTGAGTTTTAGCATCAATAGTAATCTTTGTGTACCAAAGAATTTGTTTAATCAATTTATAGAAAAGATCACAATTATACAAGAGAAAAAGGCAGTAAAGGATTTTAAATTATATACCAGTTGTGAAGCACATGGTCCAAGGGCAGAATATATCAGATTTGGATTAGATTATGATCAGTGGTTAAAAAACTGTGAAACAGTGATAAGAGATGTACCAAATAGTAGACTAACAGTTATGGCCACATATAACATTCTCAGTGTTACAAGTTTCAAATTAATGTTAGAAGATTTATTAGCCCTTAAGAATAGATATACAATACAACCTATTAGACCTCATACAGTAGGAATTGATATTCCTTATATAAGATTTCCGGATTTTATGACCCCTTGGTTGATTCCTAGTGAATGGTTAAAGCATATTGAAGATACTGTAACATGGATGTATCACAATCTACAGCAGACCTATTGGCCACCATTATGCGGCAAAGGTTTTTTTGATTATGAAATTAAACGACTAGAAAGAGTATATATTGTCTGTAAAGAACAACTAAACAACCCAAAGATTGCAGAGGACATAAAAAAACATAGACAAAATTTTGTCAGTTTTACTCATGAACATGATCTGCGTCGCGGAACTGATTTTATTAAAACCTTTCCAGAATTTACAGAATATCTAGATCAGTGGCGCTAGACATATAACTTGTCTAACGGACTATTCTGTCCACAAGTCTCTGAGCAATAGGCTAATTTGCCATGTTGGATAGAATGTTTGCGCCATGAGTTTGAAAATATTTCTTCTAGGACACCTGATTGTATTATCTCTTCTAATGACCTAACATTGAGATCTAAATCTAATAGTCTTGGCCTTATTTTGGCTTTGAGTTGATGATCCATAAAATTATCTAAACTGCCATCAAACCTTGTGCCCACAAAGCAACAAGGAAAAACTATTCCACTGGCATTAACATATACTTCTGTGAAATGATCGAAATAACTTTTACACTTGATGCTATTGCTATTAAGCGTATCTACATATGATCCTAGACTTTGACATTGTTCGTCATCAAATTGTCTTACTGCTCTTTCTATTTTATGAAAGTATTTGAGTTCTTTGGCAATTCTCAGTCTACTCATATCTACTGTATAGGTATGATCATGTATAGGGATATTTTCTCCTGCGTTTAATAATTCTTTCTTAGATGTAGGATAAATTTTATATTGTAATTGGCCTTCTCTATCAAATACCATTCTAGGAATTAATCTATTGTTAACCGGATCGTCAAATCCTAGTGCCCGCTTTATTCTAAATTCTCTGAATCCTAATTGTTTTGAATAATCTATGGCTTGATCTATTTGGTGTTCATTATGTTTGAATACCAAATATTCCCAGATAGCCGTACCGCCTGATTTTATAAAATTTTCTACGTTTGTTATTAAAGTTGTCCAATCAACATTACGTCTATACAAATGGTTTGTATCTTCTAGACCATCTATTGAAAATACCAATTTAAGATTTGGTTTAGAAAACAATTTTCCCATTTTACTCCAAAAGTCTGCCTTTCTTATTCCTCCGTTTGTATGTACGACTATTTCGCAGGATGAATTAATTTGATTTATGTATTCAATGATTTCGTAACAGTCTTTGGCATTGATTGGGTCTCCCATAGTTCCGCAGAAAAGTACCTTGTACCAATCTTTTATCAAATCTTTACTGAAGTATCGTTTAAAATTTTCAAATGTTATTTGAGTTAGGTTAAGATCCGGTCTAACATTTTCCGTACCTTCATAATATCTAGGACACATTGGACAGGCAGCATTACAAAATGTTGTTAACTCTATATGAATATACCTAGGTTTTAGAGACTGCCAAGACATGTTAATAAATATCCTTTAAATGAGTATTTAATAATGAGTGAACACCTTCTACACTTTAAAAGAAATGTTTTAGAAACAATAAGTCCTAGTTTCTGTGCTGCTAAATGGTATAATGCCAGCATTCATTTAGGGCATGGTTACACTCATAGTTGTCATTTACCATTACCACATCCGATCAATCAAGAACAGTTAAAAGATAATCCCAGTGCAATTCATAACACTGATCATAAAAAGAAGATGCGGAAATTAATGTTAGAGGGTGAAAGACCTAATGAGTGTGAATACTGTTGGAAAATAGAAGATATTAAACGAGATAATATCAGTGACAGAGTTTTCAAAAGCCAAATTTACTCTTTGGAAGAAATCAATAAGATACCTGCCAATCCATGGGACCATAATGTTAATCTGCGCACAGTGGAAATTAGTTTTGATAGAATATGTAACTTTGCCTGTTCATATTGTAATGCAGGATATAGCACTACATGGGCCAGAGATATTAAAAATTATGGAGCATATCAATATCTCAAAACAGAAGGTGGAGGGCAATATCAACACGATGGAAAATGGGCAGAACCTTACGGTAAGTTTAATGAAGGCAATCCTTATATAGATGCATTTTTTAGATGGTGGCCCAATCTCAGTAAGGATCTACAAGAACTTCGATTTACAGGTGGTGAACCTGTTATGAGTGATAATTTTTGGAAACTGATGGATTTAATTAAAAACCAATCATTGCCAAACTTATCAATAGCAGTAAACAGTAACCTAGGTATGAAAAAAACCTTGTTAGATAAGTTAGTTACTCTAACTCAAGAGTTAGATATTAAAAGGTTTGATCTTTATACCAGTAACGAAAGCGTTGGACCGCATGCAGAATATATACGAGATGGATTAGTTTATCCGCAATGGAAAAGCAACCTTATATATTTTATGGAAAACGCAAAGTTTAGGTCAGTGACAATAATGATGACAATAAACAGTCTATGCCTGTTTAGCGTCACTGATTTTATGGATGAAATGTTAGATCTTAAGGCAAAATATGGTCATAATAGACCACATATTGATCTAAATATACTGCGTTGGCCTAGTTTTATGAGTGCTATTAATTTGCCTACTGAACTTAAAATATACTGTCATACTCATCTTCAAAAATGGTATGATGCTAATAAGAATAATCCATTGTTAGTTGATTTTGAAAAAGCACAAATTGAAAGATTATTGGACTATATTGAAGTTGTTAACCACGCACACAGAAAAGCCAGCAAAGATGATCTAGCATTATAGCATGATTTTAAAAGTTTCTACGGTCAATATGATACAAGAAGAGGTAAAGATTTTACAAAGACTTGGCCTAAAATATTAGTTGATTGGTATAACAGTATCGAAGTTGATTATACAATGGAAAAGATTGATATAAGAAAATTAGAAAACAATTTTTTCGACACAGATAACGAATCAAAATGACATGTTTGCAGTGGAGAGATAGTCTTTGAAATTATTATTAAAATAACTATAAATTGTGCTATGAAGTAATTGCGCTTCTTTTTCTATAATTTTTTTAGAAACTAAAACTTGGTAATTATGTTCTAGCACATCTCTATCCATAAACTTCCAATCTACTCTCGCTTGAATACTCCTTTTAGATAAATCACGCATGATATATTCTAATTGGCTTAGAATTTTTTTATATCTTCCTAAAGGATCTATATCATCTTCTATTAGATCTAAATCAAAATATTGTTCATAGGTTTTAAATCCTATAGTACGTAGGAACCTATTGATATTTTTGTTACCTAGAATAATAAACGGATGTCTGGCATTTATTGCCTTGTAGGTCTTCTCGCTTGGGAATAATTTAGTTTCACCGTAGTCATTTTGGCTAGTCTCTAATACCACGCTGAAGATTGTTTTATCATAAAGTTCTTTATTCTTATGGCTTGCCCAATTTATACCAAAGTCGCTGCTGTCTACAACGTAGGGAAGTTCTTTGTTCCATTTAATTATGTCCTTTATGGATAAGCCATCTTCTTGACATATACTGTTTCTATACTCGTACATAACATGATGAATATGTTCATCAGTTAATACATCCTGACTGATAAGAGCCCTATGTCTAAATTCAGTTTGACTTAGATAATAGTTTGCTAAAACTCTATGCGGTCTATTACGACGACTTAATTGTAGCATTATTTTATCAATGTGATTCTTTTTCGTTAAAGCGATAGATTCTTCCAAAGATACGGGATTTTGATCTGAAGTCATCAAGCCTATTGACATGGTTTGGACAATATTAATGCTTTGGTTAAATTTGTTAAGTATCCGATATACATTATAATTTTGTATTTCTTTATAATTAGCAGTCAGTAGGAATACCTTTCTATGATCTATTTTGTAATCGCCGCATAATTTATGTAAACACATAGCGAAAGGAATTTCATAAAAACTAAATCCCTCTAGGCTAACATCAAATATTAAAATACATTTGTCATGCCTTAATTTATATAAACTGTCTGGTTCTAAATATTGAAAAAAATCAGTTTCGATATTCCATTTTATGTCCTGATATGATAATAATGGACGAATAAATTCTATGTCTTTAATTGTCTCTAATGTGCCTGTAGGATATAAAACCATAGTATCAGCCACCGTCCATTCAGGTTCGATTATATATGGATTGGTCTTAAAAGCATTAGTTAGTAATTTCATTGCATGAACTCGACATTTGCCATTGATAACTGTTCTAATACTTTAATATTATGTTCAAATATAGGCTTCATATCCTGTAATACCACACGACACCTATAGATATCCCACTTGTCTACTGTATCAATTGTTTTGAATATTTTCTTAATTCTTTTTTCATGATTTAATTCATCATCATAACTTTCGTCATAAAATTCGCCAAATGTTTTAAATCCTAGATCGCGAAGATAATGTAATGTTAGTGGTGGACCAAATAAAATAAATGGTCGAAATGATCTTATAGTGTGTAGTATCTTCTCGCTAAAGTTAGCAGTTGGTTGAGCAAATCTACTTTCATTTACAATAGCCATAAAACATTCTGAATAATGATAGGCCAACCTTGAGTCTCCTATATAATTTGGTGTCTTACTTTCTGTGCTTTCTAAATGAAATATTGGGGGATCTTTATGGTCCATTGCTAACGGCAAATAATCATTTAATATATCTGATCCTGTTACAATTTTATCAAATAAACTAGGGTCAGTGTCCTTCCATCCTAGTAAATTGAACCACAGCCTATCGTGTATACTCCAAGTAGATCCTAGTGTATACCAACTATAATTGCCGCTAAAAAAACTTTCCGTTTGAGCCAAATAGGCCATAACAAGATGACGTAGACCTGTATATCTAAAATTTCCACACCAGAATTTTTTATGAATCTGTTTGTTAGGATATGGATTTGCGATAGGTTTATCTGTTATTGAATCTGTAGCAATAAAAATATCTTTACAACGAAGAGACAATTTATGATAATGCCTCTGATAATGTTCTATAACATTCTGATCGCATGTATATACTATCATATTAGGAATATTAAATTTCTTTCTAAATTGATCTATGCTGTCTAATTCGTATGATCTAAAATGTTGCTCATTACCCTCTGTTTCGAACTCATCATAGTGTTGATGGTCTGGAAATTTATTAGGAATAGTCTGTCTATGAATTGAAAATGGTTCGTAGAGGTAAAAGGCTATTTCCTGTGTTTTAAGAATATGGAGTAGGTCATCATCTGGGACAAAATTGTCTAATTGTCTTATACGACCATGACATCCTGTCCACAAAAAATAAGGTCGTGTTTCAGTTCCTAGCCAAGTTTTAGGTTGCCATCTTGTTTTTATTAATTGATAAAGGCTGTTTGGATCTTCACCCATGTATACGGATTGATCCACTAGGATTGTATATGGTTCTTTTTTATCATCAATATATAACACAGGATTAAATTTATTCAAGTCTAGTTCCTGTTATTTGTAGAGTATATCGATCTTCTATTCCTATGTTACTAGCAGCATGATAACAATCAAAATTCCAAATAAAGTAATCTCCCGCTCGCCAGTTTACTTGACCACAGCCATCAATCTCAAAATAATGTCCGGGCTTCCAATCTTCTAACATAAGCAGTACTCTATAAACATTTTTAGATTCTACACCAAATAATTCTCTATACCTTACATAATAATCTTTATGTGTTGGCATTATTTCTAGTGTTTTCATTTTATAAAAACAATAGACTTGGTCGCTCAGGCCAAATAGATTATCTAATTGGCTGACCCAATTCGGCATAGGATTTCTATTGTCATACATACTACCACTGAAACTTTTTATGTAGTCATATCCTTGACTGCGCCAATTCTGTATTTCTACTTCAGTTATAGGCTGTTTGATGTAGGGAAATGATTTAAAGTCATCATTCCATACTCTTTCTATATGTCCTTTAGACCAAATCATATACGTTCAATATCTAGAGTAACACAATGAAAGCATCCACCGAGAGTTCTAGCCTGCCGCATTGGTAGCATGGCACATTCGATACCCTTGGCTTCTAATGCTAACCTAGTAGGTGTTTGTCTTTCTTCTAGTATTACCAGATTGGGATTAACAGAAAGCAAATTCATATTACACCACGCACTGGCGTTACATATGCCAGGATGATGACCAATATCCACTGGTTCGGGACACCAAATCACATCCCATTTTCTCAAAGGTTCGGGCAATTGATCTAAACTTTTAATTCTGCTAGGATTTAATAACATTAATCCTTCTCTTAATAAGGCAATGGTGCTATCTATATGAATATAACTATAGACCCCTTCTATAGTATGAACACGCTTTTTAGGCAAAAGTTCTTGAAGACGTTTTGCCCCTTTTTTATTACCTGTATTACTGACTAGATAATATAAATCATCATTATCTCTAAGAATATTAGCCGCATCAAATGCAGGTTCAAATTCGTTTAATGCTAATACATCTGGGTCACCTAAACAGGCCTCGTTATAGAGTAAATCAGATCTTACTATTTTTATTGTAACAACTGTACCATATTTAGAAAGAACATGAGTGAGTCCTTTATATTCGTTACTTCTTGCTCTTAACGGCATAGGTGCGGCAATGATTCTTTGATCAGTAACTAATACAGTATCTCTAGGACAGTAGAAATAATATTCGGGAGGCCTAGTATCGTGTGGCCTAAAAACTTCTACATTTTCTTTTTTTAGAAAGTCAACAAGAGTTTCTAGATCTTCTTCTGCTTGATCTAGTACCTCATCTGGATATGGTCCTGGGACGATTCCAGAAATATCAGATTGATCAGCATAATTTACTGTTCGTACATCGATACCTATTTCTGGTATACGAGCACCTCTTGCTGTGCCTACAATTACTGATTTTAATTGTGAGTATTCATTGGAACTTAGCATGAAACACCTTCATCTTTGTCAAGTCTGGGTAATCTCTCCAATACCATGTTTTTGGTATTTTAGTTACAACTTCGTAAAATTTATCTATGCCTAGTTGTGCTGTTTCTGGCGTCATGTAATAATGATAACCTATGGTATCTATGTCTTGGTCCATCCACGGTATATCAGATACTCTCCCATCGTATCTCATTTTTCTTAACTTTTCTACAGATGCTAAATCGTCACTTAGGATCATACCACCTCTGCCTAGGTTAAGATGTTTCTTATATTGAAAACTGAGACACATTAATGTGCCTGGAACATAACCATTTTCTTGCCAAAATACAGCAGCATCTATTATATTTGTATTACCGATCCTATATGTGTTCTTCCAATAATGATCGTCAAAGACCCAAGGTATACTTAGTTTTTCAAAAGTCATAGGAACACTGATATAGGTATATCTAGGACAACTGACTTGATACGGCTTGGATAATCTTAGACAGAGTTCTATAGCATGAGTACAACAATCTACTGCTATAGCATATGGAGCACCATAATAATCAGCAATGAGTTTTTCAAATTCCGGTATATATCTGTCCATCTCTGCTTTCTATAAATAATATACCTATTTATTTCCCACAGAGATTATGAAAAACATTAGTGAATATGAAAGATTCTTTGCCTTTGGGTGTAGTTTCACAGATTATAGGTGGCCTACCTGGGCAGATATAATAGGTAATCAAATAGATCTTTATTATAATTTTGGAGGCGCTGCTCACAGCAATAGTTTGATCGCTCGATCAGTTATCCATGCTAATTTATTACATAACTTTACAGAAAACGATTTGATCATTATACAATGGACAGATATTCTACGAGATGAATATTATACAAATGGTATATTCAGAGGCACTGGAAACATCTTACACAACACAATTTTTGATACTGAAATAGAATTGGAAAATATGGCTGCTGCTTATTATCAAAGGGATTATGAATATATTACTATGATCAATGAGAACTTAATTTTAAAGAATTTAGAATTTAATTTTATATCTATGAGCAGATTTTTATCTGCTGAGTCATCTTTGCCTTTCGATGTTAACCAAATATCACCTTACAGAAAATTTCAATCTGTTCCTAATTTTTTAGAAGAATGTTTTCAAGGTGATTGGAATAATTCAAACTCTGTACAGGTTTATGACGGGAAAGAAACTATAGTAGATAGACATCCTGACTGTGTGGAGCATCTTGATTTTGTAGTAAAGATATGGCCCTCTTTGATTGATAAAATGTTAGCATTGGCCTACATTAATCAATATCAAGGTATACTATCAAAGGGTCTTGATATTACAAGACAAGGTCATATACATGATAAAACTAAAAGGATGAATTGATGACTACTCTTAATTTCTTACATATGGGTCAATATCTAGAAAGATTTGATAAAAGGATGTGGACTACTACATCTTTCGAATATCACACAGGTAAACCCTATTATTCTTTGTTTATGGAAAAGCCCTTAAAAGAATTAGGAATAGAAGTTAATATATTACCATTTGACCAAATTGATAAAAATCGTCCATGGTTCGTAAATTTAAATATTCTCACACATAATTGGGGTGATGAAGAAGGTCAAGACATGTATAATGATTGGCCAGAAGAACTTATGGAAGAACTAATAAATGGACAGGCTTATTTGATTGTTAATAATGAAAATGAATACGAGACTACGCAGGCTTTTAAACAATTCCATTTTCAATATGATAAAAATCCTAAGATTCCTAGTAATAAAATATTCTATCTCAGTCCTGCTTATCAATGTAAAGACATCTATAAGAATGTTACAGAAAGTTTAGGAATTCGATCTAATTTAATTAAAGTGATTTACGTTCCACACGTAGATATGCTCTGTAGTGATTCTTCTATAGAGTTATCTAATAGGATGAAGTTTAACGAGATACGTTCTAAAAAATACATAAGTTTAAATCGTATGCTAAGATTTCATAGACCCGTTTTAATTGGATTATTAGAAAATTTAGGCTGTCTAACTGACGGGCATGTAAGTCTAGGTATTAATCAAAATGATAAAAATAATTTTCAACTACATGGCGGAATTAAACCATATATTAGTAGATCTATAAAATCATTTCCAATTGGGGAAACTGAAATTCATATAAGAGACAGATCTCTTAATGGACTAGAAAATCTCTATAATAAGTTGCCCTTAGTATTAGATCAAGAAGAATTTGAAACTAATTATGCTCCTTGGGAATTCATACCATGGAAGCATGTAGAAGATTCGTATTTTAGCGTAGTTTGTTCTACTCATTTTTTTAAATGGCAAGAAATTAGCCTTGGATGGAACGAAAAAGAATGGAGACCCTTGTTATATGGGCATCCTTTTATTATTGCCAATAGGCCACATACCCTCAAGGTCATAAGGCAGTTTGGCTTTCTTACCTTTAACAAATGGTTTGATGAATCTTACGACGATATAGAAGATGATTGGCAAAGGCTTGATGCTATAGCCAAAGAGGTTAATAGACTATCTAAGATAAGTGCTCAAGAATGGGACTTAATGTTTAAAGATATGGCAATTACACTAAATTATAATAAACATATGCTGATTAATAATAGATGGTATAATGTGTTTTATGGCAGTGACCTTAAGGAGTTGATCAAATGGATATGAAGAAATTCAGTTGGGTACAGCCTAATTTTCAGCAAGGACCTAAAGAATTTAACGCACATTACCTACCTTATAGCGCAGGGGTGTTATGGGCTTATGTCCAGTCATTTGAACATCTTAGAAATAAGTTCTATCTAGGTGAATTTGTATGGAAAAGAGATTCGATAGAAAAAAGCCTTCAGTTAATAGCAGATAGTGATATCGTTGGGTTTAGCACCTACGTATGGAATAAAAAATACAATTATGTTTTGGCCAAGAAACTACGAGAAGTGAATCCTGATGTAAAAATCATTTTTGGAGGACCAGAACCTCCTATAACAGATCCTAAGTTTTTTGAAAAGTTTCCATTTATAGACATTATGGTTAAACAGGAAGGAGAGATGTCACTAAAAAGTGTGCTTGAATCTATAGATAACATAGAAGATCTTAAAAGTGTAAGCGGACTTTTATTAAACTTAAATGGGGAAATATTTGATACTGGAGCCCCAGAGAGAATAAAAGATTTAAGTGAAGTTCCTAGTCCCTACCTGCTAGGAATGTTTGATAAACTGGTTAAAGATAATCCAGACGTAGAATGGAATGCAACATTGGAAACTGATAGAGGTTGCCCTTATCAATGTACTTTTTGTGATTGGGGAAGTTTAACTTATAACAAGGTGAAAAAGTTTGGCCTAGAACGTGTATTCGCTGAACTAGAATGGATAGGAAAGAACAAGTGCGGATTTCTAAGCATCACTAATGCTAATTTTGGAATCTTTCCTGAAAGAGATAATTTAATAGCAGATAAAATAATTGAAGTACAAAAAAAATACGGGTATCCTTACACCTTTAGTGTAGCGTGGGCAAAAAATCAAAAACAAGAAGTTGTTGATATTGTAAAGAAATTGTTAACTAGCCCTGGATTTAATCAAGGTTTAACCTTAAGTGTTCAAAGTATGGATCTAGATGTTTTAGAAAATATCAAAAGAAAAAATCTAGAACAGCATAAAATTAGTGAGGTATTTGAACTTTGTAATAAAGCAAACATACCTGTATATACAGAACTGATTTTAGGATTACCGGGGGAAACGTTAGCCACATGGAAAGAAAACTTTTGGCAATTATTCAAATTAGGTAACCATACAGGTATTACAGTGTTTCAAGCCCAATTATTAGAAAATGCTGAAATGAATCTCGTTCAAAAGAAATTATATAAGTTAAAGGCCAATACTGTATATGATTACATGAGTGGCAGTTATAACTCTGATGAACTTAAAGAAGGTATAGATGTTATTATATCAACTAAAGACATGCCTTACGAAACATTTTTAGATGCTGAAATATTTTCATGGTTTATTAATACCTTTCATATTAACGGAATTACAACTTTCTTAAGTGGATTTTTATACAAATACCAAGCAATTGAATACGGAACATTTTATGAAGAATTGTTTGATTTTTTACTGGCAGATGAATGGTTTAGGACAGAAATGTCCGAAGTGCGAGAATATTATAACAATTGGATGACAGATGGAAAAATTAATCATCCTTTAATAGGAAACATAGAAATACATGGGTGGAACTTGATTCATAGAACGTTAATTAATATTCATGCTCATTCTAAGTATGATCATGTTTTTGATCTTATTGGCAGTTTTATTAGCAGATATTCGTTAGATATGGAATTAGAAAATGATCTTATGAATTTACAAAAAAATTATCTAATTAATCATGGTAGGATTAAAGATTATCCTAAGGTAATTCAATTTAAGCATGACATTTATGGTTATCTAATACATGATACAGAACTTGATGTTCCATGTACATATAAGTTTGAATTTAACGAAGATAAGAATATTAGTTTGACTAGGTTTTGTGAAAACATTTACTTTCAACGTAGAAGAAATTTTGGCAAGGCTTGGCTTTTTAAAGAAGGTGGGACAAAACCTGTACTAGGTGCTTTAAAATATGACACAACCAAATTACCAGTATGAATAAGTTAATTGTAGCAGGTTGTAGTTTTAGTGATTATAGCAAGGTTGATAGAGTATATGGTGAGTTCCTAGCGGATAAACTAGGATTAGGTTATATACACCAAGGATCAGGTTGCGGCAGTAATTATAGAATATGGAGAGTAATAGGTAATTTAATCAAGGATGGAACTATTACAGATAAGGACCTTCTAATAATACAATACACCTCTTTAGAGCGCAGAGAATTCTGGAGTCATAGGGAAGGTTCTATTAATGTAGATAAAACAGTTAATCTAAATGAACAGTATCAATATGGTGGTTCGCTTTTGAAATATAAAAGTTATTCTAGTCAATGGCAAAAATATCAAGAGGAAAAAGACTTTTTAAACCTGTTTGAAACTTATTTTTCTAGTACAGAATATGAGTCAGATTGGTTCGTTTTAATGAATATGTTTTTCCAAAGTTTCTTACTTAAACATAATATCAAAACAATATTTTTAGAAACTATGTACATGAATGATTTACCTCAATATGGTATGCTAGACGAGTTTAAACCATTTTATTTAAATTGGAAAAAAATCTAGAAGATTCTACTATACATTTAGAACCACATAAAGACTATGGGCACTTAAATGAATTAGGACATCAACTATTGGCACACGACTTATTTGAACATATTCAAAAGTGTGGAATTATAAACCCTTAAAAAAATAAGTAATCAAAAAGGAAATTTTATGAAAGTGGCAATGATAGGTTGCGGCAAACTTGGTCTACCTTGTGCGGAAGAAATGGCGCAGCATTACGACGTAATAGGTTATGATGTAGAGCCTGTTCCTGCAAGTTTTCCTATGCTTCCTTCTATTAAAGATTGTGTAAAAGACAGAGACTTAATATTTGTTGCTGTGCCCACTCCACACGATGAATTATATGGCGGATCTTTGCCTATGACCGATCTTCCTTCTAAGGATTTTGATTATACTATTGTTAAGAACGTGTTGGATCAAATAAACCAATGCTCTAACAAAAACCAATTAGTAGTATTAATATCTACTGTGTTGCCTGGGACTGTTAGACGAGAATTATATCCTCTCACTTCTAATTCTAGGTTTATCTATAATCCATATTTGATAGCTATGGGCAGTGTTAGATGGGACATGGTTAATCCAGAAATGCTCATCATTGGTACAGAAGACGGAGATGTGTCAGGTGATGCTAAGATCTTGATAGACTTTTATAAACCTCTAATGAAAAATAATCCTTCTATCAACGTAGGTACATGGGACGAGGCTGAATGTATTAAGATATTTTATAATACCTTTATCAGCGCCAAAATTGGCTTAGTTAATATGATATTAGATGTGGCTGAAAAACTGGGTAATATAAATGTTGATGTTGTTACAGACGCACTGAAAGGAGCTACTCAACGTATTACTGGTCCTAAATATCTAACTGCGGGACTAGGAGATGGGGGTGCTTGTCATCCTAGAGATAATATTGCCCTTAGATATTTGGCAGAGAAATTAGATTTAGGTTACGATCTTTTTCATGCTATTATGTCATCTAGAGATGTACAGGCTAAAAATCTTGCTAAAAAATTAGTATTATTGAGCGAAGAACATAATTTGCCAATAGTCATACATGGTAGAGCCTATAAACCGTTAGTACCATATACTATAGGAAGTTACAGCGAATTGGTAGGATATTTTGTAGAGTCTTTAGGTAAGAAAGTATCCTATGCTGACCCACTTACAGAGGATTTTTGGACAGGCAAAGCAGTGATTTTAATGGCTCATAATACTGGTGTAACCTACTTTGGATCAGAGTTATCTAAAGTAGAACAGGGATCTTATTTTGTCATAGAAGACGGTAGTGTAATAGTAGATCCATGGCGTACTATAAAGGATATTCCAAATGTCACTATTGTACACTATGGTAATACCAGGCATTGATGAAAACCTTACTGATAACAGATTTTACAACTGAACTGGCTAATTCCATCAAAAACAGGCTGTATGATACTTTTCAAATTTATGACTTAGGATTTCCGATCGGTACTCATCAATTAGTTCAGTCTAGATTTGAAGAAATAGCACCTAATTGTATTCTACACATAAGCAATGGATTTGAAAAAGATCTAACCGTAATAGATACATTACCTTCTGATTTAGGATTATTTGTTTTTGTTTCATTCTTTGAATATAAAGATCAAAGGGAGAGAATTTTAGATAAGGCTGTACGAGATGTTTTAATATCAAGGAAAATTCCCTATCTAATTATTGACTGTGTTAAACCTATAGAATTTTATGATCATTATATCATTACCATGATACATGGAAAACTCTGTAAAATAAACGAACATTTTAGTAACATTACACTGATTACATTGGATAAATTAACTGAAAATATTCTCAGAATTATGTCTACTTTCAATACTTCTCCTGACAGACATTTTATCATAGGTGGTATTAATAGAATAAGCACCGAAGCATTCTTTAACTTTTTTAAAACCAAGACAAAAATAACAGAGCAGATAGAATTTGATATTAGATCAGATGAAATACTTGAAACTATGCCTATCCAACATGTAGAAACTGAAATTGACAAAGAAAGTTTTTTAGAAAATCATTTTAGTACGGTATTAGGCAATCAAGCACCAGATGTAGTTATGAACTTTATGAGCAGATAATATGGGAAACTTGATTACTTTAGATAAGGATTGTTTTAGCAGCGGGCAGGTATCGAGTAAGATATGGCTATGTGAAGAACTAGAAAATAACTTTTTATCAATTGATAAGATTGCCATATATGGTGGCTGGTATGGACTTACTGCTTTTCTCATACGCTCTAGAAATAAACTAGGTGTAAAGAAAATTTACTCATATGATATAGATCCTAGTTGTGAAACAATAGCAGATACTTTAAACGAAAATTGGGTTTGCCAAGAATGGGCTTTTAAAGCATTCACTCAAGATTGTAATAAATTAGATTTTGATAATGAATTTGATTTAGTTATTAACACCAGCACAGAGCATTTTGATAATCTTAATTGGTTTAACAATATTCCAAAAGGAATAGGTATAGCCTTACAAGGCGCAGACATGCCGCATGACGATCATGTCTATAAGTTTAATAGTCTTGATAATTTTAAAGAAACTTTTAAACTCACTGACATCCTGTATTCGGGAGAGATGGAATTTGATTATCCTGATTGGTCTTTTAAACGATTTATGTTAATAGGTTTCAAATAACCAACCCGCTTCTCTTATTAGATAATAGGCCCAAACAAAATGCCCAGTTTGATTTGGATGTACTTTATTAAGTTCACTTAATGCAACTGGATGCCCTCTAATAAATTTAGTTACATTTTCTAATTTATCTAACTGTATATTGATATAGTCTATATCAGGTTTAGGATTTATAATTTTAAATAGATGACAATGGCTCCACCAATGGGGCTGCTGAATAAGTGGAAGATCAATATCATCTAATCCACACATTTTTGCTGCCCATCTAATATAAGGGAGTTCAATTATTTTAAAATTATAGTTTCTATTTGTGGTGGCAAAATTATGAAAGTTTTTCCAAACGATCATATCTATATTATGTTGTACTTTGTATCTATCAACTACGGAATTTATCCACGCTAGCATTTCTTCATCATATACTTTAGCCCATTCATCCATAGTTAAAGACTCATGTACAGGTATGTTAGATTTGTTATTTATGAAAAGTTTTTTGGCAGAAGGCCAAGGATCGAAACTGTGTTCTATATCTCTGTCTGGATCAGTTAGGCATAACACAACTTTAATCTTGTCATAATGATTTGATGGAATATTAGATAATATTCTTTCTAAAGCCTTTACCATTTGGTTATTACAATTACCTGGAACAGAATGAATATGTAAGTTATGGTCTAACATATTGGCCATACGACCTGAAAAAGTATAATCAATTCTAAGATTGATATTGGAACCGTTAGGCATATTACTTGCTAATTCTGCTTTAAGTTTGCCTGTATTATCTACAGCATATAATCCTTCACCCCAGGTCCAACTTTCCCCAATCACTATTAACAAGTTCCTAGAACCGATATCTACATAAAGTTCACAGTTTTCTTTGTCTTTCAAAATTTGATCGCATTCAGGTGCTGAGCCTAAATAAATTGCGTTGGCTTTTTGCAAATAGGAATAATCATTCCATGGATTGATATTATTAATTGTTGGAAAATTTAGATAATGTGCCATTTTGTGACTTTCCCGATGTGAATCGCCCAAATAAAATGACCAATCCTACCACTTGATTCAGTATTAAGGAGGCTGAAGTTATCCACAGAAACTCCGTTTAGTAATGCCATAAATTTTTTAAGATCAGATGTTTTATAACTATAAAAATTTTGAAATAATTCTTGTTGCTCAGGATCTTCAATTATTACATAATATTCTTTATATTTTTTTAAAGTATCTAAATAATTCAATTTGCTACCATATTCTAAAAGCAAGTCAGTCTTCATCATTCTCGCCAGTTTGCCTGCCCAACTATGATCTACAATTTTATTAAATCTGCGAGTTTTATACCAAATAGCATTTTCACCGAAATGTATGTCAGAATTTATAGTATCACCCCAGGTCCAATCTTTTCCTGCTACTGCTAAGAGTTTATCTTTTCCTGTATCAAGATAAAGCATGTCTATATCAAATTTATAATTTCTAAGTTCTTTAAGATAACTTAGTTCCAAAGTGGGTTCTGTATTCATGATAAACTACGCATAAAATATTATTTATGAAAAAAGGACTTGATTTTTCATTATTTTTACCGTATAATCCTATTTCTTAAATAAATTATCTTACCCTTTGAAAGAAAGGAGGTCTATATGACTGAAATTACTATTGAAAAGGAAGATAAGTCAAGTAAGGTAAAAGCGGGATTGATTATTGTTTTTATGTTACTCGGTTTATTCTTAGTTTATGAGATGTTGGTATGGGCTATTGATAAAAGGTTAACTTCTGTAGAAACTTTAGAATCTAATAAAATCACAGTCCAGGTAAGAGAAAGACAGTTGAGTTGTTTGGCAAGAAACATCTATCATGAAGCAGGAGCAGAGCCCTTTGAAGGTAAGGTGGCTGTGGCACAGGTTACAATTAACAGAGCCAACAGTGATGGAAAGTTTCCTGGAGATATTTGTAATGTAGTTTTTCAAAAGAATATCTTTTACGATAAAGTACTTTGCCAATTTAGTTGGGTATGTGATAGACAAAGCAATTTTAAGCCCAAACATCAGGACATCTATGATGAAAGTATGGAAGTTGCCAAGAAAGTTCTATTAGAAGGCTTTAGATTGCCTAGCCTTACTGATGCTCTTTACTTTCATGCCGATTATATCAACCCCGGATGGAAAAGAGAACGTGTCGCCAAAATTGGTAGACATATATTTTACAAATAAGGACAGATAATGAATTACGTAGAACAATTTGCTGGTTTCATAAAAGGTTTTCCTCTAGTTATATGGCTATGGGTGAAAGAACACCTTGGACATATCAGTGCTCATACATTAGGATGGCTTACTATAATTCTATTACATCTGGCCAGTATTCCTACTCTTTTAGCCGTTTTGATGGCACAAAATGATAAGTTGCCTCCTGTTGATCTTATGATCTTTGTTTGGAGTGGATTGATTACACTGTTCTTCAAAAGTCTAATTGAACGTAACTTTTTATATATCGCTACAATCTGCCTAGGCTTTTGTGCTCAAACTGTTATTATGAGTTTGATTCTATTCAAATAAATAATTTGATGCGTATCCAAGAACTATTAGAGAAAATTGCAGCACCTACAGCCAGCCAATGTTCTGTAGGTAAATCTCGCCTTAGTAATGTTAGATATAGTCAATGTGTTAGCAGAGGTCTACTAAAACATGATAGTGATCATACTGCTGGCACAGGCAAGCAGGGTAAAAAAGGTAGCGGAGTTCGCTTGAAGGGTAAAAAGATGAAAAGCGAATTACACGGCGGGCCAGTAAAAGATTACGACAGTAAGTGATCGCCCCAATCTTTTGCTTTGTCAATCAATAACGTCAATATTTCTTCGTGATCTAGATGTTGAAATTCAGGAGTCACTGAATATATTTTATCTAATTCTAGATCTTCAAAATCCTTGAGACCCATAATCTCAACAATTTCCTTAAAAGATATACACTCATTTCTCATACTACACACCCATATACAGGTAACTAAAGAACATATTAAAACTTTTTTGTTCTCCCATACACCATTTTGCTCGCACCACTCTACTGTTCTTTTAAGGTAGTAATCTATATCTTCTAATCTAGATTCAATACGGTGAATATAATCTCTTGTGTCGTTTCTAGTCCAAGACTTATACATTAAAACTTTCTCCACATCCACAACGATTTTTTTCCTGAGGGTTGGTAAACTCGAACCCCTCATTCAGCCCTTGCTTTTTAAAATCTATCACTGTGTCTGTGAGATATGGTTGATGTTTTGGATCTATAAAAATCATAACAGAATTACTGATGTATACTGCTAGCGTTTCGTCCAAATTATCTATGTATTCTAATGTATAGGCTAGTCCACTACATCCTGTGGTTTTGATCCCTATTTTTATGCCTAGACCTTTACCTCTTTTGTCTATATAGGTTTTAACTCTTTCTGCTGCTACTTCTGTTAATGATATCATACAGACTTCCTATCTAAGTATATAATCTCTTTATTCCTAGATTTTAGATGCTCATAATTGTGTCTAACAATGGGGTCAATTCTTTCCATTAATTCTTTTAAACTGTTTAGACTCATTTTACATAATCTATTTACTTCTGTTAAGATAGATTCTAATCTTAATTCATCATCTTGTATATCATCATAACTTTCATCTATGTAAGGATGAAATGTTTTATATCCAAGTTCTCTAAAAGATTTTAAAATATTATAATTAGAAACTAAAATAAATGGATGTTTGGCCTGTATTATTTTCCAAGTCTTTTCTGAAAAAAAATGGTTGTCAAACGTGTCAATTCCAATGCTATGTTCCTTTTTCCAGGTTATAAAACTAGTTTCTGTGATTATTGAGAAATAGGTGTTGGCATAGTTTTCAAAATCTATTTCAGCAGATTCATGATTAAATTGTTGCCCTCTGCTTAAATGGCTAATCAAGAATGGCAACTTGTCTATGTTATTAAAAATTGTTTGTTTTATCTTTGCCCATTTAATTCCTCTATAAGGAATTTGATTTTGAAAATGGTGTTCCAATATTTCATTGTACCTTGATTTGTCTGCAAAGGCAAAATTAAAAGAGTAAAGGCTATCTACCAACAAATCATTATCTAAAAATTTAGCCAGAAGGTAAGTCCTATGAACTCTACAGGCACCATTAAAGCAGATAAACTTCTTTGTCCTTAGGTTATTTTTTTGGAAGTTATCAAATAACTCTTCTTTATGTCTTATAATATCCTCTGCGTTTTTCTCTAATCTGCTAACAAATTCTACACTTAATTTTTCTAGAGTTGAATAATCACGAAACATTTTTTTATAAAATTCTTTATTATATGACGTTCCTGGTATTCCAACAATATAAACAAAATCTTCAATATTAAACCGACCTGTGGATATCAACATTTTTACAAAAGAGTTCATGTTAAAAATCAGATGGGGATTAAATCCTTCTCTTTCAAACTCTAGTGCTATTTTATCTACTTGAAATTCTGCAAGTTTATTTTTTATATCATTCGCAACAAAATCAATGTTATTGGGATAGAGCAGAGCAGTGTTGAAATTTTCAGGAGTATAGACTAAGTAGTTCCTTAGACGTTTTATTTTTATATTTGAATACCAGTCCTGTCTAAGTTCTGTTTCATCTAAAATAGAACTCATTGGGCAGAATGCTTATCCTTATAATCTTTTATTGCGGCTTTGATAGCATCTTCTGCTAAAATAGAACAATGTATCTTAACTGGAGGTAAAGCAAGTTCTTCCGCAATGTGGACATTTTTTATTTCACCTGCTTGATCAAGTGTTTTTCCCTTGACCCATTCTGTGACTAGCGAACTGCTAGCAATGGCTGATCCACAGCCATAGGTCTTAAACTTAGCATCAGTAATAATACCATCTTCTACTTTTATCTGAAGTTTCATAACATCACCGCAAGCAGGAGCCCCAACCATACCAGTACCAACGGAATCATCAGATTTATTAAAAGAACCCACGTTTCGTGGATTTTCATAGTGATCAATTACCTGTGCTGAATATGACATTTCTACCTCATTGACATTTGATATAGGTAGTTTCAACATATTGGTTGAAACCATTTCTTACATAACCTCTTACTTCAAACGGATACAATCCCTGAGGACACATAATAACTTGTTGTCCTTGATCATTATAAGTGACTGTGGCATTACTTTGAACAGTTTGCGGCACAACCACTACGGGCGCTGTAGTTTGAGCCTCTACCCTATTGGCAGCAATAGCCGCACCTATAACACCTCCTATAATTAACGGTGCTACCCAATGCCCGTGATGATGTACAACATGGGGTGCTCTATGATGATGGTGCCTATGACCATGATAATATGGACTTGCCAAAGCACTAGAACTTATCAAGGCAGTCAAAAGCGTTACAGCAATTTTGGTAGGTTTCATTACGGTTTCCTTTTACTTTATATAACGCCTAATTAGACAATTGGTTTACTATCTTGTCGGTCTAACCAATCTTTAATTTTTTGTTTCACTAACTTGGCCCAAAAGGGCTCTGGAAAATGCCAGCCCACAAACGCACCGACTAATATCCAAAATGCTATATCTAACATACAGCCTCCTTTGTCTATGACAGATATTTATAGGCTATAAATAATTATATGATCAAAATAAGCGATTCAGCAAGAAGTAAAATAACCGAACTGCTAGACGAAGAACAAAATCCAAATCTTAAATTGCGTACATTTGTTCAAGGTGGCGGGTGCAGCGGGTTCCAATATGGATTTACTTTTGATGAAGATCAAGCCGAAGACGATTGGACATTCGATTTAGGGCCTTATAAAGTTTTGGTAGACTCTATGAGTATGACCTATTTGGAAAACGCAGAAATTGACTATAAAGATGATATTTCAGGTAGTCAATTTATAATCCGTAACCCTAATGCCACAACTACCTGCGGATGTGGATCCAGTTTTTCAATTGATGCTTGACAAAAATTCAGTTTCTTTGTATAATACTGATACTATCAACAACACGGTATTAGTAAACATGAAAGATCCTTGCCAAAGTGTTATCAGTGCTCTGGAAACTCACCCAAGTCGTCTAAACAAAGAGGCTATTTTGGAGCATCAAGCCGAACAAGATAATCAAGAACTATTTGAAGGATTTAAATATGCTCTTAGTCCGTTTATCACATTTGGAGTGAAAAAGGTTCCTTCACATGGTGGCCCAGATGAACAGGGATTACCTTGGAATGCTTTTAAACAATTATTAGAATCGCTTAGAACTCGTCAACTCACAGGAGATGCCGCACGAGAAGCCATCGAACTAGCCCTATCCGCTAGTACTCAAAGTCAATGGAACGGATGGTACCGTCGTATTCTTATCAAAGACCTACGCTGCGGTGTAAGCGAAAAAACAGTAAACAAAGTTAAAAAAGATGCTGTGCCTGTATTTGAGTGTATGCTAGCACATGATGGTGCTAACCACGAAAAGAAAATAGCAGGTAAGAAACTGCTTGAACCCAAACTTGATGGTGTCCGAGTGATTACCATTGTTGATCCAATTAACCGAACTGTAACTCAGTATAGTAGAAATGGCAAAGTTTTGGAAAACTTTACTCACATCACTGACAGTATCTTGGCCAATATTGATCTCATCGAGCGACCTATGGTGCTTGATGGTGAGATAGTGAGTTCAAGTTTTCAAGCATTAATGAAACAGGTTCATCGTAAAGATAATGTTCAGGCCAACGATGCTAGATTAATGTTGTTTGATATCCTTCCTCTCAGTGAGTTTGAAGCAGGACGTAGCGTGTTAGGTCAGCGTCGTAGAACCAACCTGCTCAAAGGTATGCGTAAGATTTTTGATAAAATTGGAAACATTGATATTATTCCGCAAGAAGAAATAGATCTAGACACGTATGTAGGTGAACTTCAATTTAAACAATTCAACAAAGATGCCATAGACCAGGGGTTCGAAGGCATTATGATTAAGGATCCGGATGCCAAATATGAATGTAAGAGATCAACTTCGTGGCTTAAACAAAAACCTTTCATCGAAGTATCATTACAAGTCGTTGAAGTTGAAGAAGGTACAGGAAGGAACGTGGGCAAACTTGGTGCATTGGTCTTGGAAGGTGTGGATGATGACAAGGCAATCCGAGTTAACTGTGGTTCGGGTTTTAGTGACACTGACCGTGATACATTTTGGACAGGGCGTGATTCGCTACCTGGTCAAGTAGTAGAGGTTAGAGCAGATGCTATTACTCAAAATCAAGATGGTTCTTACTCGCTTAGGTTTCCACGTTTTCTACGGTTCCGCGGATTTAAAGCAGGGGAAAAACTGTAAATTGGATAAGGCTGCTTTAAAAAACATATTATACGGCAGTATAAGCGAGTTAGCCAAGGATCGCAGGTATTTTTATTATACAGAGATAGGGGCGAAATACTGTCATTTTACCGAAGATGGTGAAAAGGCTGTATTAGAGATTTTAACCACTTGGGTAGAAAAGATGTTACAGGAAGAGCGGAGAGAGTTAGATAAACGTGCTAAAGAGTTAGTATTAAAAGGATTAAAAGGAGAAGAAACGTAAGTGCCAAAAGATGATGTAATTAGTATGGACGGACAGGTCCAGGAAGTATTGCCCAACGCAATGTTTAGGGTAAAATTAGAGCAAGGACCAGTCGTCCTTGGACATATTAGCGGAAAGATGCGCCAAAATAAAATACAAATACTTACAGGCGATAGAGTACGTGTAGAAATGAGTCCTTATGATCTGACTCGTGGTAGAATAGTGTACAGAGACAAATAAAAGGGCCCTAAGGCCCTTTATCCTATGTAATCTTTCCAACTTGGATGTAGGTAATCCCAGTTCAATCTCTTACGCTTTTCTGCAAGTTCAAAATAAGTAGGTTTATGAGGTTTAATTTTGGGTTTGATTTTTTTATCATTCCCTTTTTTGCTGTTACAGACCATACAACTACAGCAGGTGTTTTCCCATTGAGTTTTTCCTCCGTGACTGACGGGCAAAATGTGATCTAATGTAGCAGTTTTTTTATTAACAGATACACCGCAGTACTGACAGTGGTAGTTATCTCGTAAGAAAACATTGTGCTTACTGAATCGTACAGTGGTTTTCTTTTTTTGATATTCTTTAAGTATCATTACAGCAGGAACCATTGTTGACCAGGTGGGGCTGCTAACAATCCAATGTTCGTACCATTCTAACACTGTGGCCTTGTCTGATACAAGGTATTTTATTGATTCTTCCCAACTGATTGTGCTTAACGGCACTAGGCTGATGGGTGAAGCATCTGCATTTAAAATTAAACAAGTCATCTTAATATTTATAGGGGGTTAAAAACAACGTTAATTCTAACATCAATTACTAGAAAGAGCAACTAAATAACAAAACTACCAAAATATTTGGAAAGAATATGGCCATTCAATATATCAATACAGGAACTAGTGCTAATGCGGGTAACGGAGACAGCCTAAGAGTTGCCTTTAATAAGGTAAATGCCAATTTCGCTGAAATTTCTACCCAAACAGTAGGAACGTCTACTCAATATTACAACTTAATTCCTGCGGCCCATAACACCTATAATATAGGCAGCATTTCAAGACAATGGTCAAATCTCTACGTAGATAATAATATATACCTAGATAATAAGATATTAACTGCTAATACAGCAGGAGAATTAATTTTTAATGGACAAAGTATAGGAAGAGTATCAACAGGTACTACTCCTCCTACTAACGCAACAACGGGCACAATTTGGTTTGATTCTGAAAGTGGTAGTATTTTTGTATACTATGATGAGTATTGGATTCCTGTAGGAGGATCAGGTGGAGGAGGTGGTGGAACACAAATAGATTTAGCAAATATTCTAAGCGATCTTCTACCCGCAGTAAGTCAAACCTATAATATTGGTGATAGTATTAAACAGTGGCGGTCTTTAACAGTTAGTGATTCTGTGGTAATCAATAATGCTGTCCTTTCTGTAGATACTTCTACGACATCCACACTATTACTAGATGGTCTTCCGATTTTAGGCACAGCAGGCCCTACCGGCCCAAGCGGCCCTTCTGGAGCATCTGGTCCTTTAGGTGGATATACATTTAATGTAACAGCATCAGGATCTGCCAGTTTTATCATAAATGGACAATTAGATCCGAGCATAACTGTATTAAGAGGATTTACCTACTATTTTAATGTAGATACTCCTGGACAACCCTTTTGGATCAAAACTTCTCCGATAACAGGAACAAATAGCCCATATAATACAAATGTTACTAATAATGGTACTACAACTGGAATCATAATTTGGACAGTAGATTTAAACGCTCCTAATCCTTTATATTATATCAGTCAAAATTCTGGTAATATGCAAGGTGTATTCAATGTTATCTCTAATGGAGCTAGCGGGCCTAGCGGTCCATCCGGTCCTAGTGGTCCAGCAGGTTCAGCAGATCAAGGACTATTTACAACAAGCACAGTGACATTTGCCGGACTTACAGTAAATGGAACTAGTACATTCAATGGACCTGCTATTTTTAATAACACAGTTACCTATGTACAAAGTACGAATACTTATATTACAGATAATGTATTAGATATTCATAGTCCAGGAGGTGGAGCGACAGCAACATGGACATTTAGTGACGGTGCTGATATAGGATTAAAATTAAATTATTATTCCGGATCTAGTAAATTTGGTGCTTTTGTCTATAGCCAAAATAATGGTAAATTACATTGGATCAGCGATGCTATAGAATCAGTTAATCAGTATTCAGGAACCTATGGTACATTAAAGGTAGGTACATTAGAAGCACCTTCTGTTTTAGTTAGTGGTATAGGTTCTAATATTACATTTAATGATAATACTGTTCAAAATACTGCTTGGACAGGTACAAATACTCTTGTATCTCTAGCAGTTACTGCCACTTATGCTGATTACGCTGGTAGTTTTAATACATCAACTTTAGTAACCACTGCGGTAAATGTAGGAGGTGGCACAGTATTAGGTAATGTAGCAGGAGGGACTGCTAATGATACACAGGTTGGATATTTGGTTGTTCCACAAAATCAATTTACCGGAACTACCTATACATTACAACTAAGTGATCAAGGTAAACATATCTATAGTACAACTGCTACAGGTGTTCAAACCATAGTTATTCCTGCTAACTCTACAACAAGTTTTCCGGTAGGTACCGCAGTCACTGTGGTTCTTAGAGGATTAGGATCTATAGACATTACTACGTCTAGTGGCGTAAGTCTTTATCTAGCAGGAACAGATTCAATAGGTAATAGAAATATATCTAATAACGGAATGGCTACTTTACTAAAGGTAGAAACAGATATTTGGTTCATAAACGGTAGCGGACTAAGTTAATATGACCGGTATTACACAGATGGTTCTGACTCAAGCAGCAGATCCTATCGTCGGAACTGTGGGCAAACTTAATAATACCAACAGTTTATTATTTGGATCAGGAGCAGGTGCTACTCTAATTTCCGGTGATAATCTATTGATGAGTTCCCTTACTGCTAGTACATTACCAGCATTAGGACTACAGAGTTTTGCTATAGATTACTGGGTTAAGTTTAATAATATACAATTTGATGAAGGCATAGTACATCAATTTGGTCAGGCAATCATCGGCAGCGGAAGTGTTTTAGGCGGACCTGCAGTGGTTCATGTTGCTGACGGTATAAATTTTCATAACTATTTGATAGTTAACGCAAGAATGACGATTCCTACTCAGGCTATCCCAGGTCAAGTATGGCAAAGAAATGTTTGGTATCACATCGCTATGTCAAGGAATGGCGTAGGACAATTTACAGCATGGATTAATGGTTTTAGAATTCCAGAAGTTTTACTTACTAACACATCAAACTATAATATTGCGCCCACTGTAGTAGGGTCATGGAGAAATACCTACGGAGTTGGTACAACAAATAATACCATAGGATCAATTTACAACCTACGTCTTCAACTAGGTACAACATATTATAACATTAATAATGCTACAATTAATGTTCCTAATAATCCATATGTTGCTGATGCCAATACAAGATTACTGTTAAATTCACCTGCTGGTAATATATATCAAGATGCTAGTGGTACAACTGTTTTAACGAACAGAGCGACGGCAAATGTGCTTCAATCAGAAAATACACCATATTATGATGCTCCTATTTTAGTAGGCGCCAAGCGTAATAGGTCTACTCCATTTACTTCTAACGGATCTGGTAGTTTATACTTTACAGCGAAATCGAATAGTTACGCCTATTGGACAGGTAGCACAGGCTTTGCTTTTGGAGTTGATGACTTCACAATTGAATGGTTCGCTTATCATACAGACAACAATCAATTTAGTACACCCTGGTGGTTAGGTACATCTGCCAATCCTACATTAGGTATATCGTTTGAAGGTATTGGTGCTGTGTGTAGCATTAAAGTGTATGTACCAGGAAACAACAGTTATTTCCTTAATAATAGTGTTTTAAAATCCACTTTTACAAGACAATGGGCACATTGGGCATTGGTTAGAAGTGGTGGTGTTTTATATTATTATTTCAACGGAACTATTATGAACGGTGCTGGAACACCATTTACTACGTCTTTGAACGATAGCAGTTCTACATTTTATATTGGTAGACGTGGCGATACTGCTACTAACAATGATATGTTCGGTGGATACATAAGTAACATTAGAATTTCTAAGAAAGCAGTTTATACAGGAAACTTTACTGTGCCTACATTTAATCTACAAAGATTACAAAATGCCAATCCATTTGGAGGTTCGAACACGGCATCGCTGAGAACAGATCAAGTTCCTTACTTATTAGTGCCATAAATAACAATAACCGGAATATATTATGCCATTAGATTTTCCCTCAACCGCAACGATAGGAACAGTATATACAGGTACCAATGGGACGACCTATGTCTACGATGGGGTTAAATGGACTGCTTCTACGATAATTGGTAATACTTCACCATCAGCAGACGGAATTTACAATTTAGGTTTTAGTAATGCTAGATGGGACACAGTTTATGCTTTTAAGACCAGATTATATAGCCTAACTGCTAGCACATCTAATCAAACAGGCGCCTTAATAGTAGATGGCGGTGTAGGAATAGGTGGTGATCTTTACTCTAGAAAAGGCAGGTTTACTGATTCTACACAAAGTACATCTACTCAATCTGGTTCAGTAGTGATTACTGGTGGTGTTGGTATTGGTAAAGACCTGTATGTACAAGGCACTATATATTCAAACGGATCACCTGTAGGTGGAAATTATGTTCTGCCAAATGCTACAACTGCTACATTAGGTGGTGTAAGGATAGGTACAGGTATAAATGTAGATGGCAGCGGAACAATATCGGTAACTGGTGTTGGTTCTACTGCTACAACAAGTACAGCAGGACTGGTTAAAGTTGGTGCAAATATGTTGGCAGCAGCAGATGGCACTATCAGTTTTAACACTGCCACATTGGTTGCTAATGCTCGAAACGCTACTACGGCTACAAATGCCACAAATGCTACAAATTTAAATAGCCCGCCCTATAATGTATCTATAACTGGAGGTTATTTAAATCTTCCACAAAGCAGCAGTGGATATGCCGAAATTAGAAACGCATCTACTAGTGTAAATCTTACAGCAGCCAGTTCAACTTGGACCTTCTTAACTAATGGCGGCCTAAGATTTCCAGATGGGACAACTCAAACAACTGCAGGTATCGGCGGGAGTTTAGGTCAATTTAAAATTTCTGCAAATAATCTAGGCACAGTAGACAATCCTAACACAGGAGGTTGGGGTGGCTACGACATGTATATAGATCCGGGCAATGGTAGTAATGCGTTCATTTATATACCAGGGGTACCAAACCAGGCAGCAAGTACTAATCTACAGATAAGCAATAACTCTACTGCCGGTGCTATACAATTATTTGGCCGAGGCGGAGTTCAAGTTGTTACAAATCACGGTGTAAATGAAAAAGTATTTGAATTCGCAGACAATGGTAGCCTAATATTCCCTAATAATACGATTCAATCGTCAGCTTGGACTGGAAGCACGTCTACATTGGTTAACGGAACCTATACAGTACAATTATTAGTTGATGGTAATTTAACACTGCCTGGCGAAATACATGGAAAGCAATTATACGGATTCGGTGGTACGCCAAATGGTCGTGCTGTAAACATTACTCCTGCTTCCAATGCCAGCGATAAGAAATTTAGTCTTAGAGTAGACCAGTATGGCGAAACATTTACTCGCGCATACTTAGACATGCCCACAGCACAGAATAATAAACAAGTTGCTATATCATTTGCGCACCAAAACAATACCGTAGGTTATATCTTCAATCAAGGTGCTGACACCTTTGACGACGGGTTGAACAACGCTTTCAATATATTTTACAATGCTGGAGATATTAAACTCACAGCAATGACAACTGGAACAGGCGTATTTAAAACCTGGAAGTTTGGCCAAAG
>Ga0129333_10000272_pt1 | contig 38866 bp, 26 predicted proteins | sample CPB6_08_DNA_FD_94474 | JGI IMG/M metagenome (GOLD analysis project Ga0129333, IMG submission 94474) | Freshwater to marine salinity gradient microbial communities from Chesapeake Bay, USA - CPBay_Sum_0.6_0.8_DNA | ecosystem: Environmental > Aquatic > Marine > Coastal | place: USA: Chesapeake... | reverse complement strand
GATGTGTTTGGCACTGAACTGCGCATAGCAGAAGCATCAGATAGTCTGCCTCCTCTAGAGACACTACCTTATGGTATTAATGAAGACATCTATGCTCCTTTTGCACCATCTCCGGCTGAAGAAGAGGACTATCTAGAGTCTTTACAGACACCTCAGTCTAGTCCTATAGAGATGAATGTCCAAGAGCCTATCTTTATTGAAGACACGTCAGTACAACAACAGGTAGAAGTAAAGTACTCTGAAGCAACACAAGAACTACTTGCTCTATCAGAGGAACAGTTAAGTTCTCATACTGCTGCTTCTTTAAAGAAGGCACTAGCTGAAGTAAATCCTAACTATGTCTATACAAATAAACAAGCTGCTATTGAACATCTAATGACATATAAGTAGTAATCACAATGAATTTTGCACAAGATATACAGGCAAGTATTGATAGTGCTAACTTTGTTAAACTTGTAAGACCCTTGTGTGTATTGACACAAGGGTCTTCTTTTATAACAGACGATGACATTATCTTTCAAGGTCTAAATCAATTTAATACTATAGGTCTTGTTCTGTCTGCTGCTAAGGATAAGGATAACACAAGACTGTTTAAGCTGCCTACTACCTATCAAGCAGTCTTATCTCTTATGATAGACAGTGAGTATAGTAGTGGCCTATTAAATGTAGCTGCGGAATTAACAGCGGCAAACATTATTAGATCTTTACCTCTGAATGCGGATCTAAAGCTTATTGACAGAGGAAAAGAATTAGAGACTAGAGCATATGCCAACTTAGATAGAATTATCTTTCTATATACATCTAGTCAAACAGTTAGTAGTACTACTCAGACTAAGATTAGTACTACTGACTACTTCTACTTTGCCCCTGCCCTAGATAAGTCTACTATTCCAGCTAATAGCTTTGATGTGGGTTTAGAGACGGAGCCAGTAAAACTTACGGATGTATTGGCACAGACTAGTCTTAGTGTACCCGACAATCAAATTGCCTTTATATACTTTAACGTACTTAAGTCTGAACCAGGAGCGCCTCCTCTACTTAATGAAGGAGTAACTGTCGTTAATAGTGGAGAAACAGTAGAGTCTCTAATATTTAGACTTAGCTCTGACATTAATGATTTATGTGCAAATGTGTATACTATTGGCGCTGCAGAATATCCTTATTCCAATCTAATAGCTACTCCAACTAGAACAACAAATAGTGATATTAGCTTAAGTGTAAAGAAGAAAGAACTGTATCCTGCAACTACTACGTTTAAGAATAAGACGGCAAATTTTACTACAGAACTATACTCTGTTTATCTAGAGTTTAGTGCTAGAAGACTATCTACTATAGTAGCAACAGAAGCAATTGTTATTAGACCTATTACTATTCTTAGAGCATCTCTCTTGCCTCTGTATAAAGGCGCATATGATAATAACTCTAGTTATATGATTAATGAGGTAGTAGAGTCTACAGGCACGCTATACAGATCACTGATAAATAACAATACTGCCCCTCTTACAAATACCAATAGTTGGCAGGTAGTTCCTCTTAGCTCCATTGCATATACTAAGTTAGATTTAGTCAATAAGAAGAACAATTATTTATATGACTATATAAATGGTCTAGTTCTAGGCAAATTCTCTACTAACTATTTAAACTATTCAGCATTACAGGATAAGGGGCCCTTATCTAGCATCATAGACGTAACTAAGGGAGTATCTAAATCAACTACTGCTACCGCTACTTCTGCTTCTAGTAAGTTAGATCATAAGATAGAGATAGATACTTTCTACTTTGCTTATGCAGATACTGCTAATCCCTACTGTACAGTAGGGGGCACTATGTACTTTAGAATATCTACTATATCTACTGCTGTTCCTTGGGTACCCATTGCTGTGTCCGTGGGAGACAAAGTAGAAGATATTGCCTTTAAACTGGTTCAAGGCATATTAGAGTATAGAGTCGCAGAAGACACGCACGTTGTAGGCGCTCAAATATACAATAACGCTGTCTACATTAATGCGTATAAAGTAACTAATCCAGAAGTAAAGGTAATAGTTGACTTGAAGTTTGAGGATATACAGGGCATTACAGTAGCAAGCTATTATCATCTGCAGGCTCCAGCATTAACTCAATATAATACTTCTCCACGTTCAGTGGCAGTTACTACTGTACTGCGTATTAATGTAGCTACAAATAATACAGACACAACAATAAAGAAGGGAGTTAGTAGTGCTGAACTAGGAAGTAAAGCAAATACAAAGCTAAGCAGTGTAAAAGACAAGATGAGTATGCTCAGAGATTTAACAGGAGTTCAAAGTGTTTGGAGTAGATCAAATCTGTACTAGTTTTATTAAGGCATTTGCATCTCACCCGCTAGTACTTAGTAATCCAATTACAGACGTTCTTACTAATAGAGTAATTCCTATTACTAATTACAGACTGTATGGGGGAATAGAGACTACCAGCAATGCATTGACGATGGCAGTATATCCAGCGCCATCTCAATCATTAAATGCAAAGTCTCCAGGTAGTCAATCTGCTGCAGTTATATATGAACCCTATTCATTAGGTACTGACTATACTCAGGTAAACTACTTAATTCATATTAGCTTCTACTACAACGTAGTTACTTCAGGATCTAAATCAACGCCTATAGTTATACAAAATATGCCCACTCAATTACCTAGTAACGATGCTGAAATTGTATTAGATAAAAATCAAGACCTCTTGGTATATACAGACGCTTCAATGCATATCTTAAGTCAGTGTATTGAGCTATTAAGGCTAATCATATATGACATTAGAATAGATGATTTAAATACTAAGTTAACCTTATTAAGTTCTGCCTTTATAGGAGGTCAGTGGGAAAAAGATCCCTACTTTAAAGAAGTCTTGACTAGCTGTTTAGTTACCTGTTATTTGCCTAAGTACTCCACTAAACAGTTGTCCATTAACACTATAAATTTACAAGTCTAACTAATTTAACTAAATGAGAATACCTGACGTAATTTTTAATGAACAACCAGCATTAGGTGCTCCTATTAATCTAACAGCATCTAATAGAATTGCAATTGTTGGTGAGTTTACCAGAGGTCCTATTAATACGGTACTACTGTCAGATTTTAAAGACTTTGCTAGAATTTATGGATATGACAATGGTATTGCAAACCTAGCCTTTCAAGCTGCGTATGATCAGGGGGCTAGAGAATTTGGCGTTACTAGAGTAATTGGTTCTAGTGAGCCTGCTAAGGTAAATCTACTTATTGGTGGTACTGCTACTAAGAGCAATATACTTACTCTTAATTTAAAGTTTATTGGGCAGCCAATTAGCTCTACCTATATTGAAACGCCTATTGCATCTACTGGTAGTTATACAGGTACTGCAGACAAGCGCTATGTTTATAACGTAACACATGGTCCTGTGTCTGCTCTAGCCGTATATAATCAGTCTAGTTCTGCCACTACTATTACTTTTAATCCGGCAGACGCAAAGAAGATTGTTGTTGGCTCTACTATTATTAGTAATACTGCTGGAGTTCTGCCTGCAAACACTACGGTAACTAACGTTAATACTACTACTGGAGTGGTTACTCTATCTGCATCTCTATTAACAGGTGCAGCGGGATACAACGTCTTTACTACGTCTAATAAGGCAATTCTTAAGTGGGTTACTCTTGGTGTTGATCAGTACCCAAATAGAAATGTTCTTCCAAGTATTAATTGGGGCACTACTCAGACTGATGTGCCTAGTTATGTAGATACTACTAATACTACTGTTACTGGCGGCTTATTATCTACTGCACTAGACTTAACTACTGATGCGGGTATTTACAAGATAACTGCAGAAGGCGTATCTCTTAAATTTAGTACTACTGGTGTACCTATTGAGTTGTATCCCGGAGATCAATTTACTGTTAGAGTATCTTCTACACAATACAATGTCCCTATTGCAGAATCTGCTACTCCCTCTGACGTTATTAATAATATACAGGATCTAGTCAGTGGAGTTAATCCTATTGGTCAAGTAACACGATTAACTAATGAACAGGGAGCCGGACTATTTCTAGCAGAAAGCATCTTTAATCAGCCTATTGAGTTCTTTGATCTAAATGATCCAGATAGAATTACTATTGCAAGTGGTTATAGCTTCTGGATAGATCTAGAGACACCAGATGGACAAGTAGTAACTACAGGAACTGCGGCTAATAACAGCACTACTCTTACAGTAGCAGATGCAAGTAATATATCTATTAACAGTATTGTCAGTCATGCTAGTATTCCTCAAGGCGCAGTTGTACAGAGTAAATCAGGCAACGTACTTACTCTTAGTCAAGCAACTACTAGCGCTATTACTAATCAATCAATTACCTTCTCTAATATAAATGGTATTAGCTTTAGTAATTACGGCGTAACTAATAAGACAGGCTTCTCTAGCACAACTAATAGTGCGAGAAATGCGTTTAGAACTTTATACAGCTCTGATGGTCAGCCTCTTGTTAGATTTACTGCTATTAGTCCAGGACAATGGGGAAACAACATTGCATTAACAGTTAATAGTACGGGAGCTAGTCGCTTTAACGTAGTAATTGAAGATAAGAATACTAATACGTTAGATACACAGATTGAGTCGTTTGATGTAGACCTATTAACTGACGTAGATGGCAGTGGTAATATTAATTCTATTACTTCTACTTATCTAAAGGCAGACTATTTGCCTGTGACATTAAATCAGCCAAATGCGCTTACTCTATTAAATAGAACTCCACAAAGACTAGCACCAGCTAACGTCTACATTACTGATATAAATGATATTAGACATATTAACTATGTAGGTAATGCTAGACTAAAGAACATCTTTTTAATAAAGGGCTATGACGGTCCTGTTCCCGTAGAAAGGGACTACATTAAAACTATTAACTCTTTGTCAGAACAGCTAGTTAACTTTATTGTAGTAGCTAGTGAATTAGCGGGTGCATCTGATGCTATTAAACAGGCACAAATTACAGTAGCAAATAACAGTAAAGAGTTAGAAGGTAGAAAGATTGCTATTCTAACTTCTAAGAGAAATCTAACTCCTGCTTTAGCTAGAATAGAAACGGCAGCTATTAACACTGAAAGAGCTGTGTATGTTGCAGGTTGGGCTACTTATGGTGGAGATATTAATAATAGATTTGGCGTTCCACTGTCTGCATTCTATGCAGGTAAACTAGCCTCTTTACCGGAGAATATAAGTCCTCATGCAAGAACTTCTGCGGGCTCTATACAGGGAATTATTTCTACGGACATGGATCAATACAAATCATTAGCTACTAAGCAGCAATTTATTGATGCAAAAGTAGATATGATTAGTTTAGATACTGCGCTTTCTGGTTACTACGTAGTACAGGGCAGAACGCTTACTAATACTGCTGGAAAGGATAGAATCAATATTGTTAGAGTTAATGACACTATTAGAAAGGATCTGTACTTTAATCTGCAGGCATACAAAGGAGAAAATAATAGTAGAAAGGTAAGAAATATGATTGCTTCTTCTATATCTGCTTATATGAGTTCTATGGCAAGAAGTGGCTACATTGTGAGCTATAGTCAACCTGTAATTGATGAGAGTAATAACTCTACTACTGACTACTACAACGGCAATCTAAACATCAATTTGTCATATACTCCTTTATATCCTATTGATAGAATTGAGATCACTTTGACAAGAGATGTTAGTGGTACAGTCACCTTAGCTTAGTACAAATACATAATACAAATAATATGCCTTTAGACATTTATAAAGCGCCAGTAAATAATACTATTCTTGATCCAATTGCCGGTTTTGATATTGCTGCATGGATGCAAGATAGTGTTACGGGTCAATTAGCTCTCTTTGGAGACTTTCAATCTATTACTCTAACTATTAGAAATAGTACTGAGACTTATTTGCCTTTAGGGACTAGATTCCCCGTATATCTAGATGGTGAAGTCCAGATTGCATTTGTAGTTGAACAGGGTCTAGTAGATCTCAACTTCTTACAAAGAACGTTTGGTGTACAGCAAATGACAAGAGAACAGCTTGTTACTAGATCTCCTAGATTTCAGCTTACCTTTGATGCTAATGCTAATGAATTAGCAGAGACTTATAGAGGTATTAGTGATGGGGGTGGTAAAAGCAATGAGCAGATTATCTACAGAACTGGTGGTACCGTATTTAATCAGTTAGTTGGTGGCGACAATCAAAGCTTTGTTAAGAATCAACTAAAAGGACTTAATGGAGGCAGTGTTGCATATGGTCAACAAAAAGCCGTACCAATTGTTCAAGGCAGATATGAGTTACAGCGCTGTAAGATTGACTCTCTCTCTATTGGTATTATGCCGGGTAGAAGAGTAGTAGCTCAACGCTGGGAAGGAGTAGCTGAAGGTCTAAGATTTATTCCTGAGAGTCTACAGAACTTTAGAACTAACTTTAATGGCTCTTCTTACAATAGAAAGCCAACAGGACCATTTAAGGCGGGTGGTGCCCAGACTCCTAATATCGACTTTACTTATACTTAATAAATACTCACATAAATAAACATTAAAGCAGGTAGTACTTATATACGACCTGCTTTTTACTAATGCAATACCTTATGGCTAAATATTATACAGAACAAGAATCTATTCCCTGCTTTGCAGTTACGTACGTAACTAACAATAAAACACAGAGATTAATACAGGAAGCTCCTAATAAAACAGCCAGTAAAGCTATTAATGAAGAAGATAAACCATTAGTGTATGCGGGCGTTTATACTACAGCAGATCAGTACAATCAACAACAGGAAGAAACCAGATTAGTAAAAACTATTAAAGTTAATTTATTAGCTTTAACAAGTTCTAGGGATAGAGCTGAAGACGTACAGACAGAGATTAATGAATATAGAAAAGAGCTTGCAGACCTCAGAGCTTTAGCAAGAGCTAGCTTAGCTAATACTATTACTGTTCCTGCTGCAGTAGATAAAGAAATACTGCTTTATTCTAATGTACAGATATGTCCTACATCTAATCCACAGGTGTGGTTCCTTAGAGAAGCAGAAGTAGAAATATCTAGAGATTGGCCCGTGTGCAAAGCTAAGCTTATTATTACCTGTCAATTGGATAGTAAGGGTAATATACCTCCTCTGCCAATAGTACAGAATACTGTTGATAGTTCTAATAAAGTAATAACTAGACCTTTAGCTACTGATGATGAAGTGCGTATATATGCGGGCTATAAGACAGACAGTACTGTGGCCTTAGAAGATTTGGATAATTACCCTTACTCATTTAAATATAGAGACTTTGTAGACGCTAGTACCTTATCTAAAGCAGAGCAGGATACTAAGGCTAATTGTATAAAACAGCTTGAAAAGTGCATAGAAGATAGAAGAAAGTATATTAGAGACGCTCAGGGCTCCTCTGAAAGCAAACAAAAAAAGGAGAAGGACATTACTAGATTTTATCAAGAAATAAATACTTATAATGCAGACATAAAGAAGCTACGTGATGAGTTATCTAATACTACTACTAAGGTAAAAGAGATAACAGCAAACAAACCACTAGCCCCTATCTTTTGGGGCTTTATAGACACTATAGAGTTTATAGGAAGTGCTAACTCTGTACAGATAATCTATAATCTGCGTGATAGAAGTAGAATATTGGCAGATACAAAGCTTATTACTTTGCCTTTTATTAATCAAGACAGTAAAGAAAGAGGAGCATTTGAAGGATTAAGACATAAGACTATTGAGGCGGTATATAAAGCGGCTAATGGTGGCATATATCTGGACAATAGCCTTAATAGTGCTGCAGGTATGATGTGGCGCTATGGATTAGATGTAGGTAATATAGTGTCTCTATACGACACTGTATGTACCCCAGGCAGTACAACGGTAGGAGCAGATGGTAAGGCTATTAAGTTTAAGGGAGATAACAATACTCTAATTGACAGGTGTAATAGAATTACTGATCAGGTAAAGAGAATAGATGAGAATCTAAGTGCTTTAGCTAAAGAGCGTATTAAGTTTAGCAATGCTATAGAAGATCCTAATGCATGGATACAAGCAAATGCATTCTTACCAACAGACGTTATTAATCCTGCCAAGTCTAAATATGATCCCCTGTTCCACATATGGACGCTACAGCCTCCATTAGTATCTGGCACTGGACAGACAACTATGCAGATTATTAATAAGAGTCCATTTGAAATACTTACATATTTACAGGTAACTGAGGTAATGCCTATTGACTTTTACTGCTCTCACGTCAATGGACACTTTATATTTGGTCCTAGAGTACTAGATGTTACGGGACTAGAAGATCCAGAAAGAGGTAACAGGACTTACTTCTTCTTTAACTGTATAGACGGTATTCCTGTAGCATATAGAAATCTTATTAAGGATATACGTGTACAAGAGAGCACTATTGGCTCCTTTAATAGATTTACTATTGCTAGTGCAGATTTTAATAATCCCACTAACGCTTCTCTTACTGATCTTGTATCTATTGTAGATATTACTTCTTACGCTCATCAATATAAAAACGTACCAGTAAAGCAGCACATCATTAGTGATCCTAAGATTAAAGATCCTAAGTACAACTTGGATAATAAGGAGGGAGCAGCACAAGCATTAGCTCTTACTAGCGCCTCTATTATGGCTAAGGACAACTTAACCGTTATGTTGAGAATATTGGGAGACGCTAGTATGTGCCCAGGAGAAGCTATAAGAATCTATAACACGGTTCTACATAGTAAGGACGTATTTACCTACAGCAAAGACGCAACCTCTCAATCAGTGTTAGGTACCTTATATCAAGAGGTAGATGGTATAAAGAAGAATAAGAGATCTCAAGAAGGTAGTAAGGCTAAGATTGCAGATCTCAGTGCCGTCATTAATAAGATTAGAACTGCAACGGGCGTGTATTCTGATGATACGCAGAAGATATTTCCTATGTACAAGGTAAGAAATATTACTCACTCTTTAAAGGCTACAGGAGCTGACGCAGGTTACACCACAAAGATAGTTGCTATTGCAGACATACTATAGGAGCATATATGCTAGACAATCCACTCTACAATCCTAATGGCTTCTTTACTAATGCTAGAGGTATGCAGGCATTAGACAATACATGGCTATCTTTAGGAGAAATTGTTAATTTAACTTCAGATGGAGAATACCAAAGTCATCTAATACAACGATATGACGTACTAATACATAATACAAATGGTCATATTGCTACGGGCTGTATACCTATTACTTCTTCTTTTACTGGTAATGGAGTAGGAGAATACGCCACTTATAAGGTAGGAGATGCGGTGATTGTTAGTTGTCTATACAATCACTTAGATCATATAGTTATTCTAGGCGCAGTATCTCTTCCAGGTAATATGGATAAGTTGATGGGCGCCAATACTGAGAGAACTAAATTTAGACAGTTACAGGAAGACAATACTTATGCGCCTCAGCCAATACTATCTCCTGATAGAGTACAGAATCCTTCTGCTAATAGAGTAACTGTTACTTCTACTCAACTGGATACGGATGCGTATAGACTTACAGACTTATTAACTTCTAGTACAAATAGAGCTGATCTAGTAAGAGAACAGGCACTTCCTACAGGTATTGATATAGATACGGGCTTAGGTGATAAGGGCAGTTATTACAGAGGAATAAAGTATGACTATGTAAATGGCAGCTACTATCAAATCGCATTAGCAGATAAAGAGGATAAGTGTACTAAGGCTACTAGAGTTGCTGCAGTTGCACTAGATGCTGTAAATAAACTGTCAAAGATTACTAGTTATCCACGTAATAGTAATAGTCTTATTGACGCACAATACAGAGCTGCGCAGCATAGGAAGATACATGAATTAGCATTAAAGACGGCTAAGCAGTGTAATAAGACTTCTTTTGCACAGAAGCAGGCAGTAAAGTCTCTAGATACTAAAAAAGAAGCAGCGCCTACTTCATCTGCATATAAACCTAAAGAGTTGCGGCTCCCTGTTACTAACTCTAAGCCAAGACTTACTCTAACTAGAGAAGAGGTACTTGCCTTCATTAGTTATTTGCAGTGGAATAATAGACTGCCAAAGCAACAAGAGGATACGGCAATTAGACTAATGTATATCTATTATGACTTACCAGAAGCAACGCAAGTTAATCAGTCGTTAGTTGATAAGATATTGGGAGACAGTAGATACGTAGACTATAAGAGGAGTATTAATAAGTAAATGTTTATTGTTGTATTACATCAGACAGAAGAAAGCTCTGACGTATTTCTCAGTACTATACAGACTGCTAGCTATAGCTATCACGCATTCATTAGTACCAATGGCGCTCTTACATACTTAGTTCCTGCTAATAGAGCTGCGGTAGCCTGTGGTAACTGCGAATTAAAAGGTATATCTAATGTAGATGCCAGCTCCTATCAAATATGCCTAGAGTCTATTGATGGATCCCTTAATTCTGCTCAATACATGACGCTTGCATATCTGTTATCTCAATTAGATATAGCCCTGGATAAGGTTTATACGCACGCAGATCTATCTAGTTCTAGTGATTTAAAGAAGCTAGACAGAGTTGAGTTATTTAGAGCATATAACAAGTTCCTACCCAACAAAACTATATATACAGGATTAGAGTAGTTATGGCTAAAGACAAGAATTACTATTTACAGTTATTAAGTAATACTAATGTTGTTGCCTATTTAAATGCAATTAGTCAGATAGAGGCTCCCACTTACTATACGGCTAATGGGGGCTACGTGCATGTGCCTACAAGCGCTGCTCATCCTAATACTATTTTTCAAGGAGGAACTAGTGCTGCGTTTGGTCGTTATCAGTTTATGCCAAGTACATGGAAAGAGATACAGCAAGGCTTAGGTCCTTTAGATATACGCAATCCTAGAGATCAGGATATTGCTGCTTTATATAGAATGGATACTCTTAGAGGTACACTAAATGACGTTATAGCAGGTAACTGTCTAGCAACGTTAGATAGTAATTCTCTGGAGTGGGCAGCAATGCCTAATAGTTCTTCTGGGTTTAGATATAAGAATCAGGGCAGTAAGTATACCGCAGAAAGCTTTTGTAAGTTAGTTGACTCACTAAAGGGCGTTCCTTTACCTGAAGGACCTGCCGTCTCTCTTAGTGCTCTTAGTGGACTAGGTCAAGGATTACGTACTGCTCCTGCTACTGCATTGGATTTAGATCTAGCATTACAGGCAGATATTACCTGTGCCGCTATTAGTGCGGTTGATCTGTATAGAGCTAATTATCAGATAACTAATCCAGGTTGCAAAATATCTAACATAGTTAGACCAGTGACAGGAAGTAGTACTAATGGAGCAGGAGTAGCTAACAGTACCTTAGTAGCTAAAGGTGCCAAGTTTGCAATGCTGGCACAGGGATTTGCTATGTGTTCTAGTTTAAGACTGCCTACTCAAGGAACGTTTACTAGTGGCTTTGGTTGGAGAAATGAGCGTATGCATAATGGTGTAGACATAGCTAATAATGTAGGAACTCCCATATTTGCTAGTAGTAATGGAGTAGTCAATGAGGCGGGTTGGAATGATGGAGGCTATGGTAATAGAGTGGTAATAACTAGTCCAGAAGGTATTCTTACTACCTATAATCATCTAGAAGCTATATTCTGCTCAGTAGGCCAACAGGTAGTAGTAGGTCAGCGTATTGGAGATATGGGCAATACGGGATATAGTACGGGCCCTCATTTGCACTTTGAAATAAAGATTAATGGAGACTTTATTGATCCTGAACAGTGTTTGAGATTTAGATAAATAACATGAACTATACAGATAAGGATATATATAGTCTGTCTACTAGTGAAGAGTACTTCTACTTAGTAACGGCTTATGGTAAATGCGGACTAAGTTTAGATAAGGTATTGCTATACAACTTTTTATTAACTCCTACTTACTATCAAAACAATACTGTCTACTTTGATCATAGAGCATCTATTCTATGCCTACTAATAAGCAGCAATATACGCTCGTATAAGAAGGCAGTAGCACAAGCATTACTACTTAAAGAAGAAGAGGATCTATTACCTCACGCTGATTATTGTAGTAAGAATGATTATAGTGTTTACGAGCTAGTACTGTTAGTAGCTAAACTAAACAATTGGTCTATAAGTAATCCACAGCTACTTGCTATAGAGAAGACACAATACCCGCCTACTACTTTAATCTTTAATACTTACAATGCATTGCAGCAACTTGACACGTATTTAGGCTGTGACATAGCAGAAGAAGTATTTGCTATATATCAACGCTCACACGTATTTAAATAATCATGTATGAATCAATAAACGTCATTCCTATTTCTGTAAAGAACTTAACTGAAGAACAACAAAAGATAATAGTTGATTTAGCTCTATCTATTAATCAGACATACAACAATATTGCCTACTTGTTTGACGTATTTAGTGAAGCAGAAGCAGATATAGGTATTTATTCTCTTGTGTATAATTTAGAACAGATACTAATAGCGCTGAACACTACTAATACTATAGAACCTGACTTATTAGACTTAAGACTTCAGTCAATAGGTACTAAAGAGATGTTGTCTATAGAACAGCACTCTATTCGCATGTTTAATAATGAAGCTACGTGGATAACTAGTTATGGCACTTTAGGTTATTACTTGTCATTTATTACTGCACGTAATGCAAGCTACTTAACTCCTTCTGAGCAGAGTTATTATGGCTGCATATGTCTCCTTAAACTGTATGACTCTTTATATAAGCCTTTATCTCTTGCTTTAACTAAAGAGGAACAAGTAGAAGATGACTTTATATATGACTACATTAGCTATTTAGTCAATCAATTACCCGAAGTAGCTACTTTACTAAGACATTTAAAGATATTTAATAAATACAAACTTAGTAAGTATGGAGCTAATTACTTCTTAGATGAGATACCCGTAGAAGCACCTATACAGTTCTTATTTCAGACGTTATCTATTAATTACTGCTACTACATACAGGACATCTATTTAGCAATACAGGCAGAGGAATTAGTAATACCAGAGATACCACTAGAGGAGACAGTAATAAATCCTCTACGTGCAATGTATACATATAATGACTCTTTAATAGGGCCTGGAGGACTACATACACTAATACTAGTCCTTGCATCTAGTTTAATTAGAAGAGCTCACTACTTATGTCACATAGACTTTATATTGTATGAGAAGCGTATAGATGATCTAATAAGTAAGGCCTGCTCTTTGCTGTACTTTGATAATAAGTACAGTAGCTTAGCAGAAGAAGTAAATAAATTAACTAGTACTACTGTTTTGCAGTATAGGAATAAATGGCTATAAATTTTAACGCTAATTTGCAGTTAGGTAATGCGGTAAAAGAAGGGTTAGCACAGGCAACTAGTAATTCTTCTAAACTGACTCAGTCCTTAGCTAACACTACTTATGACAACTTTCTAGTTCATTCATCTAAAGAGTGGTTATCTACTGTTCAAGCAGTAGGCAGTACAACGGTTAAAGAGGCTAAGTCAACTGCAGACAAATTAAAGGGAGATGCAAAGGAATTAAGTGCTGTAGCAAAAGCGGCACCAAACAGTGATGTATTTCAAGGTCTTGCGGATAGTGTAGGCACAGGACTACAGGACTTAATGCGCAGCAGCATAGATATTATTACTGCGCAAGACTTTACCGGCTCTATTAATACTATTACTAGTGCTGCTGTTACTACTATATCTGGGGCAATTGTCAATGTAAGTGATGTAGGCATGATTAATACGGGGCCCTCCATAACTAATAACAGCAACGTAGTAGTAAATAAGACGAGTACCTCTATTAGTATTGCTGATACTAATTACCGTACTAATGATACAGAAATAACAGTAACTAAGCAGAAGATACTTTCTGCAGAGAATAAGCATACAGTAGCTACAAATACTATATCTGAAGTATCTACCAGCAGTAGAACTACTGCTGTTACTGACTATCAGGTAGTCAGTAGTGACGTGAATCACTATTCCAACAACGCTATTAATGTTGCTAGTAACTCTATGCTGTTGGGCAGTAAAGGCACTACAAGTGTATTAGCTCAACAGGACATAGTTATTGCTGCTGGACAATCATCTCTAGTAGAAGGAACTAGTCAAGCAGTAGGAGATATAAACAGTCAAGTAACTCCTGCTATTGGTAAGTTGTTGCTACAGTCTACTGGTTCTGTTACTACACAGGCAGACGGCACTATAGCGCATATTAGTGATTCTTATGGAGCAAACTCTAACAAGATAGGTTTTGCATCTATTGACTTTGCTTCTAATGCGGTAAATACAACCATTGTTAGTAAGGGACAGTCTGCTCTAATAGGAGACTCTATTACCTATACGGGTAATAGAACTGTAGGTATTAGCGTCAATCCTTTTGGTATATTAGCGGGTACTGGAGTAGCTCCTCTTGTACCTCTATTAACAGAATTGCTGCCTCCTATCAAGATAAATGTACCCAGTCTTCCTGAATTTCCTTTTGGCAGTCTAGCTGACTTTTTAAGCAAGTGTTTACCTAATGTATCTGCAGTAGACACTATTAATCAGGTAGTAGACACAATACGTCAGTCTGATACTTCAGCAAAGACAGAAGTACAGAAGCAAGATGAACACGCATTAGAAGCACAAGACAGACTTCTTATTTCTCTAGAAGATCCCTTAGTTCCTGTACCCAAGGACTTAAAGACAGATATGCCTATATCTGCATCTAACTCAATACCTACAGCATCAAAAGGACCTAATAAGCCTACTCCCAAAACAAGTATTAAGCCGCAGCCAGTACCAAGAGCAGTAGATAAGATACCTAGTAATAACAAGGAACATACGTTTACGGCTGCAAATGCTGTAGAAGGCGCTGCTCAATTAGGTTTACTGCATAAAGTGTATATAGATAGACCAGAAGACTTCTATACAAACAAGAGTAGACCTACTGTATCCAATGAAGTTGTGCCCTCTATTGAAGCTAAGAATAACCTACAAAGCTCAATTAAGAGTCTTAGCAGTCTGCAGAGATTTGAGGTCATTAACTTCTTTAGTAAGCCGTACAGAAAGAATATTGATGCTAACTACTCAGACTTTATTACAGCATTAGCCCTAGTAGATATAAGTAATGTTGACGTAACTACTAACAATTCTGCTCAAGTTAATACATTCCTAGCAAATGCTGCTTTAGTAAAAGAGATGCGCACCTTTCTTAATACTAAGAGACCTACTGGTATTGGAGCAGTGTTAAACAGTATTCCCTATACCGTCTTTCCCGCACCTAAAACACCTCCAACTATTGGACAGGGAATTATAGATGTAAGCACTCAAATTGCTCTACAGGCTCAAAATCCTATGGTTGCAGGTCATACTACAGAAAACTGGCTGCAAGGAACAGATGTAAATGTCAATGAACACAGTTTTACGTTTGGAGATGAATTTGGTGCTGCAGACCAAGTAAATATAAATGGATTTACGCAGCTATTAAATAAGCATATAGACGGCATTATAACTGCTTACTTTCCAGATGCAACAGTAGAAAGAGTGTTATCTCTTACTAGAGGTATTATTGAAGGCAACATTAAAGACGTTGGAGACTATGCCAATAGAATTGCTCAGATAGTGGGTGGAGATGCTTCTATGTATGTAGATTATGCATCTCAAGTATACAGTGTATATACAGACGTAGTTAAGAATAGTAATTACAGCTCTCTATTATCTCTTCCCTACGTATCTGAATTGTTAGGTCCTACTGTAACTCCTATTGCTAAGAAGGTCTTAAGTCTAATAGGTAAAAAGGTACAAGATAGAGACATATATGACATTGCTGGCAGCATATTTACTGCACTTACCGGAATAGGTATTCCTTTACTAGATGAGCTAGCAAAGCTATTAGGATGCATTGATTCAATAAAGAGCTCTGCACCCTCTCTACAAAACATATCTAATCCCGTATTACAGGACATAATTGACTATTTGCCTAGAGTTATACAGACTGTACCTAATAAGAACGTATTAAATATAACACCAGATAACTGCGGCATCATATCAGAGTTAAATGCGGATGAGGCGTCAATAAATATTGAGGAGATAGGGCCGCAGTATGTGACATTTAGATTAGCTAATGCAGACCTAATTAAGAATAACTATAAGCCTACTCCCGATACAAACACTCCAGTTAATATTTACTGTGAATTGTTTTTAGATAGAAATACTAATCAGGTATTAAGTCCTTATAAACTGTACAGTCAATTTACTAGTAATGTATTGGAATATAGGGTAGTAGTTAGACAGGATGATGGATTATATATTGCCCGTATTAATAATCCTAATACAGTTCTTGTGCTTGAAACGATAGCTACAGGAGCTCTATATCAATATACTGCCTTAGATCTGGGTAATAGATTAGTTCCTTATCCTTTAGATGCTTATGTACTTTTATAACAAGTATTACTACCTATGTTTATACGTCCAACTCAATATATAGTTAATGGTTTTGCGGTGTACCTGCCCTATTTAAGAAAACAGATAACCAGTATTCTTGTAAGACTATACTACTCTGATATAAATCCAGATCTTGATTGGCTTCAATGTGCCAACAGAAAACTAGTCTATGAAAAAGAATCTATTAATAATAATCAAATAATACTTGTTCCTGTAGATCTTGTTAATGGCTTCTACATTCTAGATATTTCATACAAAACAGGAGTAAATATTATGGATAATCAGACAATTACTATTGGCAGAGCTAAAGGAGAGACTAACTTTCATATTAACTTTCCTCAGTCCGCCTACAAACTTATTTAGTAAATACTTATGTATGATATTGCGGCAGACAAAGATCTCATTATTGATGCTACTACGGAAGACTTAGTAATTGAAGACACTCCTAACAACCTTGTTAGAAGAGCAGTAATAACTCCTCTGGGCTATTTAACGTGGGAGTACGATGCTAACAAGTACGTAGATCAGGCTTACGGTAACAGCATATATACTAAGATTGGTGAGAACGTTAATTCTTCTTTATTAGCTGATATGAACTCTGACGTAAATAATGCGCTTAAGTTTGTAGATGTAGTAGTAAAAGAGATACAGACAGTTGTGGATTCACTTAATCAAGTCACTTATATCATTACCTATGCAAACAATCAAACACAGGAGATATTAATTAATGTCTAGAACATTTGAGCAAATAGTTGAAGATATAAGACAGCAATTTAACAATACTAGCCTTGAAAAGGCAGCCTCTAGTTATGGAGTCCTCTATACTCTTATTAGAGGAATGGCGGCTACCTGTTACGCACAAGAACAGGAGATTACCGGTATTGTTAATGCGGGTCTAGTATCTAGTAGTCAGGGCAATGATCTAGATGTGCTTGCTAATACCTACGGACTATCAAGAAGACCAGGTACTAGCTCTTTTGGTACTGTATTAGCTAAAGCAACTAATACTACTAAGTTATTAGTAGGAGCTCAACTACAAAACGTAACTGGCACTATTACTTTAGAGACTACAAAGGAAGTAGTAGTAAGTGCGGATAGAGAAGCATTAGTGCCCGTTACATCTATAACTCAGTCTAGCAACGCTAACTTAGTAGCAGGTACTCCTCTCTATTTTATTAACAGTGATGTTTCTGCTGTTGTTGGGAGTTATAGAGACAATACAAAACAGCTAGTAGGAAATCTGATAGGTGGCTCTTCATCTGAATCAGACGATGCATTAAGAACAAGACTTAATACGTTTATATTTAATAAGGGCCTAGTTAATAAAGACGCTATTATTAGTCAACTACAGAGTTATGTAAATACTATTCATATAGTAGAAAGAAGGCCTGCTCCTGGATACACTACTATATACATAGACACTGCTAATCAGTTAGTCATAGACAAAGTAATTAGCACTGTTAATAACATTAAAGCAGTAGGAGTACTATTTATAGTTAAGTCTTTACAGTATCAACCAGTAGATTTAGATCTAACCGCGTATTTAACTGGAATCACTAGTGACTCTGTATCTACTGTTGTAGACAATATAAAAGCGGCAGTTGAAGAATACTTCTCTTATTTAACTGTAGGAGATAGTGTAGTAGTAGGACAGCTTACTAGTTATGTTACTAGTAAGACGGGGTATACGGTAAGCGTTAATAAGCCTGCAACTACTATTACTCCAATAATTAATGAGTATCTATTAATTCCTAGCGAGGTAGTAGTTAGTGTTAAGTCAAGATAATTCCTACGCTTTTAACAAGGTATTAACTTACCTAGATCAGGGAGGTAATAATATATGGTGGAATGCGTATAAGTCTGGCAATACTACTAGTAAAGTCTCTCTTGTACAGACTAAGCTTGGTCTATCTACCGACTGTATAGAGGATAGCTGTATTCCTATCTGCGATCAGATTATAGAAAATGATGATAAGAAGTATGAGTATGTAAATACGCCGCAGAAGCTTATATATCCTACGTTTAATAGAAGTAATAACGTATTAACTATTACTCTTAATAATCTGCGTCTAAATCCTCAACCGTCAGTAATAACTGATGACTGTATTAATAATGAGTGTATGGATAAATACGGAGCATGGACTACTGCTATTAGCAGTAATGTGTATTATCTAATAGATGATATACCTTACTACTTTATACAGGCTAATGCAGATGATTATGGCTACTCTTATCTGTATCAAGTCTCCGCAATACATATAGAGACAGGAGAAGAGATCTTTATTAGTAAAGAGCAGGGTTTAATAGACAATACAGTTACTGTAGATCTTGACTTACCAGAAAGCTTTTCTGCAGTTATTACTATTACTAAGTTTAATTTAGTAGAGATAGTTAGTACGTATAGATTTGTTGAGCGCCCTTTATACCTAAGAAGTAACTGGGAGACAAACATTCCTTGGACAGTACGTCTTTATGATACGGAGAATATTTTATGGTCTATTATTTATCTTCTGCTTACGGATGTAGATATATCTTTGCCGCAGCAGTTAGTACTGTATAAGGATAGAAATAGATTAGCAGACATACTGCTACTAACTATAAATGATATAGCGGCATACAATACCATACGTCATAGCTATGTTAAGACGGCTACAGCTCCTATTGAATATACGCAGCTTGTGGACGATAAGAGCAACTGGATAAGCAACTTAGTAACTTCTCCTAATGTATTAGGCACGACTAACTACACAACAGAAGAATTACCTGACATAACTATTCAGTTGTTATCCTTCTTAGCTCTTATACTTGCTAAGCAAGAAGTAAACGCAGTAATAGATACGATTAACGCTATTACTACTAGAAGTCTAAAGAACAGCTTTATTAAGTTAATTGCGTATACGGAGCTATATGTAAATACTAATGATGTTACGTACTTATCTCTTGCTACAACACTAATCAAATACATAAAGTACTGTTTTTATCATGACGGTGTATTTCTTGAAAGCCTTAACAATCCTGTAGTAACTACAGAATCTACTGTATATGGGGACCTATTTACTAAGTACGTATATAACATAGATGTTGACACTAAAAAGTATTTAGGTCAGCTATTTAACTACTTATCCTTTACAACACCTTATTATATAAATGCGGATACAGAACTAAGTACGCAGGAGCTTCTATTGTTTAGGCTTATTAATGTAGTATTGCCTAGTTACCTGCGCACTAATAGTCTTATTGTAGATGTACAGAGCATACCTATCTCTTCTTCTAGGCTTACGCATACATTCTATGAATGTTTAGAAATGTATGAACAACAGGTATTCACTACCTTTAAAGCAACTATTCCAGTTAACTATACGTGGCTAAGTGAAGAGACTCCTATACAGGATCTTGTAATACGAGGATTTACTAAGCCTCTTATAGACTTGTACGTACACGCTAGAAGACAGAAAGACATTATTAGTACCAAGACAACACATACGCAGTTATTTAACAGTAACTATCTATTAAACAGAAAGGAGCTTTTAACTACTGCTTTGTCTGTAGACAGCCAAGAGATTAGATCTACTTACTGGTCTGGAGCCTACAGCAACACAGTAGATATTGAGATCTTAGGCTATATAGATGACTACATTAAACAGCAGCTAAAGACTATTGAAGTTGTTGGTATTCCTGTAAATGTAGTTAGCGGCATAGAAATGCCTTTGTACAATGATTTTGACATCTGTTTTGACATAGTTAAATTAGAAGACTATAGATGCCAGGTAGACGTAAATGGTCAGTTAATACTTAGAACTGATGGGCAATGTGCCTTATTGTAAAGAAAGAACTACTTCAGGAGATAGGAGATCCTATTACACAGGAGACAGACTTATTAGACTCTCTACTTATTGAATAAACGGTTTATATTATATGCAGACAAACATAACAGATCTACCAATACTTACCTCATTAAGCGGCACTACTTATTTCCCTGTAGAGGACACTAACAACAATGAGACTAAGGCAGTCTCTTTTACTACGCTTCTAGCAAATGTACCACCTCGTACTAAGCTCTATTTAAATGGAGTATTAGACGGAACTTACGGCGCTATAAATGTTGTAGCAGGTAATAATATTAATGTAAGTACTACTGATAGTGGTGTATACAGAACGCTGTTAATATCCAGCACAATACCCAATCCTTTAACTATTACTAATGTGGGGTCTGGTGCATCTCTATACAAAAACTACAGTGGAGGTACTTACAACTTAAAGACCATAGTTGCAGGCACTAATATTGGCATCTCCTCTGATGTAAACACTATAACCATATCTAATACTGCACCTGGAGAAGCTAATACTGCTTCTAGTGTAGGCACGGGTATTGCTATATACAAGGAGAAGGTAGGAGCAGACTTACGCTTTAAGTCTCTAGTAGCAGGTAACAATATTACCTTAGACACGACTAACAGCAATCAAATAGTAATTAATGCTAGTGCCGGAATTAATACTGTAGTTGGTCAAAACGTAGGGGTAGGTACTGGGCGCATATACGTTAACAATGTAGCTTCTACTTTACGTTTTAAGAGTATTAAGGCGGGTACCAACATTCTTATATCAGACTCTGCTTCTGAGATAACTATTAGTGCGGTAGGTACAGGCAATGGAGTTGGACTAACTAACGCTAATGATGTAGGCAGTACTTTATATAATGGCTTAGGTCAAATTAAGAGAATTAGTGCGGGTAGTGGCGTAACTATTACAGACAGTGAAACAAGTCTTACTATTGCTTCTACTTCAACTAATCAGCTTAGCAATATAGGAGCAGGCCGCCCAATATACAAATCTTTTAATGCTGTTACGGACAAGTACGAGCTTAGAACACTTAGAGGATTAGATGGTATTACGGTTGAATCTAATGATACTGAGGTACTTATTAGAGGCAATAGCAGTACAGTAATTGCTTCTACGGGTACTACTAATAGTCTTATAGCTTCTCAAGCTAATAACGTTACTACTCTAAAAGTAATTAACGTAGCAAATACTAACGTAGCAACTATTCAAAATAACACTAACAATCTAACCTTAACTATCTTAAACGACGCTAACTTTTGGAATGCCAATAGATTAAATGGAATACCTATTACGATTGACTCACAAGTTCCTGATCAAGAGTCTACTTTAGTCTATAGAGGAACTGACTATGTACCTGGCACTCCTAATAACCTTGTACCTAGATTCTTAACAGCACAAGGCTTTGGTCAAGTAATACCAGTAAATGGACAGGTATTTATTCCAGTGCAAGCAAATACGTGGGCTCCTATTACAGTCAGCCATAATCAACCTTTACTTAACTTCTTTGCTATTTATGTTGATGGTAATTTATATACAAATAATAGTCTAGTAAACGCCTTTACTAGTTTAGTTCCAGGCTCTCTGTACTACATAAATAACAGCAATACAAGCATCACTACTACTGCAGGATTATTAGTAGCAGGCATAGCATTAAACAGCACTACTTTATGGTTTAAGCCTTATGTTGCGTAGCATTATAATTGTTGGAGGAGGGCCTAGAGGATTAGCAGTAGCTATTGAAGCGCTGCCCTATATTGATCAAATATACATAGTAGACTCTAAACCTGGCGCTACATGGTCTGCTACTTCTACCGTAGCAGACTTTGAATTGCGCAGCCCAGTCTCCTTTGATCTAGTAACGTATAGTGCTAATAATAGACATTATTCTCTAAGCAATTATTTGTACACAGAGGACATGTTTACCACGGATCAATTAGCTATAGAAACAGATCCACGCCGCATAAAGAGATCTCAGATGTTTGGCTATCTGTGTTGGGTAAAACAAAAGTTGCAGCAAGAAGGAGTTCAATTCTTGTATGATGATGTGCTTGATATAAGAGATGGTCAAGTACATTTAAAGCAGGGCGCCATTATTACTGCTGACAATATAGTACTAGCACAAGGAACAAAGGAGAGAGATACTCCTAGTTATCTGCTGCCATATAAACCGGTATCTAATCTAGATATATTAAATAAGGACTATGGTCGTCTATTGATAGTAGGTAGCGGTCAAGGAGCATTTGACATAGCTCATTATCTACATAGTAAAGGAGTAGACATAGGAATCTATATTACTAAGTTGCCTAAGATACATCAGTATCCTGCTCCTTCATACAATATATGGGGCCCACGCACTGCTTTAGGTGTCTACTGTAACTGTCTCTCTTCTGTAGAAGCAAAGAGGAGATATATAGCTAGTGTTAAGGCGTGGGGTCCTTCTATTACTCCTAATAACGAGTACCTATTAAGTAGTGTTCCTATATACAGAGATGTACCAATAGAAGAAGTAATGATTAAGTATGACTATAGGTATGTAAACAGGACTGGAGTAGTACCTATTAATACTCTATCCATAAGACCAGATGAAGTAGATAGAGACGGCAGAGTATTAAATAGTCAAATATATGTGACAGGTCCTCTTGCTATTCTTAGTGATGGGCCTAGAGTTAATTCAATAATATCTAGCAGTACTGCAGCACAAACAATAGTAAGGAGCATAATAAATGCAAGTATTTAACTTTAACAGACTATCTAAAGGCCGCTCTATATTTCTAAGAGATATTGCGCTCTACTTAAAGACTAAGTGTTTTATTACTGTAGGCAAGTATAGTGCCTGGGCTAATGAAACACTGCCTCCGCCAGTAACAGACTTTACTGCTACTGATGAGATCATACTGTATAAGAGGCCCCGCCTTATTATGCTGGCTACTGTTACTAACTGTGGAGGTATTGCGTGTGATAATAAGAGAATAAATGGCAATAACTATTACCTCGTAGATCCTAGCAATGAAGAAGACGTACTTAATGCAGACGTAACACACATATATATTGAAGGAGACATTAGATACACGGACTATACAAGCGCCTACTTTAGAACTACATCTATAGTATTAGGAGCAGAAGCGCCTAATAACAACATACTATTTAAACCAGAACAGATGCTAAAACTAGGATATGTGTATAGCTCTATCAATCACACGCGTATTGTAAGAGAAGACAATCAACGTCATCTTATTAAGCAGTTAATATCTATCTAACAACATGGCAGACATAAATACATACAGAATAGATTATCCAGATAACAGCTCTAATAACATTAAGCTGTTATTTAACAATAAGCGCCCTATACAGACTAGAGAATTACTAGAGCTGCAGGATATTGCGCATAGAAACAGTAGAGACGTATTTAATACTCTCTATAAAAATGGAGCCGTTGTTACGGGCTTAGATATTACGCTGCAGACTACCTACTTATCTGGTATTAGATCCTTTGTATGCTCTAAGGGAGTTGTGTATATAGAGGGACAGTTTATTGAACTGCCAGAATCTACGTTTACCGTAGCTACAGATAATGCGGTTATTGGTGTTCTTGTAGATGAGCAGATAATAACAGAGCAGCAAGATCCTAGACTTAATGACCCTGAGAAAGGAGGAGAGTTGTGGGGAGCAGCAGGCGCATACAGAGTAAAGTGGGCCGCCTCTATTGCTGTAGACGCGTCTTCTATGTATCCCTTTGCTCGTATTCAAGGCAGTAAGGTAATTAAGATAACTCCTACTGATCCTAATAAGCAGTTGTTAGCAGACTACATACATGACGCTGAAGGTAACTTTGTAGTTAAAGGATTTAATGTAACCAGTATTAGCAGCAGTACAAATAGCTTTAACACTACTAATCTAAACAATCTACTACAACAACAGGCCAATCAAGACGCAAAGATAAATACTATTACTAATCAGATTCAAATACTAGTAGATAGTAACAATGCAGTTAATGCACTGTTAAGTCAATACAAGCAACAAATACTAGTAAGCTATACTCAACAGTTAGCTACTTCTATAGCTAACTCAGAACAGTTAATTGAGAGCAACACTGCACAGATTAATACTCTACAAAACAGTTTAAATGTCTTGCGACAGGCTAATCAGTCTTTACAGAGTGATATTGACGTAGAAAAGAACTCACAGGTAAATCTAGAGACTATATCTATTTCTCCTGGCGTAGGCTATGTAGAGGGCAATAGGATAGTTAAAACTACTAATACTCTGCTGTCTCTTCCTAAAAACCTACCTACTAGTCAAATATATAATGCGGTATTTAATTACTCTGGGACTGCTTCATACACCTCCTATCAGTTTAGTAATTTACTGCTTACTACTTTATTGACTAATAAGAGTCTTATTAGAGTAGTAATGAATAATGTCGTCTTTAATGGCGTAGAGCATACAATGCAGATAGATATAAATCTGCCCAGTACTATTACGTCTATTGCAGACATTGTTGTCTTTATAGTAAATGAGTTTAATAGTGCAATTACTACAACAACTATTACGTGTAGTACGCTGTCTCTAAATAACAATGATTTAATGCTTGCCATTAAACAGAACTATGAGGTCATTCTAACTAATAACTCTACTATTACCTTTAAATTTATAACGCTACGCAATACTTCTACTGTTCCTGATATAACTCTCAATCTATTAAAAAGAGATGCTAACAATACTATTGTAGGAGCAGGAGAGGGTGTAACTATTACTAAGGCTCTTACTAGCACTTCTTCTTCTAGTCTAAATAGTTATAAGTTAGGATTTACTCCAGTATCAGAGATTAATAGACTTAGTGCTACATTAATTGCAACTAGTAAGCCAGTAGTAAGAGGTGCGGTACCCGGCACTATTGATAACTTAGGTCAAGCAACAGTAACTAAGATAGTTGCAGTAGGAAAAGACTTTACTACTTATCTGCAGGACGTTGACTTTAGACTTATTAATCAAAGTCAGATTGACTGGTCTTTGCCATCCACTAAAGAACCAGCACCAGGCACTACCTACTTTGTAACGTATCTCTACACCTCTATCCTAACTAATAACGTAGACTATAAGCTGCAGAACGACGCTATTTACTTTATAAATAGAACTCCTGCAATTGGACAAAGCTTCTACGTAGACTACAGCTATTATCAAACAAAGGCGGGTCTATTAACATTAGATAGAGACGGCAATATAGACTATGTAATGTCAGAGCCTGGCATTAATCCTGCTGTACCTAGTGTGCCTGACTACTTATTACCTATCTGCGAATTTACGTTAAGAGTAAATGATTCATCCTTTAAATCTATTGGCTTAAATAAGTACACCAACAAGCAGTTACATCAGCTAAGAGAACAGTTAACTCAAGCAGTATACGCATTAGAAGATAAGCCAGAGTTAATTACAGACAGCTTCTTAACTTACACTAATCAAGACATATATAATCCTGCATATACTGCGGCTATATGTCCAAATAAGCAGGCGCTTACAGTTGGCTACTCTTACTCTGAAGTTCCTCTTTCTACTAATGAAGCTAGTAGATACTATACTGACAGTTATATAAGCCTGCCACATCAAGTGTTAGGTGTGTCCTATTTAAATCAGTCTCGTATAACAGAGTATAGAACATTAACTAAGCAGACCTATAAGCCTATTCTTAGACTTAGTAGTTACTCTTTATTCTTTAACGTCAACAGCGCAAAGATAAATCCATCAAACAGTATTGCGGAAGTACAGAGTAAGATTAATTCTCGTATTGCTATATACAATCAAAGTTTGTATGGCTTGTTAGGTACTGCATTAGAAGAAGCTTTCTACACCAATAATGCATTCAATAGTAATTCTCTGGATGAGGAGATAGAGAATTATATATCTGCTAATGTAAAGACATTAAGTACCCTGTCTATTGATCTATTCCTAACTGACTTAGAGCCTCTAAGTAATAACTATAAGGTTTATATAGATGGCGCTCCTCTGCAGACATCTTTAGTAATGCTAGGTTCTACGGCAGTAGGTAATATTTACAACAGTTTTAGAGCAGGTTCTAATGGTAAAGCATCCGTAAGAATGTTAATGCCGCCTAATCTAAATACAGGAGTACATACAGTAGAAGTGCGTAACGTAGCGTATTTAGTACGTACTAAGTTTAGCGTATTTAATAATCTTCTTAATCATGTAGTATTTGACGCTACTAATGCGCAGGTACTTGGAGCTGATACTCCACCATACTTAACAGAAGATGCGTATACATATAACATTGAGCAGACATTTATAGCTACACAGACCTGCTTCTTAAACAATATAAAGCTGTTTATTAATAAGGCGCCTACAGTAGCTACAGAGCTAACTGTACTGCTATTAGATGAAGATAGAAATGTAATTAGCTACGCAGAATTAACTACATTTGTAGGAACCACATTAACTGCTCAATTTCTTACGCCCTGTCTAATAGAGAAAGACAAACTCTACAGAATAGTGCTTAAGTCCCCACAAGATGGCTTCTCCTTTGCTGTAGCTAAGATTAATGCGCCAGATTTAAATACGGGAACTTACTTTGGTAATCAACTAGAAAGCAATGGATGCCTGTACTACTCATTAGATGGAAGTAATGCGGTACAACTAGACAATTACGATTTATCTTATGTAGTTACTAGAGACGCATTTACACAGCAGTCTAAGCAGATACTGTTGGGTACATACAGACTTAACTTAGCTACTGGCTTTGCTCTAAATACTAGAGACGTTATTCCTCCTTTAACTTACATCAACTATGAATACGCCTTAGAAGATGGAGTGTGGAAATCTTTTAGCAGTAATAAGTACACTGCACTAGACTTTAAGTCTAATCAGATAAGTATTAGAGCTACTTTATATACTGATGATTTAGCTGTAAGTCCTCTACTACTTATTAAAGGAAGCACTCTAAGTATCTATGCTAATAACAGCAGTAGTACTGTTGTATCTAATTATTTCTCTCATGGCAACAATTACACCAGTGTAAATATTAAGGTGGGATATATAAAGCCTGCTGACTCTCAAGTACTTGTCTATCATGCGCCTCAATCCTCCAATGAAGTATGGTCCATCTGCAGAGAAGTATCTAGTGTTCTAGTAGATGAGAATATAGGATTATATGAAAGCGTATTTACTATTACCTATTCTACTAATGCTACTGGGTCTAAGTACAGAGTAGATACCGTAACTAATGACACTAGTAAACCAGTAACTATTAAATACGTATATGTCAATCCAATCTTTATCTAACTATAAAAGCGCAAGATACATGTCTTCTTATCTCAAGCTATTACCTGTAGCCAGTAGAGAGCGCCCTCCTCAAGCTAAAGAGTTTGAAGATATACAGGACATTCTTATTAATCCTATATACCAATATGCTAAAACAGCCTTTAATGACGTGGAAGTGCTTAGTGGATTACGTCTATTACGCATTACACCTAGCAGTATTACTTTATCTCCAGGTAGAATACTACTTAATAACTATCCTCTTGTTGTAGAGACGCAGCAAGAAGTTATAAGTATAAATAGCGCTTCATTTACTTTATACCTAGATCTCCTGTTCACCGTAGATTCTACGTCTATTGCTCTTGACTACACTATTACTACTACTGCCAGTAATACCGCTATTCCTATACTAAGAGTAGATGCAGGTATACTTAGTCCCCTTACAAAGTCTCGCTCTGAAGACTACATACAACAACAGCTCTTTGAGATATATGGTAACTTTGTTAGCTGGGGACTTACTTATAACGACAACTGTGTTAGTCCAGGAGTAGTCTATATTAATGGCACTAGGTACTCCTATCCCTATCATTCTCCAGTAACTACTACATTATCTAACTATGTTCTAGTTGTTAATAGATTGGGTATACAGACATTAAATCCTCTAATTAAACTGGACAGCAATAGCTCTGTACTATTAGGTTATTATCTTGATGGCAAGTGGCAGCCTAACAAGTATGCATATCAGATAACATCTAAACAGATACGTACTATAGAGACTGGACTTGCAGGACTAAGAGACTACTTATTAGAAAGCACCATTCTTACCAGTATAGACACTACATCTAACTTGTTAGCTGATACGTTTAATAATGAAGATAAAGCAGACACGTATCATGTTCTGTATGACTGTGAGATATTTAATGGATCTCTCAGTATTGGTAAGCTAACTAGATTAACTAACAGCGTTGCTATTAGCAATAACAACACTAATGTAAAACTAGTTAATGGACAGCCTTCTATACTTATACAAAACTATACTGCTACTCCATATATACAACAAAAGTTGAGTGATTCCTTTATTACTACTAATATAAGTAGCAGAGGAATACTGAAGCTTCAATATCCCAAACTAAATACATCTATATACAAAAGCACTAAAGAGGTAACTACTCTATTAACACAGTTAATAGTAAATGCAGAAGTCTATGGACTAACTCCAAACAGCTCTGAGTTTAGCTTGACTATTGGCAGCACTTTAATCAGTACCTCTATTAGCACTAATGCATCTGGATATGCTGCCTTTTCCTTTTCTTTACCTGCGCGTAGCAGTATAAATGACGTAATAACTGTACAGAATGCTAAGTCTTCTGCTACTTCTTCTCTATTAGATAACAGTTATGGAGTAGATAATACTTACATAGGTCAAACGTTTGAAGTAACTGCACCTACTACTCTAGTAGAGCTGGATATATACATTAGAAGAGTCACTACAAATAATCCACTTATAAAGGTGTTAGTGGCGCGGTATACAGATAAGCCACAAGAAGTAATAGGGCAGGCTATTGTAGAGCTAAATAACATTAGAGCAAGCGTAGATGCTACGCTGCCTACTAGATGTGTATTTGACGTACCGATTACTCTATCTAAGGGAGTCTACTGTCTTCTTATCTGTACTCCTAATTCTCCTATTGACCTGTTTATATCTAATCAGTCTCTAGTTACTAACGGTTATCTATTTACACAAGACGCAGCACAGACAACAACTACACAGTATCTAAATAAGGATCTCATGTATACTCTGTACTCTGCAAACTATGTAAACAGTACAGGCAAAGCAGTATTAACAATTAATGACGCGCTATCTAAGTTTGATCATCTGTACTATCCCGATAGCTTCAAGATAAATAACATTGAGTATATTAATGAGGCGTCTACTAATAGTACAAATAGTCTACCTATAACTATTGATGTTAATAAGTATGCGTATATAAGACCCTGTTTAATATCATCTAAGCAGGATAAAGCCATTTACGTATCTAAGACAATTAGAACTAACTTTGCTTATTCCACTGTGTATGCAGAACTAGATGCAATTATTCTAGATTCTACATACGTGGATCTATATATATCCTCTAATCAGACATACACATGGGAGAAGCTGAATTCTAACTATCGCTATTTAGTAGACGGTAATGATCAGACGTACAAATACGTATTTGAAGTGCCACTCAATAAACTAGTAAAGGTAGTAACTCAACAGGGCACTAACACACAAGCAACTAGGAACTATCTAACCGTGCGCATAGATCTTAGAACAGAATCAGACAATAGACCTTTAGTAAAAGCATATAAAGTATATGTCAAATAATAACCGCCCTATTCAAATATCTCCTTATACGCAGGCAGGTACTTCAGCAGTGCAGGCAGGTACTTCAGTAGTGCAAGCATTAAGCTCTAATGTAGTTAAGCCTCCTAATTACCGAGTAAGGATGACTGCTAACAACAAAAGCTTTTACATGGTATTACCCCCCAACGCAGATACAAAGCATCCAGGTAAAGCAAATCCCATGCAGATGCCTGGTCTTCAAATAAAGTCTGCTACTACTATATCCAAGCTAAGAATACCTGGCTTCTTTCCCATCTATCAACATTTAGGTATAGACAGTATTACTGTTACTATGAGTGGCATGTTTACTGGCTATGACGGACTAAGAGAAGTATCTTCTGCGGGCAACTGGGAAGAGTGGAGAAATGGAGAAATAAGCTCTCAAGATATTTATGGTCAACTTAATATTCCTGGAGTGCAGGACAGCTATGCTGCTGCTAGTGAGTTCTTTGAGTTTGCCGTAACTCAGAAAGTACCAGTACAGGTAACTATCTTTACAGAAGCAAAGAATCCCAGCACAAGCAAGAGCTACTTATTTAGAGATAATCAATCCAATATTGCGTTTAAAGGCTATGTAAAAGAGTTTGAGGCGCTCTATGTAAGACAGGATAGGAACTACTATCTAATGAAGTTTGAAGTCCTACAGACTATTAATCTAGCTTGCGTAGACTCTAAAACTGAATCTACTACATCTATTAAACCAAAAGAAGAACCTAAATCAACCGACTTAAACTCTTGTATAGATAATGAAGATTTAAATAAGTTAGTTGTTTTATTTAATAATACAAGAGGACAAGATCAAATAACCAGAGTTATTACAGACTCTGATATTCCACTTTATAGCTTATATAAAATCTCTAAAGAAGCTTCTTTTAGAGAAAAGGTTAGTACTAATGTGGCAAATGTAGATAGCACCGTATCTGCTGCTATAGATTTCTATGTTAAGGTCTTAGTTGGTTTTTATAGAAGAGATTCTAGTGCGGCTGTTATTAGTATAAAAGGACAAAGTGAAAAGGTAAAAGCAGAATGTAAGAAAGACTGGTCTCAGTTTTGGCTTGCGAGAATCAGTGGAAAAGGTCTTACTGCTATAGAAAGCTATTTAAAAAGTATTAATAAATAACAATAACGTTTTATGTACCTTACAAACATTACTTACGGTAATTATCTAAATCAAGTATCTAGTGACTTTAAGCAGTTTAGTTACTTAGTAGAAGAAGAGGAGGTATGGTTATCTAATAGGCCTCCTAATCTGGATTTCTTATATCCAGAAGAATTACCAATACAGCAAGACAACTGCTATAAGGGTTATACCTATGAAGATCCTAACTTTGAAGGTGTCTACATAGGAGTATCCTATACTATTACTGGACAAAGACTGTTTATCTACAGACAGTTTAATACGGACATCATCTTTCAATCTATATATGCTCCTACTGCCGTTTTTAAGATGCCCACAAAGTCAAATACTTTGTTGATACAACTAGACATGTCAGAGCCATATATAGGCATACATATTCCTACAGACACTATTACATTAAATCTAGGCTAATGAGATACAGCAAAGTTGGTAGACAAGACATACTTAGTACTATTACTACAGATGCAGTAGCAGTACTTATTAACGCTCCTATTTATGGTGGTACTTCTCCTAATGAGACACAGTTGGCCGCATTAGACAGTATAACAATGTTAGACGTAGTTAAGTACGAGCTTCAAGGAACTTACAGTAGATACGTTATTCCTACTGTTAACACTACAGAAGAAGTAGTTGGTGGTCAGACTTATGTAGTGGCTACTGTACCTATTGAATTTACATGTGCTATAACTAATGCGACACATATCTGCTATGTATATAACGCATTGTTAGTTGGAGCTAATCAGCTTAACTACAACAATAGAGGTAATGTACAGGGCGTGCCTCTACTTGTAAAGCCCATAGCAAACGCGCCTGTTACTATAACTCCTCCTGCTAAGCTAACGTACACATTTAATATAAGGATAGGTAGCAATGGCTAGGCAAATAATAAAGGAAGATCGTACTCAATACGATCTTGTTAACAGTATTATGCAGAACTATGATGCTAGCTGGAACAATCTAAGAACATGGGACCGCTATAGATTTGCAGTACATCCATTCAACACATACTACATTAATCCAACTACTCCAGATATAACTGACGTTATTGGCCCCTACAAACTATTTGATTTGGGAGGTAACACGCTACAAGTAGAGAAGAATAAGACACCCTTTGTATGTTCTAAAGAGGTTATAAGAAGAGGGCCGCTTATAGCATATCTAAAGACAGCTACAGAGCTGTTTATGTTGTTCATATCTAAGAACGCATTTGTAGATGATTATGTAGAGACGACTAAGCCCGTAACAACTACTAAGAATAACTACATTACTATAGAGAACACTACAGACTCTTCTCTGTATTACAGCTATAACAGCTTAGCTACTAATGCAGATCTATATATAATTGCACCTAAACAGACACAGACTTTATCTCCATCTAATGCGGGCTATCTGTATTTACAGTTAGAAGATACTCCTATTGCTATTACCTCTAGCAATACTAGAACTAAATCTGTTAATACTTATTACCTGTTAATATGTCCGACTAACTACTCTTTAGTAGAGACTGCTAAGTTAACTGGTAGAAATATAGACACTATTGTTGATCAGTTAGAGATGTATATAAGAGTATGAGCAGAGAACAGTATGGTACAAAAGAGTTCTTAAATGACTTATTAGCAGAGTTAACTGAAGCATCAATTAGTACTCCTCAAGGTAGCAATATAGACGTTGTTACCTTTGCTAATTCTATACTCTTTAATGACTCTCCTTCTAGTAAGCTGTGGCCTACGCAAGAAGCAATATTAAAGGCAATATACAATGAGCCCTTATCTGATACGCATAAGGCTATACTTGCCTTGTGGAAGGAACAGAATAAGACTAACTGGGTAGAAGGCAGAAAGTATACCAACTTAATCTTTGAAGCGGGAAGAGGTTGTCCTGTTGCTACTTCAGAGATAATAACATCTGCGGGCACTATTACTTATAAGGAGCTACATGATAGAAGTACAGAAGCTATTAGTATCTACACTATTGATCCTGCTTCATTTGTATTGTCTACTACTAGTAACTTTAGAACGTGGGATCAAGGACTACAGTCTGCGCACAAGTTAAAGCTTAAGAATGGCAAAGAAGAGCAGGTAACAAGTGATCATCCATATCTTGTATGGAGAAATGCTATGCCTGAATGGATAGCAGTTAAAGACTTGGTTAAGGGAGATAGAGTAGCAGTACTAAACAACTTACCTCTATTTGGTAATAAGTCTATTGGTATTGAACGTGCTAAACAGCTAGCTAAGTCAATAGCTAGTTCTATTCCTACATGCATTAAGGAGGCGCCTAAAGAAGAAGTAGCTGCCTTCTTATCCTGTCTATTCTCTTGTAATGGTTTTGTATCTACGAAAAAGTCTCATAAGAGATACTTAAGACCTAGTATAGGTATAACATCTCTACATGAGACACTTGTACTAGACATACAAAAAGAACTTGTAAAGTTTGGCATTAGATCTAAGGTACGCTATACGTCTAATAAAAGAACACCTAATAGGTGGGCTCTAATTATTGAAGATGCAAATTCTATTCTAGAGTTTGCTGCGTCTATTGGTATGTTATCTAAGCAGGATAAATTGAATGAAGCAATACATAGACTAAAGCATATAGAGCTAGATACTATTCCTAAACCTGTATGGCAAAGAATAAAGCAGAGACAAGCAGTACTTGAACTGACTAATAAACAACTGTCAGGCAAGAATAGGCTAAGAAGTAACGGTTCTCTTACTAAGCGCAATGCTAGAGCGTATGCAGCTAACACATATGATACGCAGCTATTAAGTATTGTAGACAGTGCTATTGATTGGGAAGAAGTCAGTTATGTACAAGACTTAGGACTGCAGCCTATTATTGGCTTTGAGGTGCAGGACACTCACGTTATAGGTAACTACATAGTTAGTCATAACAGCTCTAAAAGCACGCTCTCTTCTATCATCTCTCTATATGAGTTCTATAGGCTTATATCCTTACCAGATCCAGGACTGCACTACGGCCTTTTATCCTATTCACCCATTGCCTTATTTGCTATTGCTCAGACAGAAGCACAGGTATTAGAGACTAGCTTTAAAGCAATCAAATCCTTCTTAGACAGCTCGGACTTCTTTAAATCAATGATAAAGAAGAAGCGCATTATTGTACTTAGTGATGAGATCAAGTGTCCTGATAAGTTTGTATCTCTATTTGCTAAGCACACTAACTCTAAAGCATTAGTTGGTTATAACCTAAAGATGTTATTTATAGATGAGATGGCGCGTTTTGAGACTACAGCAGATGGAGTTAATACGGGCATTAACATCTATGAGAACGTAGGTCGTGCTCTTAATAGATTTAAGGGAGAAGGCAAGAAGATAGTAGTATCTTCTGCTTGGTCATTTACTGATCCTATGGTTACCTTAAAGGAACAGGTAAAAGGAGATCCTTATTCTTTAGTATTTGAATTAAGCTGTTTTGACGTTAATCCTACTATTACTAGAAGTAATCCAGACATAGTATCTGATTATGCCAGTAATCCTAAGAGAGCAAGACTTGAGTATGAGAATATAAGAAGCAGCAGTGATAATTCGTTCTTAGATGCAGCATTACTAGACAAGCTATGTATTATTCAAAGCCGCATAGATGCTACTGAGTGCAGCATAGACATAGACAATAGAAGCTACAGAGGTATTAGTATTGATAGAATTGACAATGTTAATACGGCCTGCTTTATACATGTAGACACGGGATCAAAGAAGGATAGTACGGCGTTATCTATTGCTACTATTAATAGTAAGGGTCAGATAGAGGTAATAGGAATAGCTTGCTGGACACCAGGCATTGATGAAAAGGGCCGTTTTAGAGAAGTATCTTACGTAAATACAGAAGAAGTAATACTGTATATAAGTCAATACATGAACGTAGTATCTATTACGTTTGATGGCTGGAACTCTATATCTCTTAATCAGAATCTATATGTTAAAGGTCTTAACACGAATGTAGTGTCCTTCTCTAGAGACAGTCAATTAACTTACTACACACTACTACGTCAATTAATACAACAGGGAGATGTGTTGTTTCCCGTAGATAGTCCTTGGACTGCTCTAATTAAGACGGATTTGCCTTCTCTAGTAATTAAAGATAATGGCAAGATTGTGCATCCATATGGAACAAAGGACTTACCAGATGCATTAGCAGTATCAGTATTTGAGGCGTATAGATATGGATGTAGCTGTAATTTAATTCACACTAGAAATGCAAATCCTCCTAAGCTGTTAACTATTAATACTGATAGAAAAGTTATTAATAATAGATCCTCAATTAACAGATTACAGTCCTACAAACAACAGTCTAAATACAGGACAATATAGTTTGATACTTACTACTATTGCGTATGAAGACTCCTATTTTATTTACTCTTGAGCCATTCATTGAACAGACACCAGATCCACCTGTACCCGTACCAATACCTACTACTCCTGACAATGAACTAGATCTAATAACTAACACTATAATTCTATCTCCTCGTTACTACTTAATAATTAAACCTCCCAGTAACATAAGAAATGATGCTTCATACATACCCATGCCCTATAGGTATAACGTGCCCTGGGAAGGTATATATGCAAATCAAGTTAGACTTGCATTAGAGCCTACTGTGGGATGGGGAGAGGGCTCCTGTTATGAAGTTGAGTATTGGATGTGGCGGCCCCACTTGTTACCTAGGATGACTAAGAAGATAGGCAATACGCCAACTAAACTTAAAACGGAGCACTGGCTAGTTCCACATCCTTCAGGTAAGTATCTACTTAACTACAGCTATGCATACGCAAATCAATTTAGAACAGAAGTGCTGTCTTTAGTTCTTACTGCTAATCCTATGTCGATTAAAGACTACATAAACAAATTAGTATATGTAGTATCTGTTAATAATGAGCCAACATTTACATTAAGTTCTGTAGTTGCGGCTAATACCTCATTGCTACAACGTACAGTAAATTATAAGAACACTACGGACGTTCTACTTACTACTAGTGCTGCTATTGGGGAAACTATAAGTATTGAGTATCTAAGACCAATAGACATTAAAAACATACTGTTTAAGAACAACGTGTTCCCACAGAACATATATGCTTATCCTCCAGGTACTGTGCCTACCTACATGTAAATCTACTATCTCTTATCTTGTATCATGATCAATTTACTTAGTGTAGGAACTACTGTATTAACTGTAGGCGTAGCAGCTTTAGGAGCTAAGCATTTAGCAGATGATGCTCTTAGTTGGCGTAGAAAGGATGGATGGGATTGGCAGTACAAGGGCAACTCTATACATGATAGAGTTGGTAATTTTGTACTGGGTGGAGATCCTAAGTCTAGATATAATAACTATTTACGTAACTACAATGAAGTAATTGGTTATGGATATAAGATGCCCTCTATTGAGTTGGTGCCTCCTCCATCTCAGAGTATTGCTCCTATTGCAGGAGCAAGGAATTATGGTTTAGATAATACGGGTTTATCTCCCGTATTAACTCAAATAGGCAATCTTACAGGCGCAACTAGAGAGGATGCTAACAACTTATTACTTGTACGTAAGCAGGAGAATGTAGGAGGCTACGTAGTTAGTTACAACTCAGACAAGGGAAGACCTAACTGGGTAGCCTTTAAGATTGATAAGAATAGTCTAGGTTCAGTAAGAAGAGAGAATGATTTTAGACCTGACTATGAAGTACATAAGCCTGTATCTCCTAGCACCTTTCCTAGTGGATTTGATATGGGACATGCTGCTAACTCTGCAGCATTTACTGCTAATAAGACGTTAAACAGTCTTACGTACTTAATGTCTAATATGTACGCAGAAGCTCCTGCACTCAATCAAGGTCCCTGGGCAAGTCTAGAAATCTATCTAAACAATAAAGTATCTCCTAGCATTATTAATGGAGCAGGCCCTCTAAATAATAATTCTATGTACGTTATTACTGGAGGCTCTGGAACTGGAGGTGTAGGTAGTAAGGGCTATATAGAATCACAAGGAGGAGTAGAGGTACCCAAGATACTGTGGAAGGTTGCTATCTTTGTTCCTAATGGTATGGATTTAAAGGAAGCAGTTAATAGTCAGCAGGCTAAAGCGTTAGCTGTTGCTATGCCTAACATGCAAAACGTTAATCCTAATTGGCAGAGACATGTAGTAACAGACTTAGATCAGCTAAGACGATTAACCGGAGTACAGAGATTTGTACCTACTATCAGTGAAGAGCAAGAGAGAAAGCTATTAAGTGATGCGGGTCTACTTCCTAATCCAGAGAATAAGGCTAAGATTCTTAATATAGATATAAATGATATTGGTCCTAACTTTAGAAGTGATGCTGCAAATAAGGCGCGATCTAGAGGCATACATAATCCACTATTCTATCCCCTATTTGATACAGACAAAAGCTTAAAGGGTTTTGTGCTGTCAAACAAGAACTCTTATTCTGAGTCGTTTGAAATGGCTAGATACAATGCGTCTATGAGAAATACTGGACGTTTTAACAGTGTTGTAGACGTAGAAGATATGAATACCTTTGAGCTTATTCTAAGAGCAGATAAGGGAGATCTAACTGAGCATGAATTAAGAACTGCGAGAATGTATGATAGGGCTGTTAATAGTCCTAGCCTATCTACAAGAATTAATGAGTTTGTATTTTTACCCATTAATATGGGTAGAGTGTATAAAGAAGAGAAGGGATTTATACCTTCTTTATTTGGCGCTGTTGGAGGCTTAATAGATCAAGCATATCTAGTTAATAATCCAGCGCTTATTAAAAGTTATAAGAAGGATGGAGAAAACTACTTTGCTACTAAACAGACATTCTTTCAAGACTTACTAGAAAACTCAGCAGCAGGTCTTATTGCTTCTGTATCTTCTGTTGCTACCTACTTAGCAGTAGGAGAACCTATTAAGGCTATGATCTCTCAGAGTATTCTATCTGCACAGGAATCTGTTATTAATGCAAGTAAGATGAACGTATTTGCAAAGGTAGCATCTGGAGGCAGCATATACAATACTCCCTTTTTAGCAGAAGTAATGCAGTTTAAAAGAGATCAGCCTGCTACTGCCTTCTATAGTGCTAATAATCCAACTCTATCTCTTTACTGGTTTGAGAACTATGCAAGAATAAGGGGCGCTACGTTCTTTGAAGCTACTACAAGAGAGTTCCTACTTAACAAGATAAGCCCTTATAAGATTGATAGTAAGGATGGTAAGTATAAACAGTTGTTAGGCGCTATTAATGATTACACACAAGCACTTGCTTCTCCTGCCGATATAGTAATAACTAAGATGGATGGAGAGATAACTGTTAACACTCATAGTGAAAACATATGGCAGAGAGAGCAGATTACTGTTAATGGTGAAACTATTAATCTAGAGACTGCTTTAGCTAGACTACAGAGAAATGCTGAAGTAAATGGCACACTAGTTACGCAGGAAGTTAAGCAGGCAATTACAGATCAGCTTCACAACAAGTATCAACTAAAGATTGTTAATGTGTCCTTAGAACGTAATATGGACTTAGCTCAGAAGCTACAAAAGATACTCAATCTAGTGCCAATGCCTTGGCACTGGGGAATGTTTACTGGACCTAAAGAAGTGTTTAATGGTCCCATGATTGGTAATTTAGTAGACATTGAAGGCTTTACTAGATACATTAATGCTGCGGTTAACAATCAAGGATTCTGGGGTGCTGCGAATGAGTTTATGGTGTATCACTCAGGAGATAAGACTAAAGCACATGCTCCTGCATATAGAATACTCAATCACATGGCTACTATGACTAGAGCCTTATTAGCTT
>Ga0129333_10000271_pt1 | contig 38925 bp, 13 predicted proteins | sample CPB6_08_DNA_FD_94474 | JGI IMG/M metagenome (GOLD analysis project Ga0129333, IMG submission 94474) | Freshwater to marine salinity gradient microbial communities from Chesapeake Bay, USA - CPBay_Sum_0.6_0.8_DNA | ecosystem: Environmental > Aquatic > Marine > Coastal | place: USA: Chesapeake... | reverse complement strand
CATATCCTTATTCCTATGAAAAAAGTATCCTTTGATTTTGACGGAACACTCGAGTTTAAAAATGTACAAGACTATGCCAAAGAACTAATAGAGTCTGGTATAGAAGTATGGGTCGTTACCACACGCTGGGACGAGAACCATAAACACAAGTATCCTTTTAATGCTACCCTAGATGATCTATGGGAAGTAGTAGACCGTATTGGTATACCAAGACACAGAGTCAGATTTACCTGTATGCAGTGGAAGACAACCTATTTAGAGGGAACCAAATTTATTTGGCATCTGGACGATAACGAACAGGAAAGCTATGAGGCCTATAAAAAAGGCATGAAGACACCAGTAATAGTAGACGTTATGTCTTCAGACTGGATGGAGAAATGTAATGTCCTTCTTAATAGTGCTCAATGAACGAAGACTTATACTATATAGAAGGTGATAGAGTAATACTAACCCCTTTGTTTCATATAAACCGAGGACAGTGTTGTGGCAATGGATGCCGGCACTGTCCTTATTTACCTAAGCATATAAAAGGTAACCAAGACATTGACCCTACCTATGAACATCTTAAAAAGAGCCCTCTATCTGGACGATCAGAGGACACCAACGACAACCATTCCGGGGTATGAACCCTGGCAGGTAGTTAGAAATTATGATCAGTTTGTTGAGTGGATATCTAGTAACGGCATCCCAGATCTAATCAGTTTTGATCATGACCTGGCTGAAGAGCATATAGATGACTACTTCAAACAGAAGCTAAGCATTGGCTGGCAGCAACCAGACTATGAAAGCTATAAGGAAAAAACCGGGTTAGACTGTGCCCGATGGCTAGTAGAGTTTTCCCAAAATTCTGGGAAAAGAATTAATGCTGTATCAGTCCACAGCCATAATCCTGTTGGAGCTACTAATATACAGAGCCTCATCAACGGGTTTAAAAGACACATGGAATGGCCACAAGATTGTTATCTTGGGCGGCATCCTTTTACTGTAGAAAATCAATAAACATGCATACAAAAATCAAACTCCTATCTTCAGATGAAATCTTCTTAGGGCTACGTTTTGGTATAACTAAGTTGGTAACCGATTTAAAATCTTATGATCCAGAAAAAGAGTATCCCAAAGCTTACGCTCTAGACATTGGATTTATTTTCGGCAGTATAGAGTTTACAATAAAGGGTAGCTAAGTGCTACCCTTTTTTTAATCTCCTGAAGGCTTACCACCCATCTTACGTTGGTAGTTTATCACTCTTTCTTCTGGATTGAACAATTCAAAGTAATTCCAGTAACCAGTTAGTGCCATTATATCTTTCTTGATTTTAGCATCACCTTTATCAAAGCTTTTAGTTTTCTTTTGATAGTATGCCAACTTATTCCAGTACTCACTTTCAGAAGCAAGGGTGTTTGCAGCTACAAGTGCTAAACCATGCTCAAGTAAATTACCTATTCTACCAACATCACGACCAACGTTTGTGAATGATGTAAAGTTTTGGAAGTAGTTGTCTAGGTCTCCTATAATTACCATAGGTACCATAGACCTGGTTTCCATGTCAGCTTTAGCATAGACTGCGAGTAGATTGTAAGCAATGATCTTAGAAAAACTTTTATCATCTTCATCATCATCTGGTATAGCAGAAAGAAGCATTCTTCCTATTATCATCATAGCTAAAGAAACTGCTAATTCTCTTGCTGCCATTTGACTCTTTTGTTGATATAGCTCTGATACCTCTGTTTTCTTTGACCCAAAAATAGCCGCAGTAGCCTGACGGAATCCATAAAACTTATAAGTATCTATTAGTGCTCTATAAAAACCAACAGCCATTTCACCTGCTTCATAGTTAGTCTGCCTTCTACCAAACCTATTCATCAAGAATGGCTCTAAGTACTTACGATAGAAGAATATTAATCTACCTACAATTCCACTCTCAGCTCTAGTTTTATCCCACTCAGCATATCGACCCTGAGTTCTACGTATCTCACTCCATACAGTACGTTTTATAACGTCTTCATCTTTTTTAGTCCACTCAACATCTTCTCTGATAACAACTTCACCATTTGCGTTTTCTTTATAAGCCTCATAGGCATTAATAGTTAAGATGTTTCCATTCTCGTCTTTTTGATACTCCGTAACATTACCTTCCTCATCTCTTGACTTTACAACTTTAACTTTTATATTATCTAGAATAGATAACCATATAGTAGATGATATCTCAAGCTCTCCCTTATCTTGTATCCACATTGCAAAATTACCCTCAAGGAAACCTTGTTTGATTCTATCTCCTGAAGAACGTGTGCGGTTGTAATAGTGATCTAAAGACTGACCAAGTGGGTTCCAATATAAAAGCATCTTACTTTTAAATGTCTTACCACCAATCTTACCATAGTCTTTAATCATAGAAGCTATTAGACCGTTACGACCGTAGATCTGACCTTTGGCCCATGCCATATTTTTAGCAGAGTAATGTGCTGATTTATGATTACCCAAGAAAGCCTGTATGTTACCTGATAACATGTTACCAACCTGGTTAGGTACATCTAAAGCAAGTCTTGACAAACCAATTGCTCTAAGACCCAAATCACCAAATCTACCTATCAAACCTTCATCTTTTTTCCATTCACCTTTAATGAACTTCTTATACTCAAAGTTCATTTGATCTATAGCTCTACGCATTCTTTCCATGCGGTTCTGCTTGTCAGGAAAATCTTCTTCACTAAGCTGTTGATATAATGACTCCATAAAGCTTATCATACTCTTAGACATAATCTGAGCTGATGCCATAGCTTTATTAACATGAGCATTCTCATACCAACGTATTACAGCAGCAATACCGTCTGTAGTTTGTTGTTCTATTGGTAAAGGTGTGTTATGTTTAAACTGGATACGATCATCTTGTTCTGTTCCATAACCATTAATAGAAAAGTCGTAGTCTGTTCCAATAGCTAGATTTTGATCTCTAAACATTTTAGCCCTGTTCTTCAATCCTTCTTTTAAGCCTTTCTCTCTTAAGTCTGCTAAAGACTGCTGCTCATATCCAGGGAAATTATATCCAAGCATACGCCCAGTTGTCTCTTGCTGTGTTCTTAAAAACCTACTTACAAATGAATGATAAAAGTCAGAGGTGCGTTTATTGTTACGTATCTGATCATACTTTGGATTAATCCATTTGCTACTGCCCTCAACCTTATATGTTTCCTCATCAATCGTTAAACCCTTAGGCATAGGATAACCCAAAGCATCTACCTGCTGATTGATATTATAAGCAGTAGGTCTAATAATTCTTGTAGAAAACTTGTAGTCAGGTACCTCTTCCAACATATCCTCACTTGTTGGAATAGTAAGCATGTTATACTTCTTTGGAAGAGGATTTAAAGCCTCATCAGATACAAGTTTAGACTGATACTTATTAGTATGATTATTGTCATACCAAGTTTTAAAGTCCATTTCTTTTAATAAGAACTGTTCTAAATACCAGTCTTTCATACTGGCTTCTTTCTCAGTCTGGTAGTTATTCCATGCAAGCTCTAGCTCATCAAGTCTAGAGTTAAACTCTTTAATATAAAAAGGATTCTCTACTCTTGTTTGTAAAGCTTCTAGATCTTTAAATAACTCAGTAAGCTGTACTCTATCTTCGTAACTTAGACCCAATGATGGTGATGCCATCTTGTATATCTGAATTAGATTCTCTATCTCATTAAGAGTATCTACATCATCTTGAGTCATAAACCGGCTATCAATAACACCACGTCTACGGTATTGCTTTAAGATTTCTTTATATCTGTCATTTAAACCTTCAACAGCTCCACTGGATCTACCAATAATCATAAAGATTTCATCCCAAACTTCACCAACAAGCTGATACCATTCTTCCTTAGGACGCTTTATAGTATTCTGCTCTTTCCATTTAGCAAGAGCTTCTATATCTACATTACCGTTTGCGTCAGTTAATTGTATTCTTTTCTGATTATAAAGACGCTCGTAATAATTAAAGTTAGTTTCATACTCATAGTACTTTTCCTGTAGAGCTAAGTAACGAGCGTAACCGCCTTCTTTCATATCAGCATACTTCTTACGCAGCTTGTTAAGCTCTACTTCTATCTCAGCGATTCTATCTATAGTTTCTTCATCTAGCTCCTCTGCATTATTAAAACCAGCAGATGCTTCTAACAAACGCTTCTCAGCAAAAAGTTCATCTCTTTCTTGTCTATATTCCGCAGGTAAAAGTTTATCAATCTCATAGAACTCATTGACATACTCCATCTGTGAGTTCTCCAACCTCCACTCTAGAAACTGATTCTGCTGTTCACTAAGCTGTTTCTTTAGCTCTTTACGGACCTCAGGATCTGTTTCATCCTGAATCTTTTTACTAAGTAACCGCTCCTTATTTCTAAAATCATCTATAGTGTCATAATACTCTTGAGATATAGGATTTACAAAAGCTCGTCTTTGAATTTTTGTAAGATTACCGTTGTCATCATAAGTATTTACAGATCTGATCTCACTAATTGCTTCATTAAGCTCAGCTATGTTTCTACTTCCGGCAGAATACCTATCATATTCATCCTGTATCTTTTCTCTTTCAATGAAGTTTACATAGTCCTGTATACCATTAGATATAGCTACTTTTAACTGTGTAGCATAGGCACTAGTTACCCAATCACCGCTTGCTGTAGCAGCAACACCGCCTGTTATAACAGTAGTGCCCTGGCCCATATACACAGGAGAGGCGGGATCTAAAACAGCCATGATATACTTGTTAACAGACTCATCGTCAAGGTTTATACCTTGCATTTCTACCTGTAACTTAATAAGCTGTTTCTCAATATTTTCTAGTTCGTTTTCTGGATTAAGCAAATCAGATTTTAAAGCAGATCTTCCAACATTACTTACTTTCTGACTTATTCTGTACCAAAAGCCTGAACCAGATTGACCTTCAGATAAAAGTTTTGATCTCTTTTCTTCTAGTCTTTTTATACGAGCTTCAAGTAATTGCTTCCTTTGATCGTTTATTCTAAATACTTGATTTTCAGATAAACTATCTTTTAGCATGCTTGTAAGATAAAACAATCCAAGTCTGTTATATTCAGCCCTAATTGATCTTATATTGTTTTCAATCTGATTCAAAACCTGTACAGCCTTGCTATCTTCACCAACTTTTGCTTCAGTAAGAAGCCTTCTTACTTGACTAATAACAATATTATATCCACCTGCTAAACGAGTAAACTTATCTAAGTCTTTAGATCTTTGCTCTAAACCGCTGTCATTAACAATAGAATCCATGCTCTCAACAGTTTGACGTAGAGCGGCTGTATCATTAGCCAGTACTTGAATAACAAATCCAACTTTATAAGCTGAATCCCAGGCATCTTGTTTTAATGCCTCTTTTATCTGATTTAAGGATTGAATACGATCTTCGTAGTAATCAATTATATTTTTACCTGAGTCTTTTTTCTTTGCGTCTTTTAGCTTAGCTCTTGCATTTATAAGCTCTCTTTCAGTAATCTCAGTTAACTTAGCAACAAGCTTGTCAGCCTGTTCAGGAGACATATTAAAAACAATATCATCTCTATTCTTTTCACGTGCAGGAGTGACATCCTCTTCAGCTAAGGGTAAAACCTTAGCTATCTTTCGCATATGATTTTTATAACGTAGATAATCAGACTCACCTGCTTTATCAAACTCAGAACTTAAATAGCTCTTTACCTTATAGAAAGTATAGTTAAAAGTATCTTCCCCCTTTTCGTTGAACTGCTTACCATCGGCAGTATCATACGTACCATAATAGTACAAACCAAGAATACGCTTTTCATCTGTATCTATACCAAGCTGCTGAAGCATTCTTGCATAGATACCGAGCTGGATATCCCAGTTTTCGTAAGCATTTCTTGTACCACCACGAAACTCTGCATCTGTTTGAGCACTGCTGTTTACAGGCCAGTAATAAGAAAGGCTATCAACTGTTGAAGTACTCTTTAGCTTTTTACTCTTAAGATCAATTACAACAGCTTTACCATTTTTATCTATTGCCACCATGTCTAGACGACCTACAATGTTTCTGTCAAACCTGTCTTTCGCAAGCACACTTATCTCTGGAAGAATGGTGTACCCCATAGAGGTGTAGGTTTGAAGTATACCAAGAATCTCATTAGACATATTATAGAGCTCGTCCTCATTAAGAATGGTCCCGTTCTCTATTAAGCCGTTTATAGTAAACTTCTTATCATAGCTTTTAAGAAGCTCTCTTAGTTTGGCTTTACTAAATACACTTGTAAGACTTTTATCCGTACCAATTGTTTCCTTCTGCAAAGACTCAAGTATGTAGTGCTGAAAGGTTCCAAACTCAGCATAGTCCTTATACTTTTCCTGGTCTTCTAATTCACCCCCGGCAAAAAGATTAGTTACAGAAACTGTAGTATCTTCTTGTTCTACAACTTTACGATATTCTTCTAAGTTCTGCTTTATCTTCTTTAGGGTTTCTTGCCTACCATCTTTAGGGGAAGACTGTATGATCCGATCAAGTGTAGTAATCTGATCATTTACCCTTTCTAGTTTCAGTTCTTTAAGCTCTGATTTAGCTTTATCTTTTACCTTACCAGAAGTTTTAGCCTCTTGCATAATAAGCAAAAGCTCTGCTTCCTGTACACTAGGTATATCATAGTTATTTAAAGTATAAGCAGCCAAAGCTTTAGCTTCACTACCTAAAGCTGAAACTAAACTCTTCCAAGATTCAAGGTTCTTATTAGGACAGGGCATGGATTATAAACATTTTAGTTGTTCAAGGATAGCGGATTTAGACATACCGGCTTGAGTCATAGTATTTATGTACTCTTTAGCTTCTTCACGGTACTGTTCCAAAGTTACATTTTTTGTAGACTTTGAATTGTAGAGCTCGTCTATTTCTTTGATTGTTATATCTGCTCCTACAGGAGTAAACTTCTTAGCGGCTTCAGCTAGTATAGCTTTCATGTCACCATTATTTATATCCCACTGCATGATCTTTCCAGTCTTAACAGACATTACTTGGTTCTTCTTATTTACTATATAGCTTGCACCCTTATGGTTAACTATTACAGCATTGCCAGTCTTTACAGCCAGGTTAGCATAAATCTTATTGCGGACTACTGAGTCTTCTTTAAATACTTCTTGACCGTCTTTATTAAAGATCTGATTACCTGCCACAGTATAAGTCTGTACTTGCTTGCCCTTAGGAGTATATGTAATTTCTGTACCCTTCTTAGTATCAGTAGTTTCAGTGGCTGGCTGGCCAATCTTTTTAAAACCAATCTCATCCGGAGCCTGAGCTGTAGCCTTGCTTGCAACTTTAGCACCCTTAAGTTCTCCTCTGGCAATCATGCCTTCTATATCATCATCAGAAACTATACCTTCAATTCCAAGATCTACAGGACCAACAATATCACCCATGTACTTACTAGGAGCTTCTTGTTTAGTCATGTTATCAGACAAAGGACTAACAACTTGACCATTTAAAAAGTATCTAACTTCTTCTTCTTGCTCAGATTTAGGTCTTACTGCCTCCCACAATTTCTTACCATCTTGCTGATTAAATCCAAAGCTTAAAAGGTTCTTTGTACCTTCTACATCCATTCTTACATACTCAGCTTTAAGCCCAGTATTTACTGGCCCCATAAGCTTGTCTACTGAATGTTGTGCTATCCTATCTGAAACAGGAACATCATCAACAGATACTAATCTAAAGAGATTACCATCATTATCAGAAAGCAGTACTTTGAACTTAGCTCCATTGATCTCCATGGTAGCCAGATCTCTTGTAATAGCAAACTCTCTATATAGAAGCTCATCTATCTTGTAAGGATCTTGACCAGGTACAGCTTTCTTAATAGGATTTAAATCAACAGTAAACTTATCTATCGAACCATTAGTGTACTGAAACTTCTTACCAGATAGCTTCTTTACATTAGTCATGTGGCTAAATACACCGGCATTAAGAATATCTTGCATTAAATTCTTATTATCGGCCGACTCTATGTTAATACCATAGCTTGTACGGATGTATTTTTGGTTACCAGCGTAGCTGAATATCTTATTAACAATACCATTAATCCAGTCAATCTTACCTGCTTTTGTTTTATTATTAAAGAAGTTATCAAACAGCTTGTTATAGTTATTCAATATCTCATCAACAATCTTTTTAACATAAGCTTCTTTTTCGTTTTCTTTTACTCCAGACTTCATTATACTACGGATCTCCTGTTCTTTCTCAAAAATAAAAGCTTGCTGATCAAAGAGTAATTTCTGAAACTGATCTAAAACTCTAGATACCTCTGACATCTGAGGAATATCAGGATTGATATACTTCAAGAATGTAAATGCACCATATCCTAAACCGTCTTTAGTAAGAAGATAATAGAAAAGTTGGCGAGAAAGCTTTAAGGTTCTAGGATCTTTGCTCTTCTGTAAGGACTCATATCCATTGATAATATTCTCTGTAAGATCTTTATCAAGACGCATACGACTAGTAGCCTCTAGATAATTTATATCCTGACGTACATTTACCTTTAAAAAGTCAACGAAAGGATTACCGGGATTTACTGAGTTTAGATAATCTAGGTCGTCAAGTAATGTATTATTATCTAACCAGAAATCAGCAGAGAAATACTTGTAAGAATCTTCAAGCATCTCAAGCTTAGCCTTACTAGCAGCATCGTCTTTAGTTGATAAATCATCAATCTGAGACTTCATTTCAGTCTTCATCTTGTTGATGATAATAAACTTACCAACCTGATCAATGATATCTTGTTTTGCTTTCTCATCACCAAAGGTGTTGTTCAAACCAAGATTTAATATATCAACAACAGATTTAAATAACGGTGTTCTTTCAATAAGTAGCTGTCTTGAATAAGAGCTCATCATTGAAGCTGCTTGTATCAAACTTGAGTATTCTTTTGAAGATGTCAAAGCTTTTACAATAGACTCTCCAAACAAAGAAGTACCAGACAAGAAATAGTTGTAAGCAGAAAGAATTTCATCTAGCTTATTAAAATCAGGTTCCTGCTGTTTAATAAGATTCAACACCTTACCCAATAACAAGATATCACTGTTTAATTGAATAATACTGGCATAAGTAGTAGCCAAATATGCTTTAGCTACATCTTCTGCAACTACAGAATTATCTTCATAGAGTAACTCAATGCCAAGATCACCAAGCCTTATATTCTCAGGTTCCATTTTGGCAACTTCAGGATTAGGTTCAATTGTTTTAATATACATTGGTCTAACCTCACCATATCCTATAACCTTACCATTCTTTTCTTTTGCAACAAGTAGTTCACCAAGTCTTCCACTCTGTTGAAGTGATCCAACAGTTTGTTTAAAATAGTTTTTCATTCTTGAAGAAATACTTCCTTCAAGATTAATGCTGGTATCTTGTGCTGCAGACTTTGTTGTTCTGTAGTCTTGAATAATCTCTTCTATAAAAGGTATTTTGTTAATCAACAAACCAAGCTGTAGATTACCAGACATACCAACAATAACATTTGAGATACCTGCAGTATCAGGATTAAGATTTAGTACAGACGGAATAGGTTCTTTAGCTGCATCAGCAAACATACCAAGTGTTTCACCAGTACGTCTAATAGCTGATGTATTAGTAAAGTCAACGTAATCAATCTTTTTGTTGTTCTCATCTAACACTCTAATCAAAGGCTGACTTAGAACTAAGTCATTTTTCTCAGCAAAAGCTATAAACTTATTAAAGCTTGCTGCTATACCAATACCGTCTTTGTTAGTTGCGTTAAGATCATTAGCAACTACGTCACCCATAACTGAGAAGATAGAGTTCTGAGTAATAACACTATCAACAGATGCTCCAATACTTGCAGCAATATTTCTAAAAGGCTCAACAGTTGAACGTTCATTTATATAGAAATCCTTAAATACCTTCTCGTTTGATAGAATATCTATCTTCTGTTGTAAGCTTGTGTTATTTAAAACAGGTATAACAGGACTAGGATTTGTCTTTAAGTACTTGCTAAACTCAGCCTGGGTTACAGGCATGCCCTTTGACTTAAGGATATTTACCAGAGCAGCTATCTTTAACGTATTGTTTACCTTTCTAAGTTCTTTCTTAGTTTCTCTAAGTTCTTCTTTAGCTGCATCCTTAGCGTCACGGGCAATAAGATACTCAGCTCTTTTCTTTATAAACGTATCACGCTTAGAGGATCTATCTTTCTTACTGCTTGATACATACTCGTTAAAAGCAATATCATGTTGATTCTGCAGATCCTTTCTTACGTTCTCAAGAAGATCTAAGTTGCTGATAATATCATCTCTCTTCAGCTTAATTTCCTCTGGAGTCAACTCTAAAGTACTGATACCTAACTCCTTAGTAACCTTTTTAAAATCAGAAGTTAGTACAGGTTTTACAACCATCTTTTCCATCTCAATGTCAACTAGCTCCTTAAAATAAGGATGGCTTGACATATACTGAATATACTCTGCAAACTGACCTTGTGACGGGGTTGTATACTTAGAGTAGTCTCCATAAACGTGAGCTACTTCATTATAATCTATATAGTAATCAAATGTATGAGAGTAGAGCTTATCCACGTCAAGGTCAGAACCAGCCAGAATGTGAACCAATTGAGGAACTACGATGGAGTTTTGATAAGCAGGATCTATATAGTCTACTGCTTTTGCAACAACCATGGAACGTTTATCTTCTGTAGGAATACGAGTACTGAAGAAGGTTGACAACTTGGTTAAGAAAAGCTCACGCTCACTCTCGTTATCAAATAATTTTTTAGGTATCATTACCTCTACGGTATACACCTTTTTACCATTAACTTCTTCTACTGATATACCTAGATGACGGGTTTTGAACCTGTCAGTATCATTATACAGTTCAGGGTTTTGTTCTTGTTCTTCTTGAGTAATGATACGATTATTATCCTGAGTGTCGTATAAAACCTCATAACCAAACTCTGAAACAAGAATATCACTTCTACCGCTGACCTTCTGTGAGAATACAGCGTTGTTAAACATACTAAAGTAATAGTATGTAAAGATCTTCTTGATTGCAGGTATGTTTGGATTATGAACAGGTTTTCCGTCTCTTACCTCAAAGTACTTAAGAGTATTGCTGTCAATGCCCTGTTTCTTAAGTCCGTTGTACATAGTAGTAAACAACTGACTAATGTTAAGCTCTCCTTTTTCATCTAGAATAGCCTTGTTAAGGTTATTCATTGAGCTCTTTGATATATCACCAAGAGTATCAGAGTATTCCTTGGCAAGATCTTTAAGAGACTTGTTACGATATACTTGATCATTTGCAAGCTTGTTAATATATGTAGTCAATAGCTGACGTGCCTGGGATGGCAATGTAATCTTATCATGTATACCAGAAGTCTCTACCTGCATAAACTTAAACAATGAAGAGCTAGAACTCTTAGATGGTTTTAAGTTTGTAACGGTATCTGTATTAAGCTTTATTGGTACTACTGTGGTTTTCTTTGAAGCATTTGTATCAAATAAATGATCTATACCACTAGCTTCCATTGAGTTAAGAAGATAGTGTAGCTTTTCACGCCCACGTTTTGGAGACCAGAAGCCATGAACTTCTGAATACAATTCTTCTACTTTAGACTCTAAATCTGCAGCTTCTGCAGAGAAAGGATCTTCAATAATCTGGTCTTCTAACATTTCTATCTCAGAATAAAGCTCATCAAGTTTTTGCTCAGCTTCTTCCTGATTCATACCCTGAGGTATTACAAGTCTGGACACATCTGGACGAATAAGAAGATGCTCTGATAACTTATAGTATTCTAATATACCACCAGTTGCTGTCTTAAGAGTGTTAAGTACAACTTTATTCTCATTAAGAAAATCAATGTCTTCTTTGTCTAAGGTTTTATACTTAGCCTTGTGAAGAATAGACTTAACGGCAGGACTTAATCTGCCCCAGTTGTCCATAAGTCTTATCCTGTGATTCATAATATGATAAGACTGTCCATCTGCAATATCTACACCTTTAGAATTAGGTGTTTCTTCATCCTGGGCCAACTGATTAAGATCAAAGTCTGTCTTGCCAGTAAGAGGATTAGTTGATGTTGGTATAAAAGACTGAAGGTTTTCTACTACAGCAGTACGGAAGTATCCAACCTTAGCAGAGTTACCTGATATAACGCCACTCTTGTTACGCTTGTAAAATTCCTGTGCTGTCTTAATACCCGTAGCTAGGTCACCATCAAAAATCTGGTTAACCGTACGTTTATTCATCTCAACGTTTAGATGATAATCCAGAAGCATTTCATCAAGAGTATCATAACCATTTTCCTCAAGCGTACCGTCTTTAAAGTCCTGGTTTATTTTAGTAGGTAGTAGATCAGATGTAGCAATAGTTTCTCCGTCTTTCTTCATGTACTTTAAAAGCTCATACTTCTCTAAGTTCTTCTTAAGAGCTTCAAAGGTTTCCTGAGTATAATCACTTAACTGATTGGGAAGCTGCATAAGCACATCAGACTTTAAAGCCTGTTCAAAAGTAACACCAGACTTTGCAGCATTAACAAGAGCATCTTTCATCTCTTGTCTTAATACAGAATTCTCATCAGTAGTTTCCTGCTGATCAAAGAAATGTTCAAAGTGTTTAAACTGGTAAGCTCTTAGCTTGTTAACATCACCATTAAGATTGTTGTACCCGTTATAACGTACAGCATTCTCATCATTACGGTTTGCCCATTCACGCTGAATACGATTATATTCTTGACGCAGCAAAGACATAATATCTTTTATGTACTCTGAGTTTGCTTCAAGACCATCGGCATATCTCTTATACTTTGCCGTTAATAAAAAGTTAGTTGTTGTAGCTTCTTCCTGAGTACGACTACGTCTGAATGTGTTGATAGATACTTTACCTTCAGATATCCTTTCACGGTTTGCAAAATGCACAATACCACTAAGAAGGAACGTCTTAGGATCAATACTACCAAATGTTACACCTTTACGATTAGTATCGCCTATCTCCTGACGGAACCCTCCAAAGCTTGATAGATAAAGGTTGTTTAAGAAAAGATTGTTTTCCTCTGATCCGTTGAATAATGGATTATCTGTATACCAATCACGAAGCATTGGATACATATCTTGAAGAGAGCTTATACCCTCTTCTCTAATTTTTTGTACTAGTAATGACGGAGGGGTGTGTCTAGTATATCTATATATGTTCTCATACTCTGCATTCTGATAAACAGACATCGCAGAGTTAATATCATACTTTATAATAAACTTGGCAGCCTTCTTAAGTATCTTATTAATAGCATCAATCTTAGTGTAATCTTTACCAAGGTTTACGTTAGCATCTTTATCAGCAAAAAGATTAGGATAGTTAGGTGCTGCAATCTGAGCTAGGTTTTTAAAGAAGTCTGATTGTAAATAGGCTCCTTCTTTCATCAAAGTCTGATTCACTTCAATGTCTTGAATGTTTCTAGTAGACCTAACATTAAAAGGTTTCTTCTCTTCAATGTTGTATATAGCTAGTAAAGATTGTCTTATCAGACTCTTTGGTAGAACAATGTTTACATCGTCCATAAGTTGTTTAACTTTGTCTACCACTTGGTTCAACGCTTTTCTTTGGTTGATACCATTACCGGCCAAGAATAGAGTGAACAGGTTCTGATTAATATAATTCTGCAGGTCTTTAAACTTCTTATTAAACGCCTCAATCTGTTCAGGAGTCTTTAGCTTACGATACTCCTGGTCATAGTAGAACTTAATTGCTTCTCTTTTCTGATTAACGTCTTGATTAATAGAAGCATCAAATACCTCTGACTTAGTAGAAGTCTTTGTGGTAGTACTCTTAATAACATAACTAGGAAGTTCTGTTACAAAGAAGGTATCAATAAACTGCTTATAGAGATATAGATTTCTTGTCGGTTTACTAGTTGAGTCAGAAAGATCCGCTATTCCAAACTGACGCTGGATAAAGTCAGCAAAAGCTTTTAAAGGGGCATACTTTGGATCATTGTCCTCCTCCATCATTTCTACAGCCTTAGCCAAAGAAGGTAGGATTTGATCTATAGTATTGTCTGATGCCACTTTAATCATAGCATTAAAAAGCATGCTGCCATCCGCAGTTCTGCTTACAGTAACTCCCAGATCAGGATCGGTATACTGATAAGGAATGATTCCAAACAGGTTTCTAAACTCACGGCTGAGTCCTTCTAAAGGATTGATATGAACCTTATCAAACTCACCACCTTTATTAGTTTGTTCTGCATCTTCTTCATCTTCAGGTAGTTGTAGATTACTATCAGCTAAAGTTTTTTCCAAACCAAGAGTGTCTATCTTTTCTTTTACAAGACCCTTGATGGTTTCTAAAGCCTCGGTGTTATCACCAGGTTCAGTTAGTAACTCATTAGCCTCCTCGTCATTAAGTAGTTGATCATCAAGAACATACTTGACAGGAACGCCTAACACAAAAGATGCTTCAGCAAACTTATTCTGATACTTATTACGAATAGCATCTGCTAGTTCAGGATTACCTGTTGCTATCAAAGCTTCAAGATCATATTCTGCTTTAAGTTCTTCAACAGCTTGAACAAACTTGCTAGCAAAGTTACCGGTGGTCATATTAGCCACCCGGTATGTCAGCTTGGATACAAGCTCATTCTGTACTTCTAGATTCAGAGGTACTTTGCTTATAACTCCAAAAGCAGGCTCATTTGTTTCCTCATCTATTGTCTCTACTAGTTTAGGACGCCCGTAAGCTAAAGCAAAGACTCCTTCGTTAGATATACTGTTTTCAGGATTGACTACTTGCTCAGCATATACTCCACCATCAAAGTCTTTATACAGTCTATCAATTGCACGCTGATTGCTATTAAAGAAGTTAATGATACGTTCTATAAGTTTTACAAAACGTTTAAACCAAGAATCAATTGGTTCTTTCTTGTCAAGCTTATATTTTCTAAATCCATCTGCCAAATACTCTTCAGCTATAAGATCTATAATCTCACGGTCAGTTTTATTAAAGTATCTGCGTTCATTACGAAAGTCAGAGATCTGCTGTTGTGTAACAGTTCCCATACGAGCTTTTGCTTTACTTAAGTAAAATGCTCTTTGGTCACTTGTAAAAATGTCACGGAATAAACCGTGGAAAGCTTCGTGATAAATAGTACCCTCAGAAGATAAGTTTTTATTTACATAAACTGCACGATTCTTGTAATAACCAAGAACCTGCTTTCCTGCAGAAAGATTATCTATAATTGTACCTAGATCACGCAATGAAATACCTGAGTTCCTTAGAGCTTGGCTTAACCACTGAACTTCTTCATTAAAAGATTTATCTGTATAGCTCTTGTATTCTTCTTCAGAACGAAGCATAAATGGAGCTTCGTCATCTAGCTTCTTAACAATCTTACGTCCAGTCTTTTTAGCCGGCTCTGCTGAAACAGGTTTATTCTTTTCCTGTGTTGGAGTAGCGGTTTCTTGTGTTGGAATTAATTGTTGACCAGCAACATCATTATCTCCAAGGGTACCAAGAACACTAAAACCTTCAGCCTTAGATTTTTTTGGCCTAGTAGTTGCTTTTCTTTTAACAGGAAGTACAGGCTCATCATTAAGAGCAACAGTAACTTTCTTCTTCGTTTCTCTAGCATTGTATTTAAGAAACTGTACAGGTGCTTTAGCAGTGTTTCCATCTTTGTCAACAAGCTTAAGCATGTACTCTTTAACATCGTTTTCATTCTCATACTCAAAAAGAGTATTTGTTTTCAACTCAGATCTGAACTGTTTTAATAGATTATCATCACTGTTTTCCAGTTTATCTGTCAGTTTTTTATAGTCTGACATCAAGCTGTTCATCCATTTTTTATAGGCCTCCAATACATCAGCATCCTGAGTATTGTCAGTAACGCTAGTTATAGAAGCATCTGAAAAGTAAAGATTGAGTGCCTGCTTCTGTGGACCAGTTAAAGAGTTACGAACTTCTTTATCAGAAGGTCTAAGTTCAAAAGCAAACTTCTTTGTTTTTGGGTTATACGATAGATTCACAAACCAGTTTTGTGACTGGTAAAAACCATACACCTTTGAGTTAAAGAAAGACATCAACTGATTTACAGTACTAAATGTCTGCCCTTTATACTTGTATTCTTTTGTTTTTTCTCCTTCAGTAAGAACAGCTTTTAACTCAGCAAAGTCTTTTGCAAACTTTTTGAAGTGCTCAACAGGACTAGTGCCAGTATCTCTCTTCAAAGCATATGGCTTAAATCCTTTAGGATCTGTGGGTTCTTTAGCTACCCAGGCATATTTAGCACCGAACTTATCTGTAAACTCAGGAGTAATACCATGTACTGTAGCAGCATACTCTTTAGTATCCGTTACCGGAACCACTTCTCCAGAGTCATCTGTATACATAAGGGTTTCCCCACTGTTCAAAGGAAAGTCAAGTATCCAACCGCTACCCCAACTGCGAGCAACCAGCGGTACGTCTTTTTCCAATATCTCACCAGACTCTGTCTGATAAGTTATTCTAAAAAGCTTATCAGGATTGTTTTGAACAAGAGACTCAAAGCTCTGTCCTTTTACGGCATCCTTACCAGACTTAGTTACTGTAAAATATTTATTAAATATTGGAGTAATATCTATCTGCTCGTTTTCTCCAAGCACTAGCTCAACCTCTTCATTGAAGTCTTGAATCTTGGTATATAGCTTTTGAAAACGATCATACTGTTGATCAGTCATTTGCTGACCATTAACCAACATGTTAGCTTTTACAAACTCTCTTTGCTCCTCAGAAAAAGTAATAGGTTCTGTAGTGTTATCCGGATGAACTATAGCATAGTTCTCAATACCCGCTATGTAGACATTACCAGCTGCCTCATTATTTTTTAAGAATATCTGTGTTCCAAAACCATTGTATCGAGCTGCAGCAGCAATTACTGAAACCCCCAATTTGAGTTTTTTATTAATCTCATCAGGCGTCTCGTAAGTAATTATAGTTCTGTTAGGTATACCTAACTGTTTTAGCTTCTCCTGGTTTTCATTAACAAACTTTCTTGTAGCAACTACTTTTACATTATCGTTTATAGTAGCCGTATTAGAACCCATTGATTCTATTAATGCTTTATTACCAACAAGCACAAACCCAGTTTCAACCTCATCCTGGTTCATGCTGACTTTGTCATAGCCAATATGATTATTAGCCTTAACTGTTAGTACAGAAGGATTAACATCATTAATAGGTATGTAAGTAGATGCCTGTTCAGAAGGCTGTTCAGAACTAGTACCGGTTATAACGCTAAGAAGAGTAGATTTTGCAAAGGCGTCTTTTACCTGATTGATCTTATCTATTAGCTTTTTAACTAGATCCTCGTTATCTGCAATCTTACTATAGACTTCACGAACCGCAGCCATAGCTTTTCTAAGCGTAGCCAAAGTGGTATCTGCTATAGATAAGCCATCAACTAGGTCCTTTTGTTGAGCAGAAGTTGGCTGAGCCTCAGTCTTTGGAGCACCGTTTAAAGGCTCAGATTTATTATACTTCTTATTATACTGCTGTATAAAGTAGTTTGCACCTAAACTCTTTGACCAAGTGTTAAAGTCATCTTCAAACTCTGGGTCATTATTTTGTATTATATCAAATGCTTCCAATAAGAAGCTGGGTAATCCTGGATCATCTTCTTGCTCTTCAGATTCTTGATCCTCAGTTTGTTGAGGCACTTGCTCAGTACTTGGTGTGGCTTCGGTCTGAGTTATGCCAGCAGCTTTATCTGCCTCTTCTTTTTCTTTACGAGCTTTTTCCTCTTCAGCTTTCTTAGCTTGCTCGTTTAGGTTTTCTTCAATTGATCTTAAGTTAGCTACATAGTTCTTCTTACCGTTTTTATTGTCAGCATAGTAAGCCCACATTGCCCCTATATTTCTAACCTCATTAAGAACCTGACCTTTTTGCCTAGAGATAGTATTAAGACCCAGCATTGCACCAGCAATGGTACGCTCGTCTTTTTCATAAAGATAGAAGCCGTCTTTGTCTTTTTGCAAGTTCTTTAAAGACTCAGGATTGTTCTCCTCAATCTTTTTAAAACTGTTCTCTAGTTCCTTCAGTACATCCTCATATAGACTAAGAGGAACCTCAGATTCTTTTCCGTTTTCTTTTATGTACTCAACAATCTGTTTCTGAGACTCTATCCTGTACTTCATCTCATTAAGCTGATCTACAAGACTATCAGAAAGAGAAGTCATGTCAGAAGTAATCAACTCATTTTTTGACTCATCTAAATCCTTTTGGATTAGATTAGCAAGATATTTAGAAACAACTTGTTTAGCAGCAATACTTGTTAGATAAGACTTACGTGCTTTATCTTCTTTAGAGTTATCAAAAAGAATGCTTTCGTTTAGTATCTTGTTCTGCTTTATAATACTTGAAGCTATACTCTTATGGGTTTGTATATCCTCATTTAAGTTTTCTCCAACAGCAAAACCAAGCTTTGCTAAATCTTCAGCTGAAGCCTCGTTAAGAGAATCAAGCTTCTTCATTAAAGAACCTTCTTCTCCAGCATTTATATGAGCCTGAACAAACTCTGAAAAAGCCGATACTCTTAAGAAGTTTCTTTGAAACTTATTACGAGTGTTCTCAGCCTCAGTAAGCATTTCAGATGCTTTACTAATACCAGTTACGGCAGCATTTAGTTTAACCTCATCTACAACAGGCTTTCCTTCTTTATCAAAAACTATCTGATTCTTTACTACAGGATTTCCATTCTCATCTTGAGTAGTAACCTCTTGGGTTTTATATATGTTGCCAAACTTTAACCAGTTTTTCTGTGCATCTGAAAAGTCAGCAAGACCTGCTTGTGAAGCTTTAAGATCAGAAGCTCTTTGACCAATACTTAAAAGAACGTTAGATCCTCCACCGATCAAACCGCCAAGACCAATATTTAAAGCGGCTTCTTTATCCTTGCCAGAAACTGCTGATACTGTTTGATTAGCGTACTGATTTAATAAATCTTTATATAAGTTAGTATCACCTAAAGAAAGTACTGAACCTTTTATTCCATACTTTTCATTAACACGCTGAATAGCCAGCTGCATATTCTCTTCAATAAAACCTTCTCTTAGTATACCACCACCAGCAATTTTACCGTAATATTTAAAAGCACTTTCTGCAGGTTTTAGAACAGCTTCATCAGCTAGACCAGCACCTGTACGTAAACCAATCTTACCAGCATCATCTGCTAGTCCAAAAGGTTTAAGAAAGTATTTCATTTGAAAAGCATTAGTACCACCTAATAACAACGCATTCATTGCAAAGGTGTTTCTAGCAGCTTCACCAGATATCTTGTTTATCTCACTATCTGTATATGCAGTACCATCATCTTTAAGTCTTGTAAAACCAAACTCATCTAAACGTAAACCATTTCTTACATTATCACGTACCTCTTTAGCTTCAAACATAGATTCAGTAGTAGTAGCTAAAGCCCACATATTAAACTTGTCAATACCTTGACCAATCTTTTGAGCTTTGGTAAAGTAGTTAGCCATTGCTCCCGCTCCTTGAACAGCCACTTCTGCTTCTGCAACACCTATTCTTAATGCAGAAAGTCCAGCAGCTGCTTTAGCACCTACACCAATCTTACTTAATATAGCTCCGGGTACAAATGCTGAAGCCATAAAAGCCACACCATCAACAACATCTTCTGCCCAAAAGTCACCATCTGTAGCTAATCTTGAAAAGAATCCTTTCTCTCTATCAGCAGCCTCCTGGAAGGTAGGCATCCACTCATTTTTAGTCCAGTCATCAAACTGAGACATAGCTTGATATAAAGTATTATCAGCTGCTTTAGAAATTATACCCTCTTCTGTACCCCAGTTCCAAGGACTTAATAGTCCACCTAAAAAACCAAAACCTTCAAGTACTTTAGTTGCAGTATATACAGGAAGTCTAAGTGCAAGTTTTCCAAATGTATCATACCATGATTCACGTTTACCATAAAAGTCATCCAGATCCATACCGGGAATAAAACCATAATCCTGATCATCATACTTCTCAACCATCTTTGTAGAGTAAGCATTTGATGAACGAGCTCCTGTGCCGAATAATGGATCAGATTGTTGTAAAGAATTAACTAGTCTCATACCTTCTTCTAATGTCTTAGGTTTGGGGTATGAATTAGTTATAAAAGCTTGTGCAGCAGCAGCCTGGCTAGGAGGAAGCTGGTCTATAGGTTTACCTTTTTTGTTCATGAACAAAGAAGGCTGTGTTATAGCATTCACAGGTATACCAGGGCCACCTGGTATTTGCTGATCAGTTGTTTCTAACTGAGCTTGTTCAATACCTGGTTCTATAGATTCTGTATCAAAAGAATTGTCTAGATAGTTTTCAGCCATAGGTTAGTAGCTATTAGAAGGATATAAATTACTCTTCATTGTTAAGAAAGTCCAACTCTGTTCCAGAAGTACTCAAAGTAGGTACGCCACCAGTAGCTTCAGTAAAAAGTTTATCGGTGCCGGTTCTACTTAAAAGTTTAGCTGTATTAACAGCTTCTCCGGGATCTGTAAAGGCTTGAGGATAGCTCTCCCCAATACCATTAATATGGAGATAATATAACCCTCCATACTTCTTAATTATGTATTTAGTATTACTGTTTTCCACAGTAAAAGGAGTACTATGATACTCTCCAGCCCCTGAATACTGAGTCACCTCTCCTATAACATCGGCTTGTAATGGTGTGTATGTTCTGAACTGCTGAGTAATGTTATTTCTAAGATTAGGTATTTCAAAAACAGCTTCCCCTTTGTCAGTCTTAATAACCCTTGCACCGGTAGCTCCTAATGCTTGCATTTTAGCAAGAATTTCTTCAGCCGATACCTTAGAGTCCCCTTTAGGAGTAATATAGAAGTAGGCGTTTCCTTGATTCTGTGCAGTTGCACCTACACCTGCAGCTCTTACGGTAAAGTCATTTGGTACATATACACTACCACTAGCTTCTAAAGATTTATTCTGAGCACTACCTTCATCAAATGAAACTACCTTGGTGAGTAAACTAAGGTCAGCGTAATTATTTTTCAAATATGTGTCAATACCTTTTTCATATCTTTCGTAAGCAGCTCCACCCTCTGCGGTTATACTTTTTATTTGTTTAATAGCACTGAATAACTCTGAATTCTTTTTAATAGGGATATCAGATCGGACTTGAAGGATATCCATTATTTCATATGTTTTACCATCAATAGTAACGCTACCACTATTACCAAGTAAATTAAGCTTTAATTTAATAGTCCCATTTTTAACACCACCTACCAGTTTTGATCCAGAAATTACTGTACCATCATCTAACTTAACATCTCCTATTTTTAAAAGTTTTTCATTAACAGCATTTACTTTGGTCTTATCAGCATCGCTCATTCCAGCAAAAGCACCATTATTAATCTTGTCAAAAGTACCATTGATTCTAGCTTGAGATGCACGGAGTTGAGCTAGTTGATTATTAAAAGTGAAGTATGGATCATTATCAGCTATTCTTTTTCCACCAATACCACCTGTGTTAATCCATTTTTTAATATCATCATCAGTTAATGTATTAACTGTAAGCTTACTATTAGGATCACGTTCTTTTATCTTCATAAGAACGTGTTGCTTCATAGAGTTACTGATGTTATTTATATTAGTATCAATACCTTCTAGTTCTTTTTGTAAACCAGAAACTGTTACTTGTTTTCCCTGAGCATCTCCTTCTGCAAGCTCACGTATCTGAAAGTTTCCAGGCATCCCTTGAAGCTCCAACATCTTAAGCTTTGTAAGATGAGCTCTGTTTGCGGCAGCTCTTCTATCAGCTCTATCTTCTCTCATTAAAGCTATACCAACATCATCTCCATCAATCTTTCTTTCTATTTCATCATGACTGTATGCTTTAATAAAACCTGATAGTTTACTATTAAAGTACATACCATAAGCTAAACGTTCTGAGTTATTTTTTATAAAACTTACATCACCTTTCTTAATAGTTTCTATATTGGTATTTATCTCACGAGTAGCATCTTCTAGCTGTTGTTTCTTTTCTTTTAAAAGAGCAACCTCATCTTTTTTAAGATTACCTGAAAGCTGCTTATCAATAAGTCCAATGTTATGCTGATTCATTTTAACCATGTTATCAGCACTTTGTAAGTATGCACTTGTTAAAGCTTCTGGATTATTTCCGAGTCTTACGCTAGCTTCAATCTTCATTTGCTGTTTAGCCTTATCAGAAAGCACACCGTTTAAGTACTCTTTAAGTTCAGCTTCTTTCCAAGAACTATCTGATTCGGTTATCTTATATAAACCTTGAATCTTATCAATCTTATAACTGCTTGGTTTGAAGTTCTTCATAGCATCCTGAACCTCTTTGTAGTAGTCATAGTAAGGATTGTATGATCTGCGATTAGAATAATAAGAACCTACAGAACTAATATCATCAGAAGCAAAAGCAGCACGTTGCTGACGGATATAATTTAAATTATCCTCACTGAACTCTTTACCACCGTCTTTTAGTCTGTAACTTTCAGCAATAGATTCTTGTTGATCCCAGTGTGCAGTAGTAGCCATATCCATAAGAACTGGCTTATTCTTAATAAAAGGTTCAAATACCCCTCTCGCAGAATTAACATTCTGCTGCTGGGATAAATCCATACTAGATAGATTCTTTAGATTTTCCTTTGCCTGCATCAAAAACGTATCCCTTACCTTAAGACTGTAAGGATTAGTAGCGTTTCTGTTAACAAAATTATAGGCACTGTTAACCTGTGCAAACCCTTGCTCATACAACCCCTGTCTCCGCCTCAACATCTGATCAATGAAGGTGAAGTTAGGTGTAAATAAGGACGGCTCGGGTATTACATCAGTAACATTGGGTAGGTAAGTTGCCATAGGTTACATTAATAATATACTTAAAAATCTATAAAGTTTAAAACTAAACTTGGCAGGTTTAAACAATTGTGAATTAATAATCTTCATCAGTGGATCTACTATTTCCTCTACCTAGTATATTACTTAGTATCTGAGGAAAAGCTTGCACAGCTTGTACTGCCATATTATTTAATAAAGAGGGATTGACACCAGAAAATCTTGTATTGTCAGGTATACCATCATTATTACTATCTGTTGCTGTTGTTCGTGGAAGAGAAACACGTAAGAAGTCATTAAGAGTCATGTCCGCTAATCCTGGTTTCTTTTTAGCTTCAACGTATGCTTTAGAAATAGAGTCCCAGTCTGACCCACCGGCTCCTGACCCTCCGCCACCAAGTTTGTCCCAACTAAAACCTTCTTTAAAAAAAGAGAGACCAGATCTAGGATCTAAGTTGTATATAGGATTGACTTTATTAATCATATCCATATACATTCTATTACCAAATCTATTTTGTGCGGCATTAATAATACCTCTTGTGTACTTTCTACGGGCATTGTCATATTGTTGAGCAGCAATAACGTTTCCTTTATAAAGTTCAGTTGCTCTTTCTGCATCCATCATTCTCTGCTGGTTGCGGATCTGAGACTGCATAGGTGCAAACTGGTTAGCTACACCAACGTTTAGGTTATTATATCTGCTAAGAATATTAGCTGCGTTTTCTAACCCTTTTCCTTGGGCTGAAGATGCGTTTGCCATAAAAGACTGGGGTGCCCCAAAGTTTGTTAAACCTTGAGTCAGTATGTTTAACTGTTCAGCGTTAGCGGCAAGTTCACGATTAGGATCGTAAAAAGTAGGTTCTGGTACCTCAAGATTAACAGGTGCTATGTACGGATTGTATTTCTTTGGAGGATACAGTGCACTTCCAACTAAAGCCCAGTCATCAGGTGTCCAATATTTAGGAGGTACTTCTCCTTTTTTCCCTGGGGGAATTTTACCAGGAGGTGTGCCAGAACAGTTTACAAGAGCTTCTTGTCTGGAAGCATACATACCAGCAGCTTTTCTTTCTTCTTCAGATTTGAACTCCTGTGTTTTTATGTTAGGTATTCCATTAGCATCTGTACCCTCACAGAAAAATCCAGGATATACTTTTGGTCCTGGAGGTGGAGGAGGTGGTACTTTTTTACGATAACTATCATAGTGTTCAGCACCAATCATGAGATCATCACCCATAAGTGTACGATAGTCATCTTTACCAAAACGTTTAATAAACTGAGGATAGAACTTCTCTTTGAAAAATCTTCTATCGGTATATAAAGTCTTAGGATTCTTTAACTTGTCATCAGATATGCCTGTAAGATCCACTCCAAGTTCTTTAAAGTATGCTTTTCGGATATCTAACTCTGACATGTTTTTAATAGCATCTGGTCCAACAACATCTTCTACTACACGACGCTCGTAAAGATCAGGGGTATAACCTCCAAAGAAACCAGCTCTTTTGTTATCCCCAACTGAGTATGTATAGTCAGGAGTACGACCTTGCATCACTCTATATAAATAGTTACCCTTATCATCTTTACGATTAAAACCAAACTTGGTAGCAAGACGTGCAAACTCTTTTGCATCATCAACACTTAGTTTGTTTATCAACTGATACCCTGGCAAACTCTTTGTATTAAGCCTATTAATAAGATCCATAAATTTCTGATATTCAGGATCATTTACATCAGCAAGTTGTTTTGGAGAAGTAGTTGGATCTACAATATTATCTGTTGTAGTCTTTACCTGACCTTTATCTTGGTACTTAGGTAAACCAATGTGACCACCATAACGAACAATCTGTTCTTTAGAAACATTTGGAACACCCTGAGGAAATCCTTTTATCTGTTCTTGAACAAGAGCAAGCTGAGAAAGCTTTTTGTTATAATTATTAATCATAAGCTGAGCTGTGTTTTTTGACAACTCATCTTGATTAGGATCTTCAAGTATAGCTTTGTACTTATTTATATCATAGCGTTTAGCTATTTCAGCAGGAGTATACCCACCTTTTTTAGCAGCTAATCCAAAGTATCTAAGAACCTCGGGATCTTTAATTCTCATCTTTGCTGTATCAGAAAAGATAAAACTTCCTTCAGGTACATTCAGTGGTACACCCCCTTCACTATGTCTTGGACCACCTATTTTCATATGTTCAAGGATACCATCACTATCTAAATCACCATATACTGTTTCACCTCCTTCAGCTTCTATATTAGCCATTTCACGAGGAACACCAGTTATAGTATTAGAAACAGAATCTGATTTACTTTCAGGCATATCAGTGTAGACATCTTTTCTACCAAGATCGAGCCCGTAATTACTTTGTCCCCCATAGGCCATTACAGAAGGACCAGATACAATACGTATTTTCATAGAATTAGGATTTTCACCACCTTGTTTAGCTGTATACATACCCTTATTAACAACCATTTGATCAGGTCTAAACATACCATAAGAAGTACCTGTCTCTACATAATCTCCTCTATCTTCTTGAGTTACAGGACTAAATACATTATCTGTAAGTCCAGCAAATCGGTTGCGGGTCTTGGTATCTCTTTCATTATTTAGTCCTTCAACATAGTCAGTTACTGCAGATGCAAAACCTATACCCATCTGTACACCTTTAGATACATCACCAATCTTCTGAGCAGTTTCTCTACCCTTAGCACCAAACGTAATTAAGTTTGGGTTTTTAAGTTTTGTACCATAGGTATCATTAAAGCCTGCAATACCTTTTTTAATATCTTTAGCAGAACCGGTATCAAAAGTATTCTGCAAATTTTTAGCTGCACCAAAGATTGGATTCTGACTAGGATCATTTTTTAAATTAGGGTCTAACGGTTGTAGTTTGTACCCTTTATTAGCATTTGGATTAACAGGAGGGGGGCTTGTATTAAAATTAGTCCATGCATAATTTTGACTACCACTTCCTGTTAAGTTTAATTGTTGCCCAGGGGTATTTAATATTGATGGAGTATTACCCATTAGAGTGTTATAGATAACTCTATTATAGTTTACAGCAGGTATATTACTGTAGTTGGGCGGCTGAGGTGCACCTTGATTATTCAACAAATCAGTATCCTGTTTTGTTACAACACCAGGATTAGCACCCCAGATCAATCCGTTTTGATCAATACTTGGCTGACCAATAATACTGTTCCACATCTGAGCTTTAGGCAAGCCCTTACTTTTGATTCGTATTTTCATATTAATCTATAATTTCAAAGGTGTAGCCACCAGCTTTAAGCATCTGAAGTTCTTCAGGTGTAACATCTAAAACATCTCCTTCGACAGGACCACCCTCTGCCTTTTTCCACTTTGAAGCATTACGGGCAAAGTTCGCTTGTCTACGAAGAGATGGTGAATAGTTTCCTTCAGGAGCATTTAGTACTTTATTAGCAAATTCTTGAACACTCATTCCAGCACCTTTAGCTTTTGCAGTAAACTTACCCTTGTTAGCAGGTTGAATATTTATACCTCCTTCTGCATATTGCTCAGGAAGATATCCTCCATAAGCAAATGCTCCACCAAAGTCATAGTAAGGGAAACCTCCCATTTCATAGTTTCTGCTTTGTGAAAAGTAGGGTTGACCTGATTTTTTTACAGCCTCTGCCATGTTCATTTGTTCGGCAAGCTTTATGCGTTCAGCATTTCTGGCATCCATAAGTCCTTGTCCAACTAAGTTTGGAACAAAACGACCAGTCATAAGATCTTTACGTACTAAAAATTTACTACCATCTGTAGAAAACTGAGACATTGGATTAACAGCTAACATGGCAGCTTCTTGCATAGCTTCTTGTGCAGCTCTTGCATTGGCAGCTTCAGCTCTTTGAGACTGATTTGTACGTCTAGGGGCAGATTGCTCAGCTGAAGAAGACTTAGCAGGGGCGTTAGTAGCTGCAGAACTTCTTGTCCTAGTCTGAGATTTGGGTTTAGTATTAACAATAGCTTTCTTATATTCATCCAGTACAGTAGGATTACTCATAACCATTTTAATAATCTTTGAGTTCTGCTCAGCACTACCTATATAGTTAGTGATACCTAACTCTACAGCAAGAGACTTTCTTGAATTATAGTCTGAAGGGGCACCTACTGAATTTAAAAGATCTACAACACTGACACCTTTATAGTCAATTTTAGGTGCAGACTGAGGTGCAGGCATAGAAGAAACAGATTGCTGCTGAAGCTCAACAGGTAATGGTCTAGGTATTCCACCTGGAGTATCTTGCTCAATTGGTTGCTCTGGCATATAATTTAAACCAGCCATCCAGTTGTCCATTGCTGCAGCATAACTGTTATAATCAGGATAATCTTCCTGTCTAGGAGGAGCCTCATAGCCGCCTTGGGCCATAGGTAAAAAAGGATAAGTAAACATATTTGTATTATTTAAAGTATTTCCGCCATTTGCATACCATGCATTACCTGACCAAGTAGATCCGCCACCTTTCATTTCAGGTATACCTATTTCTCCACCTTCTTCCCAAGTACCAAAACGTTTGTGCCAGTATAAAGGGCTAAATGGATCTGTTGCTTTAGAAGAGTTCTTACCTCCCATACGGTTCCAGAATTTTTCTTTACGTTTTTCAGAACCATGCTGAGAAAAGTCTTTCATACCGTCGTAACCACCATGCACTACCTTGTAGTCATTACCTTTTTTTGCTAGCACCATCCACTTCTTACCGGGACGTGTACTGTTCTTCTTAACACCCACTTTAGTAAAACCCATGTTCTTGTAACGAGTAGGAATTCCACCATCTCTCATTTCTTCCATTGGAAGCCCTTGAGATTCATCCATCATTTCTCCCTGAGCTTCTGGGTTGTACGTCATATAATCTGATACAGCATCAGCATAGTGATCCATAACAGATAGTTTAGAGCTAACCCATGGTTCTAAATCAGAGTCTGGCTGAATGAACTGACGAAGCTTATCCATCTTATCTACTACTGCAGCAATCTGACCAAGGGCCATTTCACCATCTGGTTCACCACCATCTTGCATCATTCCTGCCATACTTCCAGCTCCTGGTGCTATTAGATTAAGAAGTTCTGGATTACTCTTTAAAGTATCCATTGCTTTATTAGCTTTGTTCATTATGCCAGGTAGTAAAAACATACCAAATGGAGCTTTAGGAAGATTATCATTCTTAGGCTTCTTACCAGCTTTTTTCATTGCTATAGCAATAGCTGCTTGCTGAGCCCAACCTCCTGCTGCCATCTCTGGTGTATACCCACCATAGGCATACCCATAGTCTTCTAGTTTATCTAAATTACCTGCTGCTGCAAAACGTGCACGAGCTATATCAGGTGGCATTTTCTCTCCACCATCAGTCATATACGGTACTTCCATACCGTACTCGGCTTTACGCCAAGTACCACCTTTAGATTTGTACCATTTAGCAGCCCAACCATTGGCATAGGCTGAAGGATAGACATCAAATTTCTGTTTAGCTAAAGACTTAGCTTTTGACCACAAGGACGGGTTATTAGGTTTGTTTGCCATGATATATAATTACTTTCTTTTATGGTTATAGGGTATACGTTCTGAGGATGTCTTAGTCCTCTTAAACTTAGCCTTCTCAGAAGGACTCATCTCTGAGCTAGTCTTTGGTGTTTCAGATGATACACGTCTAGATGGACGACAGGCTGGGTAAGCTCTACTTTCTCCTTCTTGTCTACCACATGTTTTACCTGTTTTTACATCAACCCATTTCTCTGCAAACCATCTATCAAGTCCACCGTGCTGACCACCTGACTTCATCATAGGATACTCATCTACATAATCAGCTTTGGGGAAAAAGTAATTTTCCCCCGGATACATTATACCACCTTTGCCCTTGTTAGGTATAGCATATACAGGATACGGTACACCTTGCATAGTAATATTTTTAGAACGTATGCGTGTAATATCTCCTGGATGATTCCACTGACCACCATTGTCTTCTATAAGTCCTCCTTGTTTATAAAAAGAAGAAGGGTTAGATTCATCATATTTACTTAAAGCATCTTTGAGTTTCTTTGAAAAGTTATCAAGAGATCTTTGGTGAAACAATGATATTCGGTCAGGACTTACAGGTGTATTACCATACCTACCATACATCTCTCGTACATCTTGCCCAAGACCTCTGCTAAAGTCTCTCAACAATTTTTGGGTAAGAGCTTCTTTTAAATTCTTACCTGTTATAACATAAGGATCATGTCCTGGGAAAGTATGTCCTGGAATATCTGTATTCTTTAAAACATGACTCATCCAGTTTTCTGCACTAGATGTGCTTCTCTGAAAAGTTGGATTTATATCAAAAAGTTTAAACGCACCAGACTTAGGATCAAACATGTAATTATCACCTACAAAATCAAATCCCATGTTTTGATTTCTCACCTCTTTTAAATCATCATAGAATCTACTTATAGCAGCAGGATCTATTTTACGTGATATTTTAGTAGGTATAGAACCAAAACTTTGTCCAGGAAGTTTTCTTAAAAACATAGCTCTTTGACCAGGACCAATATTAAGTTGATGAAAAACACTTCCAACATTTGGATTAGATATGTTCTTCATTGCATCTGCAAAATTGTAGTTTACATAATCATCAAATCCCATAAAGTCTCCTACCTTTTTTGGATTTTCAAACTTTACTAGAACGTTAGGATTGTTTTTTAATGTAAATACTCCAGTATTAAAAGCTCCAGTATTCCCTGATAAAGATTCTCCAAGCTGACCTGCAAGTATAGCTGGATCATTTAAACCCATGATCTCTCTCTTACTACTATAAGGGCCAAATTTTATCTTTTGATACCCTTTTAACCAGTGAGGAGTACTTGGAAATACATCAGCTTCAGATGCTGGAAAACTACGAACGTACTTACCACTCTGATCTACAGGAAACATTGTACTTCCTTTACCATGTCTACCAAGAGTAGATACACCCATAGGTCTATTAGTAGAAATAATAAAAGGTTGTTTACCTTCAGCTAATACCTGATCAATATATCTTTGCTGGGGCATACCTTCACTAAAAGAAGCAAATGGCGTCTGTCTATTAACTGTTTTAATTCTATTACTTCCCCAAGGTATTTTTACTTTTACTCCTTCACCGCTTCTTACTACTTCATTAAATCTTATATCATCTACTGCATCCTCACCAACTACTCTATTAAAACGGTTAAGTTTACCGGCAACAGGGTTAATCTTATATGCATTACGAACAGGAGTTCGAGTAGTTACAAATCTACCAAGAGCCTGTTGTGCAGCTTTAGATTCAGCAGATAAAAGAGGTAATGCACCAAGAGTGTTTAACCCAGTATTAAGAAAACTAGTTGCAGCTTGCTCAAACTCACCATCCGCTAAATTATTTACAGTTTCACCAGCAGACTTACCAGCATTTATTCCAGAGTTAACCCAAGCAAAAGGGTTAATCATATTGGTAACAGTATTCAAACCACTTGTTCTAGATTCGCCTTTAGAAAAGTTATCTGGCAATCTCTGTCCCCTTACTGCATAACCAAAAGCTTCTACAGGATTAGTTAGTACTTCCCAAGCCTTAGAAGCTGTAGATTGTCTAGGTCCTGCAGCTCTTATAGTACCTTCTTCTCGTCTAGGTGGGGTAGCCAGTATTTGTTTACGTATCCTTTCTTTATCTTCAATCTCTTTAACAACAGCCTCTGGAGATCTTAATTTATTATTAGTTAAGAAGTCTCCATACATCCTGGTCTGTTCAAAAGCTCTATTATTAATAATAGGCCTCTTAGGTCCACCTGTTTGAAAAAGAGGAAGAAACTTATGATCCACATCCATTGGGCCAGTAATATGTTGAAGAAGCTTTTTCATTACCTAGGACTTTGTAAAAGTTTTTGGTTAGATATCTTAAATAAATATTTTGTATTGTTGCTCACCTGCTTACGTAATAGTACCTTGTTAACATTATGTCTAAACTTCTTACGCTCTAAAGAAGACTTGTTATAATCAACATATGCCGGATTTATCTGAAACTTGTATCCATTTGGTTCTGTATTAAACATTGGTAGATTTACACTCTGGAACTCTCCACGGTTCTTAGTTATATCCCAGAATTGGTTGAAACGATATTTGTTCTCTTCCTTAGAGTAATTAATACCTATAGACTGAGTACGTATCTGAGGATATGTCAAAAGTGATAAGGGATTACTCTTACTCTTAAGTTCTAGTTCAAGTAAACCTGATACCTGCTCTGAGTTATATATAATAGCCTGGTCAAAGTTTGAATCTAATATGTGAAACTTATCACGGCAGTCATTGTGAAAAGTATAAGCCTCTAAGAGATACTCTATGTTTCTCATAGAGTTAACTTGCTGACCAGTTGCTGAAACAAACTCTACCTCAAACGGATAGTTTACATTATAGTAGTTAGCAAAGCTATCACAGCGTACATTGTGCTTCCATATAGAATTTATGTTTACGCTCATAAAGTGAGCCTTACCAGGAATTAAGAAGCTAGGAATCCAGTCGTGAAAAGATATCCATGTCTGAGACTTTGGATCATATGATACTGTCCAACTAGCGTTCTCAAAATAAGTTGTGTCGGTTAAAGGAATATAAACTTTCCCACCTGTTGTTACTTTATAAAAGCCCTTTTCATCAATCAAAAGACTACGTCCCTCAATAGGTTTATAGTCTTTCTTAGTAATATACACTACCTCATTAGTATTGTCATATATCATCTGTACCCCAACTCCTATAACTGGATTATCTGAAAACGGATATGTTGGATAAACTTTAAGTAGCTGAGAAGGCAGATAGTTTGCAAACCACCATTTCATTCCATCTCTACTTATTTCTTTAAGCTGACCAGAGAACTGAAATACTTTACCTTGATTCTGACTTACCCAAAATACACCGTAGGTTGTACCTATAACAGAAAACTTATTTTGACAAGATCCATATTCATAAGATTCATCAGAGTTTACTATGTTTTGTAAAGGCTGCTGAAATAGTCCCCCGTCACCTATCGTAAGTTTTACTCCAGTATCTGTTTGTAATTGATCTACTCCAGTAAACTGCACAGGGCTCTGATTATTCATCATAAACAAAGCACCGGTTTTGTTCACTGACTTTACAACAGTAACCTGACCATTAAAGTCTTTATAGTTATTAGCTAGGAAAATCCTCCAGTTATCTTTTCTTAGCTCTTGTTCCTGTGGCAAAGAGTAATGTATTCTCTTTGGTCTATAAATATAACAGGTGCTAGCAATAGCAGGATCGTAATCACGAGGATAAAGATTACCCCAAGAGCTGTAGTTATTAAACAGCTTAGATATGCTTAAAGAATAGTCATACTTGTAATAGTTACCATTTTTTATAAAGTCACTTCTAAACATATTAGCCCAATCACTATATTCAAGATGATCATAGTGACGTTTAGAAATATCTTCTTCCCAATCTCTGTGTGCAAGATTTATTCCACTTTCTACATAGAAGTCTCTTACCCCACTATAGAACAAATAGAAAAAACCCTGAGAAACAAAGAACAAACTACTATCTCTTTCATCAAGACTTCTTGTATTAGCAACGTTTTTAAATAGCTTATAGCTCTGACGAGTTGAGTCTACCCAAAAACGTGGGTAAGCAATGTTCATGTAAGATCTATAGTCAATCTCTGTAAGATCAGGCTCACCCATTAACCAGTTATTAAAGAAGAAGAAACTATTCTTTTCTGTAAAACGATTGATGTATATATCACCGCCAAATAGAATATCGGTTCTGTACTTTGCACTAGTTGTAGGAGTCAAGGCATTGTATACACAAGTACCAATAGGAATCTGTTTAATCGACTCCAGCTGACCATACTGTGAAGGTATACTTACCTTAAGACCACCATAGTTAGCTGATATATTACTGGTACCTAGCTTTTCAAGTTTACCTATTGAACCAAATCTAAAACGACTATTGTCTTCAACAATAGGATCTGGTACATCTCTGTTTGTTTTAAGAGCTACAAAACTTGATCTGTAAAGATTATTAATAGTAAAATTTGTATCAAAGCTGTGTACGTTATTCCCAATGTAAGCTGAGTTTTCAATCTTAAATCTTCTTTCTCCAACAGGTTTTACAACTCCAGTGTCATAGAATCCATGAGAATCATATTGAATAGCATTCTGCTTCTTAGGAATAAGTCCATAAATAACATTCATCATCTGTTCCCCTACAGCATTAGCCTCCACAAAACTCATTGCTAGAGCAAGTGTTGTATTGTATACACCTACTATAGTATTAGTAATTGCATTTCCTGGATTGGGAAAGAAAGCAAAACCACCGGTTCCTAAAAAATTACCACCACCACCAACTGGGAAGTTTGTTACCTTGGATAAACTTAACTTCTTTGTATAAGGTAGATCTTCAGTTCCTTGAAGATTAATATTACCATCAGCAGCAAGACCAGATAAAGCATTACCTATTACTGTAATTGTGGCAATGATGCTACTAAATATACCAGCAAAGTTTGTTGGAAACTTAAACTTTGGATGCTTATAAGCATAATGAAAGAATCCTTGTGATTTACCTGAAACACTTTGATATACTTTTAGCTCATTGATACCTAGAAAAGGCTTAGTAAAACTGGTTTCCGGACTGTGAAAAGATAAATAGTTTCTTTTAAAATCTGTCAAAGGACTATCTAAGCTAGACTGTCTTTCACCATTACCTTGTCTTAAAAGACGTCTTTGTTCTCTTAATTTACGTTTTGCTTCTCTTCTATCTCTACGTCTCTGTCTACGTGTCTCATTGTCGTCATCATCATACTGGTCATCATCTAAGTCTGACACTTCAAATGATTCATCGTCTGCATTATTCAAACCAACACCAAAGTTTGGATCAATTAATCCAGCATTAGATGTAAGAAGATAGTCAGCAGAAAGATCATTATAAGGATAATTCTGATACAAGCCATTAACAGAAGTACCAGGAATATCGTAGGCCCTAAGATTATTTATTAAGCCTTTAGCTACAATAGACTTTTGACCTTCTCTTGAACCTCTAAGAATCTCATATCCAATTATTGCAGTTATTGGATTACCGTTTTGATCTAAAGGATGAGTAATGTTTTCAAACTGCACACCTATAAGTGAGATGTTCTTTGTGGTTTCATTATAATGTTTAAGTATATTATTTACAGTCTCATCTGGCATCTTATGATGACGGATAGGCTGACCACAAAGACTGCCCCAGATATCCGGTCTATCAGCAGGATAAAGTTCTGTACTTTCCCAATAAGCCATTTTACCTGATGCAATAACTAAACCACCATCTGGCAAAGTAGAAGGTACTACAGAATCTACAGTAGCTGTATTTTGCACCTGCCAAAGCTTTCTTGTTTGAACAGTTGAAGGAGTTCCAACTGTTTCAAAAGCATCACCGCCAAAAACATTTACTAATTCTGATGGATCAGCTGCTCTTCCAGGTATATGAAACGATGCAGATCTTTCACCAGTATTATATACCCAACGTATAAAAAAGCTGTACTGCTCATCCCTCATGTAGGATGTTTTATTACCACCCTTATAGTAGTAATCATTTGGATACTCTACAGCTACCCACTTGGTAGTTATATTGTTGGCTTGTTTCTGATAGTTAAACTGAAATCTACTGTAACTACCAACTCTTAGCATATAACCGTTTACAGCATATGTTGAATCACTTCTCTCAATAGGATCAGTACGTAAAGAAATCTGACCAAGAGGTATTGAAATAAGCTCAGGATTTATCTGATCAATATATATTATACCCTGAGATGTTGAGTAGTAACCAAGTCTTTTAGCTACAGTTTGAGCATTTACTGTAGAAATAATAACAAGCTCAAACTCATCAAAGTCTTTATCTATTGAAGTTATATTAAGCTCCAAGGCCCCGCTTATATTTTCGTGGCTAAATAAAGACTGAACATTTGATAACCCTATATAGTCAGATATCTTAATACCATTTATCGTATATGCAATACAGACCTGATATGAACCATTAGGTAAGGTACCAGCTCCTTTTGATTTTGAAAGTACAAGACAAGGATGTTCTAAAAGAGAAGCTAACCTTATCTTCTCACAATCTAATTTATTTGTATAAGTCTTTACCATGCAACCGTTTACCAGTTGCTGAGTATACTGATAAGGAGGATTATCAAGATCCATAAAACGATCTGGATTTAATCCATCAGACCAGTAAATAGGAAGAGCACAATCAAAACGTCTGCGTGACACACCAGTTATAAGATGAGTTCTTTTAAAACCAAGACAAGAATCATTTACTTTTTTAGTATATGTACAATCAGACTCATCAAAGACACCAATCTCTGAATTAGTATCATCGGTTGTAAAAACCGCCCAACGATCATCAGTAAGGTGAATAACTCCTATAAGAGTATAAGGAAGAGTTACACAAGACAGTGTAGATGGCTCATTGCCTATTACACCAACCTGGCCATCATGAGAGTTATTGACAGCGTTGCGGGCGTGGGTCCACAGACCTTCACCAACAAAGGTGTCATTAAAGTCTTTTACCATCCCTTTAGTAAAGGAATTAGTAACAGCTCCGGGATTCTGTGTTTTTTCAGCCATGTTGTATCTGTAGCTTCTTCTTTTGTAAAAACTTGTAAATTACTCCTGAGATATGTCCTGCTAACCAAGCCTGAGCCTCTTCATCTGTTATATCACGATCTTCAGTCACTCTTACTGTTGCATGAAATACTTCATGAGCAATTGTATTATGAGTCAGATAAGGTTTACCAAGTATCAAATAGTACTTAAAACTATCTGGCATTATAAGTGCCCCTTCTGCCTCCATTCCAAACTGCTCATTTATACCATACTTTTTATACAACCGCTTAGCTTCCTCAGACACAGTATCTACTACAGATATTACAACTTCACAGCCGTAGGTTGGTAGTTTTATGGTTGTACTTGCTCTCATAATTAAAACCCTTCTGTTGACTTAAACATATCATAGTACTTAGAATACTGAGCTTTCCTATTGGTCTGCCACAGCTTGTACATCTCTGCAAAGTCAGGGGTGTTAACTATGGATAAAGCATTGTTACGAGCCGCACGAAGACGCTGCTCTATTAACTGCATCTTCTGACTTACCTCTTCGCCAGCTATATAAAGGTTTTCCAGAATACGCTGTTTCATGGCGTACTCATAGTACTCATTGATCATAGGATGATCAAGTACTAATAAATTACCCTCATCATCTTGTAAAGAACCTTGGTAAGAAATAAAAAGTTTTCCTTCATCAAGATTGGTATAAACAAAACCGTTCTTTATCAACCCTACCTTATCGGTGTCATTAGTTGCATCAATCTTACCAGTAGAAGTAGCTATACGAATAGGCTCAAATGTATCATAAGTACGTGTTTCAAACTTGCGTTTCTCTACAACCTGTACAAACACTTTCTCACCAGTCTTGCATTCAACTGTATAGGTTTTCTCACACTCACAACTTGGATCTGGCTGACCACACTTTTTACAGAGATCAGATTTAAGAATTACATTCTCTGTCTCACGTCCAGAAAGAACTGGACTTGTTACCGTGTAGCGTCCGCACAGATAAGCATAGTTAAGTACATAAAAATCATCAGGTAACTTAGTCTTCTTGTTTTCAATATCCAGAACTTTTTCTTTAGTTCCATGAATACGAAGACCCAGATCGTAGTTTACACGCTGAGCTACCTTGATTAGCTGACCAGGCTCAATCATACCTTCTATACTGTAGGTAGTAAAGTCTGCAGAGACTTCATCCAACAGCTGGTCAAATGTTCTATATTGAAGCTCTGTCTTCATTACCTAAGGGCGTTTTGTTTGTCATTGGGCATATCTGTAGGAAGCTGAACTATACCAGCTAAATCTCTAAATACTTGAGATTCTATCTCACCGTACAAGTAATCAGGTACATTAAAGGTTTCATCTGAACGAACCTTGCAGCTATCTGCTTCACAAGTAAATCTTGAAATATCATCTTCAAATATTCCTTCTATACGGACAGCATCCCACTCCAGATTAGGAAAATATAAATAGTCATTAAGATACCAGAAGTACTTAGCCTTATTAAACTTGAAGTTCTTACTACGACTCATAGCCAAGTAAGAATTAGGATTGGTAGGTTGGAGTTCTTCTGAACCATCAAGTGAAGAAACAGTACGAATTAGTGGACCATAATACCCTTGCATAAACACAGGCATCTTTTCTTTTGTCCTCATAATCTTACAGTCTGAACTTAATCCAGTACAACAAGCATCTACTTTGTCAACCTCAATGAGCTCAACATAGTCCATTGTTTGAGCTACACCTGAAAACCCAAGAAGTCTATTTTTTGAATCCTCACGTTTCATTAACCATTTTGCATGCTTAAGGACAAACGTATAGATCACCCGGTCAGTCATTAAAGCATCTTGCTTTACTGCTTTAACCTGAGTGCGGATTCTTGAGAGTACATCTCCTATGGTAGATCTGGCCATGGTTGTTCTATATTAAACTCATCATACTCCTCTAAGAGTGTTTGAGTAAGGTCTTGTTTATACTGTTTATATCTCTGTCTGCGAAAGATCTTACTTACCCTAACTAGATTATCTACCATCACGTATTTCTTCCACTCTTTAGGATAAGTCTGACCAACTGTTCTTCTAAATATTCTCACGCCAGTAAAGCCCCATAAATCATGATGCTTAAACCGGTACTTTGTCTCGTAGTTTGTATAGAAGATTTTTGCAACGTACTGATCAGATTCCCAATTCTGGTTCTGAAGTACTACACCATAGTGCTGAGACTTACCAAAGTCTACATTACTTTTCTTGCGTGGACATGTTCCTATAAAAATAAAACCCAATTGTTCGGGCAGCTCAACACCATCTCTTTCTGCAATTACGGTTTCCCATATCTTGCCGTTAAAGCGGGCTATGACCTCCTTAAACTTTTGGATAGACAGAGAAGCAAAACGAGGATTGTCTTTTACAAACTGTTCGTAGAATTCAGTGTTTGTAAAGTTTAGCTTCTTGGGTCGGAATCTTGGAGCGTTAAGGTCTGGTTTTTTATAGGGTTTGGCCACAATCTTCTACATTAATAATTTACGTAAAATCTACGAGGTTTCCTACTTAAACTTATAGAGTTTAAGCATTGTATGTAAACTCAGAAACCTTCCCCTTAACCCTGTCATGTATCTCCATTACAGCTTGACGCTTAGCACCTGTGAACTTATTGTGGTAATGCCAGTAGTCTGATTTAGAAAGACTAGGAAGCTGCTTTATAGCAAATCCGTGTACCTCATTTTCACTGACGTACTCTACTGTTTTCTTGCGGTGCCAGTGACCAGTATAACAAGTACGATAGTCTGTTGCTCCCCATTGTTTAGGATATTCTGTAGCATAGACTAATGGTGTATTCTTAGAGCTTACATCTCCATGCTCAAAAGCAAAAAAGTTACTACCATAGGTAATAACTTTACGTTCTGCATATTCTACATCAAACTTTATATCACCGCCTATAAAGCATTTAGACAGGGCATGAGCCATATGATAGGAGCTAAGCCTATCATGATTACCAGGAAGGTAAACCACTTGTAACTCTTCACAGAATTGTTTTATATAGTTTATGCTCCAGAATAGGGAGTCAAAAGCTTTGTTATAAGCATCCTGGGCTCTTAAATCGTTATCCACCGGAGTGCCCTTGGTGGTCTGCCCTTGGAATGTGTCCATGTTCAGCAGATCCCCACCAAAGACATAGATAATCTTTTCTAGCCGGTGGCTCTTGTAGGCTCTAAGAATTAGGTTAGCAACGGCCTCACGGAAATCTTGGGCAACTGTGTCATTACCCTCTTTACCAAAGTGAAGGTCCTGAATACTCAAGACCCCCACTGTTGGGTAGACAAATGTCTCATTGAGATGCACCTCTGCAACGGGTGTATAGCTAGGTTGAAAGTTCTCTAGTGTATTCTTTAGAAGGTCATTTCCTTCTAAAGTCTTGTGAGTAACCATGGCTGAAACCAGCCAATAGTCTTTATGTTGTTTATTCCAATAAGATGAGAGTTTCCACTTATTG